>Ga0209609_10001474_pt1 | contig 13577 bp, 10 predicted proteins | sample LakKivw325mmetaG_FD_184136 | JGI IMG/M metagenome (GOLD analysis project Ga0209609, IMG submission 184136) | Anoxic lake water microbial communities from Lake Kivu, Rwanda to study Microbial Dark Matter (Phase II) - Lake Kivu water 325m metaG... | ecosystem: Environmental > Aquatic > Freshwater...
GGCGTTCGCGGGCATCCAACGCCTGCACCCCGCGGTGCGGCTGACGCTCGTCGTCCTCGGTCTCGTGGGCACGCCGCTCATCGCGTTCAATTACAGCGACTTCCTGACGTACGACAAGGACGACGCCGGCAACGTCCGAATCGGTCTGCTCATTAAACAGAACACGCGGGCTGCAGCCAGGGTCGCCGACTTCTGGGCCGGCACAACCTTCTACTACTCCGAGCGGTACGCCATCGATCTGCTGGGCAAGTCGGATTCCCACATCGCGCATCTGCCGGTCTCATCCAGCGGCCAGAAGCCCGGCCACAACAAGTTCGATTTCGACTACTCGCTGGGTGTGCTCAGGCCGGATCTGGTGGTCGCCAACTTCATGCTACCGGTCACCGAAGATTCGATGCGCAAGGCGTCGGTCGGCAACTGGGCCTATCACGGACAGCTCTACTTCAACCCTGTTTTCCGTGAACACTACTTGCCCAACCCGGTCCCGCTCGAAACCCGGCGCACGATCTTCGCGGCTGACTGGTCGCCGGAGCGGGACCGCATAGGCGACTGGAAGGACCTGTCGGTCGAAACCCGAGGCCCATAGTCGCAACCAGAGCACGGGGAAAGAGGGGTCTTCCTTAGTTTCCAGTCCGAAGCCGCGTCAAGGGACTGGCCTGCAGCTCAATTCTGACAGGCCAACCGGGCGGCTCCGTCGCCGTCGTGAGGGGTGAGGGTCAGTCTTCGATGATGACGATTGCGGTGGCGTAGTCGGGCAGGTGCGAGATGCTGACGTGAACATTCCGACCCGCGAGAATCTTCTCGGCCCGACCCGTGACTCTGATGGTCGGCCGCCGTTGTTCGTTGTCGCAGACGTCGATTTCTCTCCAGCCGATGGCCCCGCGCAGCCCCGTCCCGAGCGCTTTCGAGAACGCCTCTTTGGCTGCGAACCGGCCTGCGTAGGCCGGGTACTTGTCGCTGAGCGTCTCGCAGAACCGGGCCTCGGCGGGTGTGAAGATGCGGTTGCGGAACTTCTCCGGATAGCGTTCGAGCGCGCTTCGCACCCGCGCGACGTCTACAAGGTCGATGCCGACACCGAAGATCGCCATCAGAGACTTAACCACTAAGACACAAAGCGCACAAAGAGGACACTGTCATCTCCCCTTCCGAACCCTTGGTGTCTTTGTGCCTTTGTGGTAAGATTCCGTTCCGTTCAGTTTCTCCACAATCGGTATCAACTCAAGCACGTCGTCTATCTCGAAGTCCGCGCCAGGGACCTCCGTACCGAACTCGTCGCCGTAGCGTGCGAATACGGTTTGCATGCCGAGGGTCTTCGCCCCGCTGATATCCCGCTCGGCCCAGTCACCGACCATCACCGTTTCTTCCGGCCGGACCCGCAGCAGCTCCAGCGCCTTGCGGAACGGCTCGGGCGCGGGCTTGCGCACCCCGGTGTCGTCGAAGGTCACGACCGCATCGAAGAACATGTCGACGCCGAGCTGCACCAGCCGCATCCAGACCTGCATCCGTGGCGCGTCCGACACGACCGCGAGCTTTAAGTGCATCCGGAAGAGCCGGAGCAGCGCGAGGTTAACGTGCGGGTAGGATACCAGCGTCCCTTCGCGCGCGCGGCGGTAAGCGACGATGCCGGCAGCCAGTATGCGGTAGTCTACGTAGCCGAGGACCTTGTGCAGGAAGTCGTCGAACACCTCCTGATACTCGATGCCCTTCTGTTCATATATCTCGAATATCTTCTTGCGTGCTTGTTCCGTAGTAAGGTCGAGTCCGGCGTCAATCATCGCCACGACGCCCGCGTCGACTGCGGCGTTCTTCCACTTCCGGAAGTCGACGAGGGTGTTATCGACGTCGAAGACGACAGCCCTGATCACGGATCTAAGCTCGAAGCACGAAGCTCGAATGACGATTCAATGCCGACGCTGCCATCCGCCGTTTCGAGCTTGATTCGTCATTCGGACCTCGGATTTCAGACTTGATCCCGATGACGTGTCGTCGCACGACGGTGGGGAGAGTCAGCACCCTCAAACTGACTGCGCAGCCTCTCGTAGGTCTGGGAGAGATGTTCGCTGATGACCTTGGTCTCGGCTAGGAGCGGCATGAAGTTCACGTCGCCGAGCCAGCGCGGCACGATGTGGACGTGCACGTGTCCGGCGACGCCCGCGCCCGCGACCCGGCCGACGTTCGCGCCGACGTTGAAGCCCTGCGGTCTGAGCTGGCGGCGCAGAATTCCGAGCGACTCCCGTACTAGCCTGAACGACTCTGCGCCCTCGGCGGCGCTGAGCTTCTCAAAGGTAGCGACGTGCCGGTTCGGAGCCACCATCAGATGCCCGTTGTTGTAAGGGAACCGGTTCATGACGACAAACGCATGTCGCCCGCGGTGGAGGAGGAGGTTCGCTGCGTCATTGCTGGACTTGAGCAGGTTGCAGAACATGCAGTGGCGACGGCTCGTTGAGTGCTGGCCACCCGCGCTGTATATGTACTCGGCCCGCCATGGCGCCCAGAGAGTGCGCATGGAAGAAGTCAAAAGCTACAAGCCAAAGGCCAAATCTCAAAACCGCAGCCCCGATCGGTTTTGGCTTTTGCCTTTTGCATTTTGGCCTTTGACTTGGTCCTCATCCGAAAAGCCCCATCTGCGTTCCCGGCTCCGCGTCGCGTGCGGCCGGTGTCGGCGGGGCGCCGGGAAGAACTTGGACTACACCGAACACGCCGTCGTATCCGGCCGTCGCCTGCACCTCTCCCCTGCGCATGCGGTCGATGCCGAGCGCGACCCGGTCATTGGCGTTGCGCTCGATATCCAGAATTGGCGACCTGAGGAGGATATCGAACTCGCTGCCGAACGCGGCCACCATCGACTCGTACAACTTGCGCACCTGTCCCGTGTCGCGGCCGACGCCCAGGGCCTCACCGATGATTTCCTCGAGCGGGACCAAGTGCTTGTACGGGATTACATCAGCCGGCGCGTCTTCCTGTTTGCGGTCGGCGAGCTGCTCGACGCGGTGAAGAACACCTATGGTGAGCTGCCGGCCGCATACCGGGCAGAGATTGTCATTCACCAACGACTGGGCGGGAGCGAAGCTGACCCCACAGGCCCGGTGTCCGTCGTAGTGGTACTTGCCTTCTTCAGGGAAGAACTCGATCGTATACAGGAACCGTTTCCGGTCCTTCGTTTTCAGCACGTCGCGGATGGCGTCGTAGGTCAGCTCACAGTCAAGAACGTTCGCCTCGCGGCCGAGCCGGGCTGGCGAGTGCGCATCGGAGTCGGAGATGAGCGTGCGGTTGTCGAGCGCGGACAGCCGCCAGTTCATCGGCGGGTCGCTCGAAAGCCCGGTTTCGACCGCGAATATCTCCCTGGACAGGTCGCCGAAGCACTCCTCGATTGAGTCGAACCCTGAGTTCGAGCCGTAGAGCGAGAACCACGGGGTCCAGATGTGCGCGGGCACGAGGAACGCGCGCCGGTCAATTTCGAGCAGCTTGGCCAGCAGGTCGTAACTGGAGAGGCTAAGCGTGGGACGACCGTCTGAGGCGAGCTTGCCGTATCCATCGAGCCAAGCGGTCAGCCTATCCGCGGTCTCGAAGCTGGGGACAAAGACCATGTTGTGAATCCGGCGCAGCCTGCCACCGGCGCTGTATATGCCGTTGAGCTCCACGTTCAGGATGAAGTGCGTGTCGTCGAAGGTGAACAGGCCGGCACCGGTCGGTTTCAGTTGCTGCTTCAGCGACTTCAGGTACTCGGGGTGAGTGAAGTCGCCGGTCGCCACCAGTTTGATGCCCTTGGTCTTGGCCGCGGCCGCGATGGTCGGTATGTCCATGTCGCGACTCGTGGCGCGTGAAAACCGGGAGTGAATGTGCAGGTCAGCGATGAATTGCATGGATACTCGCCATTCTAGCTGGGGGCAGGGCCAAGTCAAAGCGGAAGAATTCACCACCAAGACACCGAGGCACAGAGAGAGCTGGGCAGGGTATCTTACGGAAGTCCGGGGCCGGCATTTCTGATTTCTGACCTCTGACTTCGCCTGCTCCTATTTCGCCACCACCATCATCCGCGCGGTGTATGGTCCCGGCTCGACGAAGGCGCCATGTTGGTAGAAGTACGCCCCGGCAAAACCGGCGGCCCCCAGGCAGCGTTCGACCTCTGCAGGGTAGTAGGCCCGCTCCTGGTGAATCTCCACGAACCGTTCGCCCGCCCTTCCGGGTTCCGGCACTTCCCAGAACGTCAGGCGCAGGGTCGAGACGCGGGTTTCCGGGTCCCACTCGTGCTGCCATATCGAATGGACGTCGCCGACGTCGCGGGCCGTCGTTCTCGAACCCCAGTGCTCGGCCAGTCCGTAGACCGTGTTCATGTCGAAGGCAAAGAGCCCGCTGTCCATGACCGCCGCCCGCACACGGCGGAAGCAACGGATAAGATCATCCTCGGTCAGCAGGTAATTCATGCTGTCGTACAGGCAGATTGCCGCCTCGAGTGGCTCGGGCACAGAGAACTCGCGAATGTCAGCGCGGATTGTCACGACCGGCAGGTTCCCGCGCTTCGCCTCGAGCACCGCAAGCATCTCGGGCGAGCGGTCCACTCCGGTCATCCGGTAGCCGCGCCGGGCGAGCATCAGGGTCGGGATGCCGGTGCCGCAGGCGAGGTCAAGAACTGTTTTCGGGTCGGAGTGGAAGCGGCCAAAGATCCGCACGACGTAGTCAACCCAGCCCTTGTAGTCGACATACTTGACCATGAACTTGTCGTAGTGGCGGTGGAAGCGGCTGAACGGCTCACGCATCATGGTCGGAGCCAATATAGACTGAACGTCCTCGAAGTCAAGCGGAAGGAACCCAAGACATCCGCAGACAGCGCAGATTGGCCGCGCCCGATATCCTCTAGGAGCAGAACTCAATCTCTCTGTGCGAAAACGATCTCTGTGCGAAAACGATTGACAACTCGCTCGATATTCGTATTCTCTACACGAATGGATTTGGCGACCCCGAGTTTTGTGGGTCACTCGATGAATCTCTCATCGCTTTCTCTGCACACAATTGTCCGATCCGTAACCTGTCTGCGTCGGTTCGGCCGGCGCAGGCTATGCACTAACCAAAGGAGGTGCGAATGGTGAAGAAAGCGAAGAAGGCCGTCAAGAAGACAGCTAAGAAGAAAAGAAAGTAGTCTTCTCGATAGCTACCATTGCCGCCGCGCTTACCGCGGCGGCATGGGTTTCCTGCCCTGCCAACTCAAATACACACCCGGATCGCAACGGCTGCATGAAGGCGGTGGCTGGGTCTGACCCCGAGCCACCAGGTGCGGATTGTTGGAGATTAGCGGACCCGCAGCACCTTGCCGGTCTGACCAGCCTCGCGCGTGAAGTAGACTCCGGGTTTCAGCGCCTGCGAGTGCCGGCCCAGCGCATCGTACAAAGAGATGCGGTCGGGAAGGCAGCCCGATACGACTGACGAACGCCTGCCGGTCTGAGTTACGGGTGCCGGCGACGGCTCGGCGACGCCGGTGACGAGCACGTCCACGTTGCCATAGACGTCGCGGCTTGTGCCCTGCTCCCATGCGACCAGGCAGTTGGAATCCGAGAAGGCGAGTGCCGGCCACCAGCGCTGAATCGCGCTCGTGCCGGAAATCTCAAACCGGTCGCCGATGAGCGAGCCGTCGGTCGCGATGAACTGACCGAAGATAGTTTCGGGTTCGTTGTTCAGCCCGCTCATCCACACGACGAGGAAGCGCTCTCCGTCGTACGCGAGTGCGCTCCAGCGATAGCAGTCCGGTCCAGTCGCGATAGGGAACTGGTCGCCGAGCGTCCCCTGACGCGATACCAGCCGGCCGTAGAGCTCAAGAGCCGGGTAGGAGCCGGCATGCCAGGCCACAAGGTAGTTCGAGTCCCCGAAGCAGAGGTTCGGTCCGGACGCTGTGCCGGGTGCAATCTGGAACGGGCTGTCCTCAGGCAAGCCGTCACGGTTGACGAAGCGACCGTACGACCCGTTGGAGGACGCCGACCAGACCACGAGGCTCCGAACGCCGTCGTCGGCCACGTTCGGGCGGTACTCGTACGCGCTCGATGTCGAGACCTTCACTCCCGAGTCGAGCACGACGCCGGCCGGCGTGACGCGGGCGGCAAACGGGTGGAATGCGTTGGAGGGCCCGTACTTCTCGTCCGACCACACTACGAGGTAATTCTCGCCGGTGAAGGTTATCACCGGGTCCGTCTGAAGGAACGTATCATCGGGGATGTTGCAGATGTAGAACGCTCCCAGGGTATCGAGGTCGGGAGTGACACGCACTCCCAGGAGGTCGCCTTTTACTCAGCAGTGCTCGCGGGTGACGATCAGGAAGTTCGAGCCGTCCCAGGCCGCGCTTACCCGATAGCCGATGCTGTCGGTGTATAGCTCGACGCCCGTCGGGTCGAGAACGGTGCCCTGTTTCGTCACGCGTGCCGCGTAGACGCCGGTGAGCGGGGCCGCGCGCTGGTCCTCCCAGAAGACGTAGAACTGGTCCATGGCATATACGACCGAGGCACAGCCGGTGAAGCCGGACGCGGTACAGATCGGAAAATCGGCGCCAACCAAAGCGAGCAGAAGCAATGTACTCATGGTCACCTTTCGCGGGATTCTACCCCCGACCCCGCCGCGGGCGAGGCCAGTCTGCCATCGCGTTCCTGGGGCATGCCGGGTATCACGGATTGACGGTTATCTCCGAGCCGTCACTGAAACGGAAGACGAACTGCCCGCCATGCACGTTGACCGGCGTGCCCGGTGGGCATATTTCGCGGTCGAAGAACTCACCAAAGAACAACTCGACAATCTGCGCCATGTCAGGTGCGACCGTCACCGGCGCGGTGAAATGCACGGTGTCTCCGGGTCCGGTCCCGGGCATCCCGGGCGGTATCGGGTAGCCGCAGTGGTTTGCGTCGATGCGGAAGTCCCGCATGTAAGCTGAGTCCGGCGTGTCGAGGAACTCCAGCCAGTCTATGGTGTCCTCGACGGTCCCGTCGTTCACGACTCTGATAAGGAAACCACTGCTGTCGGGAGGCACTATTATCGGCGCGCCGACCTGCCGCAGCCGACCCGATGGACGAATGACGAAGATGTGTGGCTCGGACCACGATGACGTCAGCCCGTAGGTGTCCTTTGCCTGAGCTGTGACTTCGTATGTATCCGGTACGGACCAGAAGTGACTCATTTCGACCGGGCTGCCTGGGAGGACAAACTCGCTCCAGTCCGACGTATCGCCGTCGCCCCACGCGAACCTAATTGCCACGCTGAGCCAGTCCGGATGGTCAGCGCCCGTCCTGAAGTCGTACAGCGTATCCTTGCCTCCAACGTCTGGCCCCGACGGTTCTCCCGGCGTGTCGGGCGGCAGGCGAATCACGACCTGCACCCTCAGGCTGTCGGAAGACTCCGACATGACCAGCCTCTGATCCTGCGCCGACACGCGCACTTCGTACGCTCCCGTGTCCGACCATGCATGTGTGAACTCGACCGTTTCGCCGCTAGCGAACCAGCCCTGCCAGAACGACACGGAAGAGTCGCCCCAGTCGAAGCGCAACGCCACGCTGTCTCCGTCCGGGTCGCTCGCGACAGTCGTGAACGCATAGGTCGAGTCCTTGAGGCAGAAATCGGGACCAGCCGGAACCGACGGTACATCGGGCCGATGGTTGCTCCTGCACGACAAACCGACCGTCGCCGCCAGAAGTGCGGCCAGCAGTGCTTTCTTTTCGGACATCAGTCCCTCCCTGTTCCTCACTTTCCGCCACCAACGCGGCCGGTGTTCTTGATGTCGTGGTAGGCCTTGGGCCACGGCGAGTCGGCCAGGGGACTCGTTCCCCTTAGCGCATAGAGGTAGCCGTCGAAGCTGACAAAGTAGATCGTTCCATCCGGTCCGATGGTCGCCGCTGCTTCGACGTTCTCGCCGGTTTCGTAGCGCCACTTCAAGGTGCCGTCGTGATAGAGGGCGTACAGGGCGTTGTCGTCCGAGCCGAAGTAGACGGTTCCATCAGTTGCTACCGCCGGCGGGCCATGAACCGGCGCCTGGGTTTCGTATCGCCACTTGAGTGTTCCATTCGTGTTCAGCGCGTAGAAGAAGTTGTCGGTCGAGCCGATGTAGACCGTACTGTCGGCCGCGATCGCCGGCGAGGATTCGATATTGCCGCCGGTCTGGCACCGCCACTTGAGAGTCCCGTCCGGGTTCAAGGCATAGAGGTAGCCGTCGGTCGACCCGAAATAGACTGTTCCGTCCGCCGCGATCGCCGGGGATGATTGAGCGTTGCCGGCCGTGTGATAGCGCCACTTGAGGGTGCTGTCGGGGTTCACGGCAAAGAAATCCGCCGCTCCGATATAGATGGTGCCGTCGGCAGCCACCGCCGGGGATGCCTTGACTACCGCATCGGTCAGGAAAAACCACTTGAGGGCGCCGTCGGGGGTGAACGCGTGCAGGTAGCGTCCATCCGACCCGACGTAGACCGTTCCGTCGTCAGCGACCGCCGGGGCTGACGTGACACTACACGCGAGCAGGTAGCGCCACTTCAGAGCGCCGTTCGCTTTCACGTAGTAGATGTACATGTCGTCGGAGCAGAAACAGACGGCGCCGTCGTCCGCTATTGCCGGCGAGGATATGACGTGCCCTTCGGTCTCGTAGCTCCACTTGAAAGTACCATCGGGTTTGAGGGCGTACAACGAGCTGTCAGCGGACCCGATGTAGATGGTACCGTCCGGGTCAATTGCGGGCGCTGCCCTTAGGCTCGCATCCAGATGCACCCGCCACTTAATGAGCGTGTCCGGCGGGTGGACGGAGATTGCCTGCGCGGACGACCATTGCGAGCGGCCGGTCGAGGTGTCCCTTGCCTGCGCCGTGACGAGGTAGGTGCCGGTATCAGTCCAAGCATGGCTTGCCCGCACCGACTCGCCGGGTGCGACAAACGTGCTCCACTCGGCGGTGTCTCCGTCGCCCCACGCGAACCTGATTGCGACTGCGATACCCTCGGGATGGTAGGCGACGCTGGCAAACGTGTAGGCAGAGTCCTGCGCGCCTTGGTCCGGGCCAGACGGTTGAGCGGGGACGTCGGGCGACAGGTGCACCGTCACGAAGAGCGGGGCGGAGAAGCCGGACGCAAGGTGCTCCTGGTCCTGAGCCCAGGCCCGTACCTCGTAGGCGCCGGTGTCGGTCCAGGCGTGGGTCAGCGCTGTCGTTTCGCCGCTGTCGAACCAGCCTGACCACTCGGACAACGTGCCATCGCCCCAGTCAAAGCGCAACGACACACTGTCACCATCCGGGTCAATCACAACTGCCCGGTAAGCATACGTAGTATCCTTCGCGCAGTACGCGTGACCCTCCGGCGCCGTCGGCGCCTCGGGCGCGCGGTTCCCCCTTTTGCAGGAATACGCCGGGACCAAGACCAGCGCGGCAGACAGCAGGACGAAGAACCAGATATGACTTCGATACATCGCACATCCGCGACGCTCGGGCGTCGCCACGACGAACCAGTGCTACCATAGTAAGTCTAAACCCGCCAGGTCGACATATCAATAGCTGGCGAGGGCGCTGGGCCGCAGGTGAAAGCGGCCAGCGCCCCCACAGTTGCCGGAGAGGGCCGGGCGGTTACATGCTAACGCTGAACCACGACTTTGGTAGCCGCTGACGGCTCGCCGCTGGTCGCCGGGCGCCACTGGACGAAGTAGACTCCGGGCGCCAGCGAACGCACGTCATTCGCGCCAGGATAAAGGTCCATCACCTTCCGCCCGCTCGCGTCCGTCAGGCTTGAGGCTTGAAGCGTGTGGCTTGTGGCTTCCGGCAGGAACAGCACCCCGCGAATGATGGTCGGCAGCTTCGTCGTTCGGACTGCTGGTCGAGCCGCGTCTTCAATCCCGACCCAGGAATACACCCGGTACACCGCGTACACGACGGGATTGCCCGCAAACGGCGTCCCGAGCCCGAGGTTACCGGTGGTCGCAGCCTGGTCTTCCAGCGGCACGAAGCAGACGAAGTTCTCACCCCAGACGAGCGAGTCCGTACCCCAACTAAAGGACCAGATAAGAGAATCTGTGCCCCCGCTGCCGGTCGTGTCCGCCCATTCCCAGGGCATCTGCGTACTTCCCACGCCGCTCAGCACACCCATCATCTTCGTCCGGTTGGGCGTCGAGCGGTTCACGGCCTTGCCGGTCAGGGCCGGTCGCGCCGAAAACGTCGTGTCGGACGGTAGCCGGTTGAATTCCACGTACACCTTGGTGTCGTTGGAGGGAGCGTCCTGTATCACCGCCAGGTTGTTGCCGGTGCTGTACGCGACGTAGACTCTGTTCGTAACCGGGTTCACCGCTGTGGCGCTGCCCCTGACTGCGGCCACAACGGTTGTGCCATTGGATATGCCGTCAATCACGGTCAGACCTGCGCCGCTGGCGCTGCTCGCAACATAGACCTTGTTCGTGACCGGATTCACCGCGAGGGCAGTAGGGTTCTCGCATACCGGCACCGTGGTCACGCCGCCGGCCGGGTCGGCTGCACCTCGCTTGCCGTCAATCACCGTCACGTTGTTGCTCATCCAGTTCGCGACGTAGATTTTGTTCGTTACCGGGTTCACCGCCACGGCCACCGGCCTCTCGCCAACCGTCACCGTGCTCGTGCCGTTGGTCTCGCCGTCAATCACGGTCACATTGTTGCGGGTCCCGCTCGTAACGTATATCCGGTTCGTCACCGGGTTCACCGCCACCGCATTGGCGCCGGAGTCCACCGGTACCTGAGTCGCGACGTCAGTCCGGCCGTCGATTATCGTCACAAAGCCGCTCCCGGAGCTCGCCACGTAGGCCTTATTCGTCACCGGGTTCACGGCCACGGCCGAGGGCTGGGTCCCTGCCGGCAGTTGGATCTGGAATTCATGCCAGGCGTGCATCAACGTCACGTCGTTGCTGTTGGAGTTCGCGACGTAGACCTTGTTCGAGACCACGTCCACCGCAACCGGGTTTGCGCCCGCAGGCGCCGTGGTCGGGGTATTGGTCGCGCCGTCGATGACCGTTAGGTCGTTGCTGCCGTAGTTCGCGACGTAGATCTTGTTCGTGACCGGGTTCACCCCCACGGCCCGGGGCTGGTCCCCCGCCGCCACGGTGCTCGTGGAGTTGGTCGCGCCGTCCACCACCGTGACGTTGTTACTGTTGGCGTTCGCGACGTAGATTCTATTCGTTATCGGGTTCACCGCCACGGCCTTGGGGTTGGCGCCGGCGGCCACCGATGCCTTGACGTTGCTCGCTCCGTCGATAACCGTCACATTGTCTCCGGCCCAGTTCGCGACGTAAGTCTTGTTCGTGACCGGGTTCACGGCCAGGGCCCACGGGCCATTGCCCACGGGCACCGAGGATGTGTCGTTGGTCATGCCGTCCATCACCGTCAAACTCCTAGTGCCCTGGTTGATGACGTAGACCTTGTTCGTGACCGGATTCACCGCCACCGCAAAGGGGTTGGTGCCGACGGCAATCGCGGTGTCATGGTTGGTCGCGCCGTCAATCACCGTCACGGTTCCGAAGCCGCCGCCGCCCGCCGCGTAGATCTTATTCGTGACCGGGTTCACGGCAATGGCTATGGGTTCAGTGCCGGCGGACACCGTGGTGGTGCCGTTGGTCGCGCCGTCAATCACCGTGACCGTGTTGCTGCCTTTGTTCGCTACGTAGATCTTGTTCGTGACCACGTTCACCGCCACGGCATAGGGGGTTGTTCCTACGGACACGGTTGTGGTGTCGTTGGTCGCTCCGTCAACCACCGTGGCCGTGTTACTGCCCTGATTCGCGACGTATATCTTGTTCGTGACCGGGTTCACCGCGACGCTGCGGGGACCCGTGCCGGTGGCCACTAGAGCAGTATCGTTGGTCGCGCCGTCGATTACCGTCACGTTACTGCCTCCCCAGTTAGCTACATAGATCTTGTTCGTGACCGAATTCACCGCCACCGCGTATGGGAATAAACCAACGCGCACCGTTTTCGTCGTGTCGGTCGCGCCGTCAATCACGGTCACGCTCCAATCGTTCCAGTTCGCGACGTAGATCCTATTCGTGACCGGGTTCACCGCTATGCCCATGGGCCTATCGCCCCCAATCACCGTAGTCGTGGCGTTAGTCGCGCCATCGATCACCGTAATGTCGTCGCTCAACTCATTACCGACGTAGATTCTGTTCGTAACCGGGTTCAACGCCACGGAATTCGGGAACGAACCTACTGGCACCGTGGCTGTGGCCCAATCCGCCGAGGCGGTGCCGATGCTCGCGGCGACCGCCAGGCAAACCGTCAGCATACCGATTGTACGATTCATCCTTGACATCATCGTTCCTCCGCGTTCTTGCAGGCCGAGACTGACAGCGCAGGAAGTACTTCCCGTGCCCTCGCGCAGAGAAGTAGCGACCCTACGACTATGTTGTGTGTGGTGAACTCACGGCTGTGTGGCGCATTCTGCGCCATCAGGCATCGCGTTGCGGTCAGAGCCGTTTCCGTATGACCTCCCGAGCGCCCTTTCGCGCCAACGGTCATTCGTCCTCGGACATTCTGCGGCCAGTCCTGCTAATGCTCTCTCGCCAATCGCCAGTCGGCAGTTGTCGCAGTCCGATGCGGCGTTCGACAAGATGCCAAATGATAGCAGGCACCCTACGAGTGTCAACCGCCCGCCTCAACCTGCCTCTCCTCTGATTCCGAAACAGTCTGCCACGAGGTAACGGACTGCCGGACAGGGGCCGCTGAGACCTGTGCCCGACTCCTCCAACCATCGTGCACGCTAATCGAGTAGGGGGCGACTTTGCGGCCGCCCCCTCTCACACCACCGGACGTGCTTTATTGCATACGGCGGTTCGCCAAGGAATAGGCAGGACAGCCGGGTCACGACTCCCTGCCTCGGACATTCCCTTGCTCAGCGCTGGGGAAGGCTCCGCCCTCTGACCGAATCCCAGCAGCTTCACTGCCTTCGCCCAGTCAGTAGTAGTTCCATCCGGAACATTCTACCTTCATCGCCTGTCCCACGAGCCGCTCAAGTTCCTGCCCTCCTCAACGTTCGGCCCTTCTCGGCACTTGCGTGCCGATACTATGACCTCTGCTGACTCCTGCCACCTCAATCCAACCTCACGATTGGAGTTGCCGTCCGAAGACCGCATGGCAGCAGGTCTCCCCAGGTAAGAGCGCTGACTTTCCCTGCACCCTTGCCCCATCTACCTTGTCAGTCTTTGATTGCATTAGTCTTTGATTGCATTGGGCTTCGCTGTTCGATGCCAGCTCGCCCGACTGACCCGGCCTCGTATGGGATTCGTGTTCCAGAGAGCGCAGTCCTGCCTCCGGCTTCCTTCGCACCCCACCTCGCGGTGACGCACTTGCCTTTGACTAGCCCTGAGCGCAGTCGAAGGGTTGGTGCAATCAACCTCCGTGATAGAGACTCTCACTCTCAAGTCAGCGCCCATGCTGGGCGATTGACATAGGTAGGCCTTCACAGGCTGTCCCTGTCACACCACCGTGCATACGGGTCCGTACACGGCGGTTCGGCTGGTTTAACTCGCCACCAAGCACAGTTGCGGCAGCCCCAGTTCACTGAAGTAGGCGTAAGGCATAGCTTAGCGCCGGACATGTCCGGCAGTTCAGGAACCGCTAT
>Ga0209609_10001475_pt1 | contig 13576 bp, 16 predicted proteins | sample LakKivw325mmetaG_FD_184136 | JGI IMG/M metagenome (GOLD analysis project Ga0209609, IMG submission 184136) | Anoxic lake water microbial communities from Lake Kivu, Rwanda to study Microbial Dark Matter (Phase II) - Lake Kivu water 325m metaG... | ecosystem: Environmental > Aquatic > Freshwater...
AGAAGCAGTGGAACCCCAATCTGGACATACTCGGCCGAGCGCGCGCTGACCTGGATTGTGACCCTATTCTCCCAGCCTCATGTTTTTGTTGAGTCTAGAGGTTTCGGTAAGGTTTATCTTCTATACGGTAAACCTTCTCTACAGTGAACCGCATGGGCACGATAAAGACAACAATAGTGGTCGATGAGGAGACGTGGACCGAGTTCAAGAAAGCGGTCTCCTCAAAGTATGGCAGGTTTAGAAAGTTGAGCTTCGCGGTGGAGGAGGCTATCAAATGCTTCAACCTTGTAGAGTTGCTGAAGAGCTTCTCCAGCAGCATAAAGTTGGACACAAGCATCCACCCGTCGAGCGTGGAGGTCAAGAGTAGGCGGCCCAGACTCGACACCTCATCCGCTGAGGCCGTGAGGAAGATGAGGGATGAACGTCAAACTCGTATATCTGGACTCAAGCAGCATCGTTAAGAGGTACATCGAAGAGAGGGGCTCCCAAGTTGTCGACGCAGTCTATGAGAAGGCTGAAGCCGCGAGGCTTGGGTTCGCATTCTCCGTCTGGAACGCTGGAGAGGTACTTGGCGTCCTCGACAGATACCTCTCAAGACGACTAATATCAGAAGACGCTTTCAAGAGATCCCTGTCAGACTTCCTCTCCGAGTCGATAAAGATGGCTCGGTTAGGCTCACTCCAAATACTGCCAGTAACAACAAGGTCTCTTACAGAATCTTGGCTGCTGATACTGAGACACCACCTGTACATGGCGGACGCCCTCCAAATATCCTCTTCAAAGGAGGCGGGCTGCAACCTTCTCCTAAGCGCAGACGACAGAGTGACTCAGGTAGCTAGGAAGGAGGGTGTAGAAGCCATAAATATTGAGGCTGAACCTGAGAGAGCATTAGCATCCATCTGATCGAGATGATACTCTGGCTCAATAGACTTGCAAATCTTACAGGTACTAGAAGCCTCGGTCACGCTTGAAGGGTCTAGGGCAACCGTCAGGTGCAAAATTGCAATTGGTGGAAGAAATGGTTCAGAGTTTCTTGAATATCGATAATGAAGATAATCTTTACTAGAGACTTCACAAATGAGGAACCCCACACTGTTAACGTGTTGGTTGTGACAAGACCATGGCGAAGTCGTGGCTCATCATAGGAGTCGTCCTGATCATTCTGCTGGTTGCGGGAGCAGCCTACTTCGGACCCAAGAGTGAGGTTCAACCCACCCCCACACCTACCACGCCGACGCCGACGACTCCGAGCCCGACACCAACCCCAACAGTCACACCGACAACCCCGATGAACGACAGCGCCATGATCGACCAGTTGCTGTCCAGATTCCATGAATCCTTCAGGTCGAGATCAATCAATGAGACTCTGGAACTATTCGCAGAAGACGCTACCCTGACCGTGCAGCTTGAGACTGGAGCATTGAAGTTCTCTGGAAAAAATCCGATTGGAGGCTACTACTCCTACCTGTTCAGGGAGGCTGAGGACCCGATAGACATACAGGTACTGGAGGTCTCGGTCACGCTTGAAGGGTCTAGGGCAACAGCCAGATGTAAGATCGTGATTGATCAGAGGAATGGTTCAGAGTTCTTTGAGCTGGCCAAGATCGGAGGAACATGGAAGATCTCAGGCCTGACAACGCTCTTCCTCTGAAATGCCTAACCCCAAGATTGTTTTCGGAAGCGCAACCCAGACGACTATCGCCGACAAGAAATATTGCCCCTCCTTCTTTGACTGAGCCTACAGAACGAACTGTTGAGGCAGTTACGCCTTCCGCTGACACTCCTCTGCTCAATTCTGGAGTTTATAGAAAATGTGCAAGAAAACCCACGGTTTCAACCGTGGGATGAATTGCGACCAGAATGAAACACCAGATGTTTAAATTTTGTTCAAAACATATATTTGTTGATGGCTGAGATGCTTCTAGCCTACAAATATCACATCTACCCTAAGGTAGGGCAGGAAAGGCTGATGAAAAGCCACCTGTCTATGTTGTGTGAGCTATACAATACACTTAGGGATCTGAAGATTGATACTTGGAAGCAGAAGCACATCAGCCTGAGCAGAACCAACCTAAGACTGAAAGCACTGGAACTTAGACGACGGAACGAGAGACTCAAAGAGATACATAGTCAGGTTGTCCAGAGCGTCGCCACAAGGCTGGCAAGATCATTCAAGATCTACTTTGAGGGCAGAGCAAGATTTCCCAAACATAAACATCCAAAGAAGTATCTCTCCTTCACCTACCCACAAACAGGCTTCAAGTTGTGCAACAATAAGCTGTACCTTTCGGGGATAGGGAATGTCCGAATCTTCATGCATAGACCAATGGAAGGTCAGGTCAAGACCTTGACTGTGAAGTACAACGCTGGACAGTGGTATGCGGTATTCACCTGCAAAATTCCAGATCGGGAGAAAACTCTTATCGAGCAGATTCCTGATGGACGGATCAAAGGTGGAGACATGGGACTGATTAAGTTCCTGACACTCTCAGATGGAGCCACAATGGAGCCACCGAAATTTCTGAGAAAGTCTGAGGAAAAGATCAAGAGACTACAGCATATAATATCAAGAGCAAAGAAAGGCTCAAGAAACAGGAGAAAGTTGGCTTTGAGACTCGCAAAGCAACATCATCATGTAGCCTGTCAGAGAGACGACCACCAAAACAAGACACTAGCAACACTGTACAAAACCATTGATGTTCTATTCTTAGAGAGACTTTCAGTAACAAATATGGTGAAGAACCACTGCCTAGCCAAGAGCCTCCAAGACGCCTCACCTGGAAAGTTCCTCCGCAAGGCACAGTTCAAGGCAGATGTGCTTGGCAAATGGTTTCTCCCAGTAGACCCTTGGGGTACAACCCAATTCTGCCATAAATGTTTAACATGGGTTCCCAAAGAATTGTGTGAGAGAGAACATATTTGCCCTAATTGTAGAGAAGAACTATCTAGAGATGAGAACTCTGCAAAACTAATCAAGAGGATTGGTCTGTCGGGTTTCAAACCCGACTATGCCCACGGACGGTGGGTGAACACGCCCGCAGAGCCGAAGCCTCTACCAACACTTAGGGTGTTGGCAAGCCGAGGTGTTGAAGCGGGAAGCCCACGGCTAAAGCCGTGGGAGGACGTCACATAGTTGAAGCATTCAGCGAAATACTGAGCGGAGTTGAACCAGAAGATCAAAGTGGCTCTGATAGGTTCAGCCCTTACATTAGCCTTGGCACTGCTGCTCCTCAACGCGCAAAACGCTGTCAGAGAGGCTGAGACTCTGAGGCTGCAACAGGCCAAAGACGAATTCTCAAAGGAGATAGGTGGATACTACAGGACTGTTCCTGAGAGACTGAGGACTGACAACAAGACGCACCTAGTCTACATTTACTACAATCCATGTTTGAGCTGCGACCCAGACCGGAGGAGAATGGTGGAGGAGAGCTTCAAGGTCTGGACACTGAACGTCTCAGCCTCAGAAGTTCAACTTGAGATGTTGAACTCCTACGAGACACCAGACTCAACTAAACCTTATCTGGAGGCCTTCGGGATTGAAGGGCAGAGCTGGGGATTCACAACACTCATAATCTACAAGAACGGTGAGGCCTTAATCCTGACCCCACCGTTCAAGGATGAGAATGTTCAGAAGGCCCTCAACCGCCTCCACTACGGTCTTGTTCAATCCTCTTCCCCCTCGAAAAGTCTTCCCCTCTCCACACCTCTCGTCTACGTCCTAGGCACCATCTCAGGAGTGAACCCTTGCCTGGTAGCCTTGGCCTCAGCTTTTCTTGCAGCCGCAACCCAAGATCGGGTAAGCAAGGTTGCGAGGAGACTCCTAACGGTCTCTCTCGGGCTGGTCTACGCATACCTATTCTTCTTCGCCCTGATCCTCTCAAACCCGGGTGTGGTAGGTTATCTTCCGCAGGTGACTTGGGCCGTCGCCTTGGTTCTCCTTGCTTTTGGCGCCCTCTACCTGATCGAGGTGGCCTACGACCTGTACGCTAGAAGGTGGGGAAAAGGCAGCCATATTGAGGCCAAGATCCCGCTCTTCAGGACACCCAAGATCTTCAAGTCAAAGATAAGAAGGACTGAGGGTTCAGAAGGTTTATTCGACTTCTCCCTGGGAGCTTTCTTCTCTCTGGTCAAGCTTCCCTGCATCGCAGCCTACCTCTTCATACTCCTCGTCAACTCAACAAACCAACTTGCGGACATAGCGGTCTTCACCCTAGGGGTCGTCTCACCAATAATCTTGATGGGTGGACTGATCAGCCTGGGGATGGTTAGGATCAATCAGCTGACCGAAATCCAGTTCAAAGGCAGAATACTCCAGAGGGCCGCGATAGGAATAATATTGATCGGCTCCACAATATTTCTCCTCTAGAGAATCTTAGAAAACGATCTTTGAAGAAGCAGTTAGAATACGCTATCAGACTACTGGTGATGGGGCGGTTGGATTGAGTGATGCTAGAAAACGAGGACTGAAGAAACGCATAATATTATCCAGTCACGCTCACAAAAGAATCTTGAGGTACCGTCTAGCCAAGGAAGAAGTTTTTGGAGCGTTCAGGAGCCCAAATGGAGTATTTGACGGCTACGGGGGAAGGAAAATAATTCATAAGTTTAAAGGAAACTACGTCCTTAGGGTAGTGTACGAGGAAGACGACCAAGTACTGATTGTGACCGTTTATCCGTCGAGGAGGGTAAGATACGCAAAAGAGTAGTTTAGTAAAGGTTGATTATAGCCCTGATGTCGATGCGCTGGTGGTGACCCTCTCGAATGAAACTCCGGAGTATGGAGAGGAGATCGGCTCGGGAATAATAATCCACTACTCAAAAACTAAGAGACCTGTAGAGATCGAGATCCTCAATGCGAGCAAGATCTTAGCAAGTAGTTTCGACGCCATCCTTCAAAAGGCCCGGAAGACTAAACCCTAGCCAAGATACACATATCCTCAACCGGTGCAAGACCTTTTGCAGAAGTGTCTTCAGCGTTACAGATACAGTCTTAGAGCGCGCGCTGGCTAGGAAGTACTTCCGGGAAGGATTTGAAGAAGAGGACGTGACTAGAAGATTGAACTTCATCGTGGTCAGGAGTGAGATCCATGAGCTCAACGTGGATGTGGCAGTAGCAGCCTCTGAGGCCTTCTTCCAGCTGTTGAAGAAGGCTAGGAGAGAAGGCCTTGCGAATCCGAGCTTGACTGATGGAATCGTCCTGGCGATAGCTAGGGTGGCGAACTCCAAGCTGATCTCGGGAGATAGACATCTCAAGAATCTACCCTCAGTCATATACATCGGAGAGTAGAAGTCAATGAGGAATCATGCAAAGACTTCGCATCCAAGGCTCGAAGAGTTTCCCCCAGAGACTCATCGATCGAGGGTTAAATACTAGGAGAACGGTGACAGCCACTAGGTTGACATGGCCTGAGTGTAGGATAAAGATGAATGCGGATGATGTTGCCGTCCCATCAAGCCACAGGAGGCATCAAATCTTCGATCTTTTTGTGGATGTGGTTTGCAGAAGAAAAGGAAGACAGCAGGTCGACCCTTTGGATAAGGTCAATCTCTATCTCTGGAAGGTTTGGCTTCCAACAATCATTTTTGGCATCTCACTCTCTTTGGGTTGGGTCTTTGGGGGTAAGCCTCAGCTTCTGGACTCCGCAGCACTCATTGCACTATTCACGTCGAAAATCTTCACTCTACTAAATTGTGACCTGCCCTATCTTGCCCACATGTGGATGGAGAAACAGATCTGCTCTCTGGCTCTCTTCAAAGGCAACTACGTCCTGTTCCAGTTTGAACTTCGAGATGCGAGGACAATCCTCTGGCAGAGTCTCATCCTGTTCTTCTTTGGAACCTGTGAAGTCTCGGTCGTCATCCCGACACTGAATGAGGGGAAGTACGTCTCTAAGTGTCTAGACTCTTTGAGGAGACAGGATTTTGACGGAGGCTTCGAGGTCATAGTCGTAGATGGTGGGAGCCGAGACGGAACATTGGATCTGGCGAAGTTGATAGCCGATAAGGTAATTGTTTGTGAGGGCAGGCCTGTTGGTGATGCGAGGAACCTTGGCGCAAAGCTTGCTGAGGCCGAGATGGTTGCCTTCATAGACGCCGACACAGTCGCCTCACACAGATGGCTCAGCAGCATCAGGTCGAGTCTATCTCGACCAGGAGTCGTCGGTGTGGCAGGACCCACCCTGCCTTACGGAGGCTCGGCGCTCGATGTGCTCGCGTATAAGGTTGCGACAGGCTGGCTGCAGAGGTTCTCCATGGTCTTCGGCCTTCCCCACGTCGCAGGATTCAACTGCGCCTACCGCCGCAGACCCTTCCTTGAGTGTGGGGGGTTCGAGGAGGGGAGAACACTCTCAGAGGACCTCGCCCTCTCACTCAAGATAAGGCATGAGGGCCGCCTCCTCTTTAACAAACGCATGGTCGCCTACACCTCGACGAGAAGAGTTAGAAAGTATGGATACGTACGTCTTGCAATGTTTTATCTGTTGAACGACGCGATCTTCGCCCTAACCAGAAGGAGCCTATATTACCCCCAGGTCAGGTAGCGCCATCCTCGATGACCTGAGGAATGCGAGTGTCTGGGGCGATCTTCGAGACGTACTTCTTCACTTCACACCAGTCTAAGGGTGCATGGATGATCTCCAAGACTGCCGCGAAGATGTGATAGCGCGTTACGTCAAATGTTTATGAGCATGATTCCTACATCTAAATTTAGATGTGATGTAGATGGGGAAAGTTGTTCAGACCATCCTGGAGGAGTCTGAATATGAGCGTCTAAGGAAGATTGCTGGAAGAAAGGGTTTGAAGATCAAGGAGGCCGCTAGATCAGCCATTCTGAGTTGGACCAAGGAAAATGAACCCCTCGACCCGAACGACCCATTCTTCAAGTTGAGGCCAGTCGACCTAGGCGACCCTGAACTGTCCCGTAAGGTCGACGAGATCCTGTATGGCAGGAGGTTGAGGCGCTGAGGATCTTCATAGACACCAGCGCCTTCATCGCAAGATACCACTTGAAAGATGACTATCATGTTGAAGCCGTCGGTTACTTGAGAAGGATTGAGTCTGGCGAAGCAGGTGTCACTAGACTCCTCACATCCGACTATGTGGTGGACGAGGTAATCACAACAATATTTGCTAGGACAGGCTCGTTTGAGCTGACCAAGAAGTATGGCCAGGCAATAATAGAGTCGAGGGCGATCGAGAGACTCCCAGTCGACGAAGAGACCTTCAGGCAATCCTGGGAATATTTCAAGAGGGTGGGAGACATAGGGATAAGCTTCACAGACTCCGCATCAGCCACACTGATGAAGAAGAAGGAGGTGAATACTGTATTCACATTCGACGAGCACTTCAAGAAACTAGGATTCAACACGGTACCATAGCTCAGAGTCCGAGATGATCGTGATGTTCCCAGCAACGCGCGTCTCGAAGAGCACCGAAGGATGCATACCGAATAAACGAGGTCTGGAAGAGCAAGTGTACACAAGATATGGAGCGGAGAAGGAAAGAGCCGCAAGCCGATTGGCTTCGAGTATCCTGAGGAAACTCTCATAATCACAGGTGCGGAAGGGAGCGACTAGAATGGTGAAGAGGAAGATATGTCCATCCTGCGGAAGGGGCGAGCTGGCTCCGGTCAACGACATAATCTCAGAATTCAGAGGCTACGTCTTCGTTGAGAAGGGCGAGCGCTGCACAGCCTGCGGGGAGGAGTTCCCATTCGAGGAAGAATCTCAGAAGACGATTGAGGCAGCCCGTCGACTAGGCGTCTGGCCTGAACCATTGAAGTTGTAAACTCAAGGAGTGGTCGGACGCTACTGCGCATACCATCCGACTTGGAGAGGCAGATGGTGTTGAAGGAGGAGACTGAGGTTGCCATAATAAAGGTTGGCAGCAAGATTGTGATTGAGAAGGAAAGACCAAAGCTGAAGCGTTGAACATTCGCGGGATCTATATCTTTTCCAAGTATTAGGATGTGGCGTCATCTCGTTATTCCTTGGGTTGAGCCCTCCAACATGTAGGATTCCGGAAAGGTTGAAATGTAAGTATTGAGTTATTACTTATGTAAGAAGTTGAGGAGAAAGTAAGAATTGCCATCGAGAGAGAAAGTCGAGAAAGAGGGCCAGGAGATACTTAGAACTCTGGCTGGATGTAGGAGGATTACCTCGAAGGGCCAGGTCACCATTCCGAATGTGATGAGGAAGCGCTACAACATAACAACGGATGTCAAACTGGAGTTCATACCTCAGCCGGAAGGCATCCTGCTAAGGCCGGCCAGAGACAATGGAACCTTCAGGGAGCTGGCGGGTTCAGCGTCAAAATACTGGACTGTAGATGAGATGCTAAGGCGTCTCGACGAGCTGAGAGAAGAGAATGTCTAGAGCGGTCTTTGAGACACGTTTCTTCATCCATCTCTTTGCATCACCCGATCCCAGGGTGCACGAGCGACTTTTGGAGATGATGCGAAGATATGACAGAAGGCTGGTCTCAACAATAACTCTTTTCGAGATATACAAGATCTCTCTAGAAAGGGAAGGTAAAGAGACAGCCGAGACCAGAATTTCAAGAATCAAGAACGAGTTCAACCTGGTCGCGGTTGATGATGCCGTCGCGGTTCGTGGGGCGCAACTGAAGCACGCTGCCAAGGTTCAAAGGGGCCAAGACATACCTATGGCTGATAGTCTGATCGCAGCAACAGGCTTACTTAACAAAGCTATGTGCGTAACAGACTCGCCACACTTCAACCATATATCCCAGCTCAGGCGAAGATGGATTCAGTGATATGGAACGCTTCCAAGCGAGAGATTTGAAGGAGAAGACCATTTCTGTCTACTGGGTTCATCTCCAGAACGCAGGTGCCCCTTGGTCAGGACTGGGTGTGGCCAGCCAAACAGATATGATAACAGGAAAAGCGTCGTCAATACTTCCACAGAAAAGCATGAACTTCTATCTATCCTGAAAGTGTCTCCAAAGACTTCATCGCCGCGATCGCTTTGAGACCCAGAGCGATCGATCTTATGTTTAGTGGATCCAACTCTAGAAGGTGATATCTTGAGAGGTCTGGCTTGACAAAACATAGAAAATACCTCGCTTCAAAGAAGTTCAAGAAGACCTTCAAGTACTCTCTTCTCTTCTTGGTGAAGACTTTGAAGGGTGTCGTTGAGACCTCTATTATGCATCTCTTGCCGTCTTTGAGGGCTAGGGTCTGCAACATGGTAGGTTCTCGGCTGAATCCAGACATATCTGTTGGGAACTGGATGTTGAGGAATTCTTCCTTCTTGAGGATCTCCAGCAGGACATCTCTCGGCAGACTCATGGGTCTCGTGCCATTCTTCTCCACTCCTTCTTCTCGGCTTGGAGAAGTCTCAACCTCAGATTCTAGGTGTGAGGTCGAGGTTATGCTCAGCCTCTTGAGGATTCGAGTCAAAGGGTTGCTCCTGACATGTGTTTGGGACCAGGCCGCATCTATTTTTGCGAGGTAGTCTCTTCGTTGCCGGTAGGAGCCTCTGCGACCCCTTGTAATAGCCTTCCTATCGAGGTAGTATCTTCTCCAGTAGTCTTTATGTTTCTGGTAGTATCCTCTCATGTATCGTCTATAGTATTCCTTCGTCTTTGCGGGGTCCATCTTGTTGAAGACACCAAGACATATATATAGAAAACAAAAGACTGTTTTGTCTATTTATAAATATCGGATCTCACTACATCTCTTAAATACTACTTCCATAGTTACAGCGGATTCAAGTCGCACTCATGCGGCTAAAACATTAAGGAGAAAAAGGAAAATATGGATAAGCGAATACTAGCGACGCTTTGCGTAACTATCTTTATGCTGGCAACATTAGCGACCGTCCCGCAGGTCTCAGCCCACTACACGTTGGGCGAACAGAATCCAGGAAGCATTGGAGAGGTCAATGCAGGAGGACTCCCAGTAGCCCTGGGTGGTCTTGGCCCAGACCGTTTCCACCAACCACCAACATTAGCGGGACATGTTGCAGGCCACATAGCATTCGTCCAGCCTGGCTCATTATACATTCCGCCAAGCGACCAACTCAACTACTACTCCCCAAGCGGTGCAGTGATTACCGACACAGTCGGTGACCTCTACTTCTACGTCTGCCTATCAGACGATGCAGAAGCCCAAGGTGGTCCAATAAACATCTCATGGCGAGGAACTGATGCCTCTAATAGCCTAGTAGGCAATCCAACAGTGAGCCTATACGAGCTCAGCAGATACCTCTACATCGCTATCCCACCAGAGTTCACTCCACCAGTAGACTGGGCAGCAGGATGGGGTGACGTCTTAACAACTAACCAAGGGTTCGGTGACACCTCAAACATCGAGACCACAATAACTAACGATCACAATATGATCATGACCGGCAAATTCGGTCCACGCCACCCAGTTGCACCAAACTGGTGGTTCGTCCGGATAACAGCGAATCCAATTGAATTTCCATCAGACCAAGTAGCCAACCTGCGGACACTGTTCAGTAAAGATGGCAAGACGTTCGATGAAAGCTACATGGGCGCTCCATGGAATGGAAATGCTGGATACCTATACCCACCTAACGCGGATCCATGGGCTGATCGCCAGATGAGGACAGGTGACTTCCAAGGCTGCTACAGAATAAAGATCATGAACATGAAAGCTCCAAGCTGCGCAGGAAAACAATTCTTCAAGATATTCTACACATCAACAAAAGAGCCATCTGCCACACTCACTGGAGACGCAACAACCGGATGGCCCGACAATTTGCAGGCATACGACTCACCATGGGGTCAGGTATACGATTTCGACCCACTGATTGGCTACTTGAACGGCTTCTTTGAGAAGTACGACACCTTCCATCCTGAGAACTATCCCGTCCTTCTAGTTAAGGGTGAGGTTGACCCAGGATACATCACTGGAACAGTAAGGTACTGCGGACACAGCCAGTACTACTACGGCTACTACTATGGTTCTGGGGTCCACACCTCAGGCAAGGTCGTTGCTGAAGGAACAGCAATCGACCCAGTCACCAACGAGCCTACAGACAGACCAGTCTGCGGTGTAGGCTACTTCCTAGGTGAGCTGCCTGGCCAGGGTGAGGACTGGAAGGACAGAGAGACCGGAAGCGAAGGCTTCTACGAGATTGAGGGCCTAGCGGCCGGCGTCTACACACTGACCGCCTACGCTGCCGGGTTCGTTCCAAGAACCCTAGCAACCCAGATAACGGTCAAGCGTGGACAGTCAATCCACGGTGTAGACATCTACGTCTGTCCAACAGCCAAACTTCAGACCAAAGTCTACAGCAAATGTCCAACAGGACCAGTCGAATGGCCTACATCTGTTACACTGGACACCTACCCAGCGGGTATGCAGATCCTACCAGTTGTTCCAGGTGGAGCAGAGGTTAGAGGCGACACACTAGTCGCACCTGACGGGATCTGGTACTGGTTCACTGAGGGAGCAACCACAGTCCAAGCAAAGAACATCTGGGCAAACCTTATGTCCACAAGAGCAACCACAGGACCAGTGTCAACACCTGAGCTAACAACAGCTCTACAAGGGACACCAATTAGAGACCAATTCGGTTGGGCATGGCAGGAGCTCCTCGACGCTGAAGGCAATGCCGTTGCATACCAAGACTACACCTTCGACCTAGCCCAAGACCCCAACTCCTTCGGAACATTCTGGGGTGACCCATCCTGCTACAGTGGAATCGAGACCATGTGGGACGGCCACGTACCAACATTCCTAGCCGACTTCACATCAGGAATCGTACCAGGACAGTACAAGGTTAGAACTTGGGTCTTCGGATACGTCCAGACCAAGGAGTACATTGTAGACTTCCCAGCAGTAGAGTTCCCAGGAACAGCCTACATGGAGATGGACCTCTTCAAGGGAGGAACCATCAACGCAACAGTCCACTTCCACAACCAAGAACTACCATCAGCAGAAACAGCTCCAACAGTTGGATTCTCAGCACTGATCATCGAGGCCTACGATGCCAATGGCGTAAAGCAAGCATGGAACTCAACTGACTTCACAAACTGGGCTACTGCAGAAGACCAGTCCAAGGGAACAGATCTACTGCTGGTAGGAGAATCCAATGCATGGTGCGCAATGGGCCAAGTTCACGGTATGCCTGAGGGAACCTACACAATAAAGGCCTTCCTAAACGGCTGGGTCCAGCAGGAATTCCCGCAAACAACAATCCAATACTGCACAAACAGCTCATTAAGCTTCCATCTGATTCTAGGTGCATCGATCTGTAACACAATCTACAGCAGAGACTGCCAAGATCCATCACAGCCAGTTGACTGGAAACACCCAGGAGAAAACATACGGGTCGACTATGTATCATCAACAGGCTCAGTATGTTCACCAGACTTTGGAGTACGAAACTGGGCCGTCCAAACCGTTGGAACCAGTTCAGTCCAAATCTGCGGCGCTGGAGGTTCAGGAGGATTAGTTGACTACTTCCGATCCTGTGGAGGATTTGCTGGAAGCGGACTTCCAACAGATACCTACAAGATAGTGGTCAGCACACCTGGATACGTACAACTCCAGTACCCAGAGGTCTATGCACAAAAGGGCTCATCAACCGGTGATATACCAGTCTACCTACTAGTCTCCCCAGAGATCAGAGTCGTCGTCGACTTTAAGACAGAGCTTATACCCACAGCACTACCAAAGGACTTCTGGAGCTACTACTTCAGAATCGAAGCCTTCGATGCTGACGGCATATTACAAGCAGCAAACATAACCGCAGTACCACAAGCATCATTCGCAACCTACAGCCAATACCCATGGACTGGAGACCTTAACCCATCACAACCAGACGGTGTGCAGAGTTGGGTCTTCCAACTTCAAGGATACAGTCCGTTCTCAACACCAACCAACACGCCTAACTGGGGAAAAATGCCAGATAACCCAACGGGTGGTATCTGGTTCTGGCAAATTGTAGGCTACAATGACAAAGGACCAAAGACAGTCTTCATGACAGCAAACAACAACCACGGTTGTGCAGGTACAGGCGACCACCTTGGCTATGGCCTTATGTGGGGCCAGACCTACACGATTGTGGTGACTGAGGAGAACCAGATAGGTTACGTCCAGTTGGCCACAGTCACAGCAACCCCAACATGCGCAGGCATAACCACAGTCATCTTCGAGATGGATAGGATGGGAAGGATCTCAGGATTTGTCTGGGCAAGGAACTGGATGGGTGACTTCAGGGCAGCATCATGGATCCAGACGACAGCAGCCGGCGCAACAGCATCACTGAAGGCTTGGGGTCCAATGGACGGCTACTACTACACCTACACCAGACCAGACGCCTACACAGTAACAGCTGAGCTTGTGCCTCCAGGAGGAGACGCAGGCTACAAGAGCGCATCAAGGACAGTCGTCACGACTTGGGGTGGAGCATCTGACGGCCAAGACTTCTATCTTGAGGAGTCAGGTATACCCATCCCAGAGTTCCCAGCAGCAGGAATACTCGCCCTAGTCTCAGCACTCGCAGCGTCGCTGTACCTACTAAGGTGGAGAAGACAGACCGAAATACCGGTAAGGTAGAAACAAGCAACACCTTACCGTTCC
>Ga0209609_10001476_pt1 | contig 13576 bp, 7 predicted proteins | sample LakKivw325mmetaG_FD_184136 | JGI IMG/M metagenome (GOLD analysis project Ga0209609, IMG submission 184136) | Anoxic lake water microbial communities from Lake Kivu, Rwanda to study Microbial Dark Matter (Phase II) - Lake Kivu water 325m metaG... | ecosystem: Environmental > Aquatic > Freshwater...
CTCCATGGAGAACGTGCACCAGGACAACACGGTGATGAAGCGCTTCCGGAAGTATGTTCTCCCCCACATCGTCGAGATGCAGGACGCCATCGCCGACATTGTGAAACAGGGCATCGAGCAGGGCGAGTTCCGACCCGTCGACCCGCGGACCGCCTCGATGATGTATCTGAGTGCGTTTCGCGCGGAGATGGTGGCCGCGGCAGAGCGACCCGGCGCCCGCCGGTCGGTAGAGTCGGTAAGGGACATTTTCTTCTGCGGCATCCTGGCCGATGGCCGGAACCGTCACAGGCACACTATTCGATAAGGAGTTTTGATGCGGAGAATCATTCCTACGTTTGTCGCCGGGCTTCTGATTCTGGCGGCGGCCGGCCGCGCCGACACGTTGCGGCTCGACGCGACCGGGGCGGTTGAGCTCGCGCTCAAGAATAACCGTCAGATGGCCCAGGCCCAGGCGAAGCTCGACGAAGCCGTGGCCGGAAAGGGCAGCGCCTTTGGATCGTTCCTGCCCCAGTTGTCGGCTTCAGCCACCTATACCCGACTGGCCAAGGCCAGCGAACTGACCACGATGGCGCTGCACGACAGCTTCATGAGCCTGCCGGTATTCGACTCGCTCGGCCGGCCCATCGGCGTGACCGCGCCGAACATGTTCTGGACCGGAAAGATCGACACGTTCAGCATGAAACTCGGGAGCGTGAACAACTACGCTGTCACCGGCACGGTTCAGCAGACGCTGTTCACGTGGGGCAAGCTCATCAATGCCTACCGCATCGCCGGGCTCACCCTCGACCTGCAGAAAGCCGCCGCGGCCCAGGCGCGGGCGCAGGTCAGGATTGACGCAACTCAGGGCTTCTACCAGGCCCTGCTCGCCCGCCGGACCGTCGACGTGATGAGCGAAGCTCTGCGCCAGCTCAAGGGCCACGTCGGCCAGGTCCAATCGCTCTACGACAATGGCATGGCGACGAAACTCGACCTGATGAAGGCGACGCTCGGGCTCCAGCAGATGGAGGCCCAGGTCTCGCAGATTGGAAACGGCGCCGAGCTGGCCACTGCGGCCCTGCTCAACACGCTGGGCCTCGACCCCGCCACGCCGGTTGCGTTCACGGAGGAACTCGCGCCCGACTCGATGACCGCCGACCCGGACCAGGCCGCGAGGCTGGCGCTCGACCGCCGGCCCGAACTGGCTCAGCTCCGCGACGCCGCTAGAATGGCCGATTTGGGCGTGAGCATCGCCCGGACCGCCAATCTGCCCAACGCATTCGCGCAGGCCAACCTGAGCTACAAGAACCCGGTTGGTTTCACCACCGAGTGGGGCATGGACTGGAACGCGACCGCCGGAGTCTCGATGCCCCTGTTCACCGGGATGTCGAACTACAACAAACTGAGGGCGGCACAGGCCAAGCAGCGCCAGGCCCGAATCGCGCTCGCGCTGGTCGAGGACGGGGTGAAGCTCGAAGTGAAGGCGCTCGCCCTCGCCCTGAACCAGGAGTCGAAGAACGCCGCCTACCAGAAGAAGAACGTCGAGGTCGCCGAGGCGGCGCTCGGGCTGGCCCAGGCCCGCTACGAGAACGGCCTGCTGACCAACCTCGATTACATGGACAGCCAACTGGCGCTGACCCAGAGCCGCGTAGCCTACCTGAACGCGCTGGCCAACTACCAGATCGCCAGGGCCAAACTGCAGAACGCAGTTGGAGAGAATTAAGGAGATGATGATGAGACTTACGCGCACGATTATCGCTGGTTCGATAGCTCTCGCCCTGCTCGCGGGCTGCGGTAACACGGGCAAGCGCAAAGGCAAGGTCGAGGAAAGACAGGCAATCGCGGTCGCCGTGGCCACGGCCGACACCGGTACTGTCATCCGTTCGACCAACCTCGTCGGCACGCTGGTCGGCGAGCAGCAGGTAACTGTGAGTCCCAAGGTGGCGGGCCGGGTCACGGAAATCGCGCGGGCGGAAGGCTCGTTCGTGAAGGCCGGCGATCCTATTCTCTACATCGTCAACGACGTCCCCGGCATGGACTACAAGCCCGGCCCGGTGCTGTCGCCGATTGACGGCGTGGTCGGCAAGGTCAACGTCGAAGTCGGCCAGACCGCGGCACCGGGCATGCCGGTTGCTACCGTGGCCAGCTACGCGAGCCGCATCCGGGTGAAGGCGGCGGTGAGCGATGCCGACCTGCCGTACGTCAAGGTCGGCGAGGCAGCCGACGTCTCGGTTTCGGCAATCCCGAACCAGGTCTTCTCCGGCCGCGTCACGCAGATTTCACCGATGGTGGACGCAATGTCGCGCTCGGCCACGGTCGAAATCACACTCCCGAACGACCAGCACCGGCTGGTGCCGGGCATGACTGCCAGCGTGAGACTGGTGGTCGAGCGCCGCGAGCACGTGGTCGCGGTCCCGCTCAGCGCGCTGTTCTCGACCGACAAGACCCGGGCGATAATCATCGACGGCACAACCGCCCGGTCCCGCCCCATCCAGACCGGCCTGATGGGTGACAACACGGTTGAAATCGTCTCCGGCATTCAGCCGGGCGACAAGGTCGCGACTGTCGGCAAAGAACGCGTGCAGGACGGCGAGACCGTCAGGGCGGTCGAGGCAGGCGCCCAGTGAAGCTGACCGACACTTCCATTGCCCGGCCGGTCACCGTCGCGATGGTGGCGGTCGGCCTGCTGGTGTTCGGCATCGTCGGCATCACCCGCATGCCGGTTGACATCTACCCGCAGATGACCGTCCCGATGGTCATCATCGGCACCCTCTACCCGGGCGCCGGCCCGCAGGAAATCGAGACTTCGGTAACGCTGCCGCTGGAGAAGCAGCTCGGCAGCACGCCGAGTCTGAGCAAGATGTCGTCCCGCTCGATTGAGAACATCTCGGTCATCACGCTCCAGTTCGAGTGGGGCGCAAACCTCGATGCGGCCTCGGCCGACATTCGTGACCGGCTGGCGATAGCGACCTCGGCCCTGCCCGACGGGGCCCAGACTCCGTTCGTCCTCAAGCTCAACACCTCGATGATGCCGATTGCCCAGTACACGCTGACCGGCGACATGGACCAGACCCAGCTCCGCGAACTCGCCGACGACTTCTCGACCCTGCTCCAGCGCGTTCCGGGCGTCGCCTCGGTCTCGGTGTCGGGCGGCTCCGTGCGCCAGGTCCATATTGACATTGACGGCCGCGAACTGGCCTCCGCCGGAGTGACCAACGAGCAGTTGATGGGCACTCTCCAGGCGCAGAACCTCAACTACCCGGTTGGCGCGATTTCATCGCAGGGCCGCCACCTCCTGGTTCGGCTGGTCGGCCAGTACGATGACATCGAGCAGGTTCGTAACACGGTCATCGGCTTGAAGGGCTCGACGCCGATCCTGCTGCGCAGCGTCGCCCGGGTCGAATGGGGCCCGCAGGAAGTGACGAGCTACGCTCGCTACAACGGCAAGCCCTGCATCTATCTCACCATCCAGCGCCGGCCCGACGCCAACACCATCCGCGTCGCCCAGGGCGTGCGCGAAATGATGACCTCGATCCACAGCACCTTGCCGTCGGGCGCCCAGGTCAACATGATCTTCGACGGCTCGGACCAGATCAAGCAGTCCATCAACAACGTCGCGATGAACATCATCCTCGGCGGCATCCTGGCCGTGATGATCCTGTTCATCTTCCTGCGCCGGTTCCGCGCCACCATGTTCGTCGCTTTCTCGATTCCAATCTCGATATTCTTCGCCGTCTTCTTCATGTACATCCTCGGCTTCTCGATAAACATCCTCTCGATGGCGGGCCTGGCCATAGCCGTCGGTATGGTGGTGGACAACGGCATCGTCGCGTTCGAGAGCATCTTCCGACACCGCGAGGAGGGTGATGAGCCGTTCCAGGCGGCGAGCATCGGCACGCAGGAAATCGGCATGGCCATCACCGCTTCGACCCTGACCACCGTGGTCGTATTCCTGCCGATGCTGCTGATGCGGGGCATCCTGCTCATCTTCTTCCGCGAAATGGTCTGGGCCGTGGTCGGGTCGCTAGCCGCCTCACTTGCCGTGGTCCTGACCCTGATCCCGATGCTCTCCAGCCGCTTCCTGCCCAAGGTCAAGGTCCGTTTCCGGAAGGGCGCGGGCGAGGGCGCGCGCCCCATCGCGGAGCCGGGCAGCAAGGGTCTGATGGGTTGGAGCGAGCGGATGTATGACCGGCTGGAGAATACGTACGGCCGGCTCATCGGCTGGGCAGTAAGCCACCGCCGGCTCGTGGTCATCAGCTCGATTGTGCTCCTCGTAGGAACGCTCGGCCTCGTGCCGCGGCTGCGAACCGAATTCATGCCCATCCAGGTGAGCTTCTTCCACCAGATCAACGCCGAGATGCCCATCGGCACCAGCGTCGAAGCGACGGATTCCGCGGTCGGCAAACTGGAGCGGTACATCATGACGGACTGGAAGGACGACGTTGCCGGGACTTCGGTCCAGGTCGGCTCGCCGGTCGGCGGCGGCCTATCCGGCCTGCGCGCCATCTTCGGCGGCGCGAGCAACAGCGTCGCCTCGGTCGCCCTGATTCTCAAACCGACCCGGCAGCGCAAGCACTCGGTTGACGAACTCGACCAGGCCATCCGCGCCAAGGCGAGCGAGATCCCGGGTCTGAAGGTCTTCGGCGCGGCCAACATGGCCGCATCCTTCATGGGCGGCGGCAACAACGTCGAGGTCGACATCATCGGTCACGACATGGCCACGGCCGACTCGCTCACCGCCAAAGTGCTTGCCGTCATGAATGCCATCCCGGCGCTCGTGGACGTGAAGTCCAGCCGTGAACCGGGCAGCCCGCAGATTGAGTTCACAATTGACCGGCAGAAAGCCGCGCTCTACGGCCTCACCCCTTACCAGGTCGGCGCCGCGCTCAACACCCAGATTACCGGCTACGCGCCCACGGTGTTCCGCACCGCCGGCAAAGAGTACGACATGCTGGTACGGCTCCAACCGGACCAGCGCGCCCGGCCGGCGGACATCGAGAACCTGACCATCAACAGCCCGATGGGCCCGGTCCCGCTCAAGAACCTGACCACAGTCCGGACCAGCTCCGGTCCGCTCGACATCGAGCACGAAAACACGGAACGTGTCGTCCGTATCACCGCCAAGCCGGTCGGCACTTCCACCGGTCAGGCAGCCCGGAGCATCCTCGCCGGCATCAGCAAGATCCCCACCCCGCCGGGATTCGAAGTCAAGCTCTCGGGTTCGTACAAAGACATGATGAAGAGCTTCAGCGACCTCGGGCTCATCGTCCTCATCGCGCTCGCCCTCGTCTTCATGGTCATGGCCTCGCAGTTCGAGTCCTTCCGCGACCCGTTCATCATCATGTTCACTGTGCCCTTTGCCCTCATCGGCGTGCTCTGGACGCTCTTCCTTACCAACACCGCGCTCTCGGTCACGTCCGGCCTCGGCGTCCTTGTGCTTGTGGGCGTGGTCGTGAACAACGGCATCGTCTACATCGACTACGTCAACCAGCTCCGGCGCCGGGGCATCGGCCTGATTGAAGCGGTCACTGAAGCCGGCCGCGTCCGGCTGCGTCCGATTCTGATGACCTCGCTGACGACCATCTTCGGACTGATACCACTCGCGCTGCAGATTGGCGAAGGTTCCGAACTCTGGTCGCCGCTGGGCCGGGCGATAATCGGCGGCATGGTTGTTTCCACCTTCCTGCCGCTCGTCTTCATCCCGGTTCTCTACGTCATCTTCGAGAACCGCTCCGAGCGCGCCCGTCAACGCCGGGCTGCGGCGGCCTCGGCCGCCCGCCCGTCCGACGCGCCCGGTCAGTAATCTACGTCCTACCTCCGGCGGGGCGCGGAAATCCGCGCCCCGCTTCATTGTTCAACCTGGCCCGCATTGGTCATTCGTTCAGGATTGGGACCTTGACTTCGGGAATTCCCCACCATGGTGCGGTTGACTGCCGCTTCTGCCATTCTATACTACTTGGCAGACGATGCAGAAGGGCGGGAGAATGCCTCTGTGGTGTGGTACGTGTTGCCTGAGAGTCGACCGATTCCGGCGATTGCCGGCGAAAGGAAAGGAACGTATGAGAATGAGTCGAGTGATGCTGTTCGTGTTCGCGGCCGCGGGCCTGCTGCTCTTCAGCTCAGCCTGCGAGAACGTCGTCCGCGATTTCTCGGCCAAGCTGATTGGAGCCGAGGTTGTGCCGGCGGTCACAACCGACGCCACCGGTCAGGCGGTGGTCAACCTCGACGCGGCCGATACCGAGGTCGCCTACAAAGTCACGGTGACCGACATCAGCGACGCCACGTCGTGCCACATGCACCTGGCCCCGGCGGGCAAGGCCGGCGAAGTGATTGCCGACCTGTTCGTCGGCCCCAAGAAGCAGGGATCGTTCTCGGGAACGCTCTGCGAAGGCAGCCTGCGGGTGGCCGACCTCAAAGGCCCGCTCGAAGGCAAGACCATCAAGGCGGTGATATCCGCCCTGCGCGCGGGCAGCACCTACGTCGAGGTGCGAACCGATTCCTTCCCGAGCGGCGAAATCCGGGGCCAACTCCGCTAGAACCAGCCCCGGCACCGGCCGAAAACAGCGAAGTACGCGCACGCGCACCGCTGTAGAGTGGCCTTGCCGACGTTGGAGCCGGACCGCGGCTCACACGGTGCTGAAGAAGACATCACGGATAAGGACTGGAGACCGGCCGCCCGAAGGGAAACGATGATGAGGCACTCTAGACAGCGACTCGCAATGCTCGCCCTGCTGCTGCTGGCGGCGGTCCCAGCCCAACTGACCGCGCAGCCGACCGTCGGATTGATGTACCACGATTCAACCAAATCCTACCAGGGCTACACGCTCTTCGCGCCGATGGAGTACTATGTCACGTACCTGATTGACAACGAAGGCAGGCTGGTCCACTCCTGGGATGCCCAGGCCAAACCGTCGCTGTCCGTGTACCTGCTGGAGAACGGCGACCTGCTGCACACCGCCGGGCCGAGCGGCTCCGGCATGAAAATCCTCGACTGGGACGGCAACGAAGTCTGGTCGTTTCCCTACCGGGGCGATTCCTTCTACCGCCATCACGACGTCGCGATGCTGCCGGACGGCAACATTCTGTCGGTGGCGCGGCGGGTCAAGTCGGTGGCCGAGGTTCGCGCGTGCGGCCGCGACACCGCGAAAATCTACCCGCGCGGGTTGTGGGACGACTACGTCTTCGAGGTAAACCCCACGACCCGGCAAATCGTCTGGGAATGGCACACCTGGGACCACATGATTCAGGACTTCGACTCGACCAAACGGAACTACGGCGTAGTCCGGGACCACCCGGAACTGATTGACATCAACTACGGCGTCGGGTGGGGAGGCGAGAGATACGACTTCATCCACATGAACTCGGTTGCGTACAACCCGGAACTGGACCAGGTCGTCGTCAGCTCGAGGATTTACTGCGAGGCATGGGTGATTGACCACTCGACCACGACCGAACAGGCGCGCGGGCACACCGGCGGCCGCTACGGGCACGGCGGCGACCTGCTCTACCGCTACGGCAATCCTGAAGTCTACCGGCGCGCGACCACGGAGAGCCACCGGTTCTATTTCCAGCACGACGCGCAGTGGATAGCCGACAGCCTGCCCGGGGCCGGGCACATGCTGGTATTCAACAACGGCTACTACAACTGGCGCCGGTCTGCGGTCGAAGAGTGGGCTCCGCCGATGGACAGCCTCGGCTTCTACCACATCGCGCCGGACTCGGCCTACGGCCCGCCGCAGCCGCTCTGGCATTACCGGGACACGGTCAACTTCTACTCATGGTACATCTCCGGCTGCCAGCGGATGCCGAACGGCAACACCCTGATTTGCGACGGCGCCGGCGGCACGTTCTTTGAGGTCACGCCCGATTCGGAAGTCGTCTGGAAGTACATCTCGCCGGTTGACAGCCACGGGCCGATGCACCAGGGCGACACGGTGCGGAACGAGATGAACACGGTCTTCCGCTGCTACCGCTACGGCCCCGACTACCCGGCCTTCGAGGGTCGGAACATGACCCCCGGCAACCCGATTGAGCTCCCCCCGACCGGAACCGCGGAGCCGAGACCGTCACGTACGCCGACCGGCGTTCGACTCACCGTCTCGCCGAACCCATTTCGCGCTTCGACGGTTCTGCACCTGACCACTGGACCACTGGACCACTTGACCACGTCCCTTCGCATCTTCGACGCCGCCGGCCGCCTGGTCAGGGTCTTCCATCCCTCGCCCCCTGTCCCTTGCCCCTCGCCCCCGATATGCTGGGACGGCCGCGACGAGGCCGGTGCTCTCGTGCCGCCGGGCGTCTATTTCGTTCAAGCCGCCGGCGCCCGGCAGCAGTTGGTCAAGACTGAGTAGTAGCTGACTGCCTGAAGGCCCGGCGTTTGCGCGGAGATGCCGGATGTGATGCCGACACTGAGCTGGTTGATTCCTGGGAACATAGCTATCGCTGATACCCTAGCGCGCGTCGGACGCGCAATTCAAAGGTCAAGATGCAAAGGTCAAAGGGCAAGATGCCCGGAAGACGACAACCGACAGGAACCCTACGACATCGGGACAGAGGCGGGAATTGGCAACATCGTCGCGGAAGTGACGTTGTTGAATGATCGTGATACAGAGAACGTGCTGGCTGGGACTCAGACCGAATTGCTGCCAGGCCGTCAGGCAGGCACTGCGGCCGCAGGTTCACGCGCGCTTGCGTCCGAAACCAGCTCCCCTGCCGGCCGCAAGTCCCCTGCTCCGCGGCCCTGCACTTTGATTCCTGCTGCCTGACTTCCGTTCTGTCCGATTCCGCCTCGTGCTCGTCTTGCGGACAGGACCGGACTGCATGGGATGCGAAGTTCCGGGGCCCGCGACTCGAACTGAAGAGCCGGCGCTCAGGTGAGAGCGAGGCTCACGCGCAGGGCCTGGTCTACTGCAGCCCGAAGCTCCGGCTCAAGACGGCCGAGCCTGCGCATCAGTCGCTGCTTGTCTATCGTGAGCAACTGAGCCAGGTTGACCATTGACTCGTGCGCGAGCCCGCTCGTGCCGCCGCTCACCACTACGGTCACCGGATATGGCTTGATGGTGGTTGTGATTGCGGCCACAATCGTGGTCGCTGCGAACCGATTGCCGACGTCGTTCTGCACCACGAGGGCGGGACGGATGCCTTGCTGCTCACTGCCCCGCCCAGGGTTGAAGTTGACGAGCCAGATCTCGCCCCGCTCGGGAAGGTGCGGCTCAGTCGAGTGTCTCACTGCCGCTCCTCAGGCGCTCTTCGGCGGTACGCCGGTCCTCGGCAGCCATTGCCTTGTACCCGGCGGCAAGCTCCTCGTCGAGCAACTCCTTCTGCCACACTTCCAGCGCCTCTTCAATCAGGGCGCTGCGGCTCGCGTCGCGGGCGACCGCAATCTCGTCAAGTTGTGCAAGCCGGTCCGAGGCGATGGTGACCGTGACCTTCCGGCGTCTGGGCATATGTACTCCTCTCTGGCCATACGAAGTATCATACCTAGTATACCGCCAGCCAACCCGGCGTCAACGCCGTCCTGTCGCCCGCGACAAACCCGCCGCGAATGCGCCCCGCCGCGTCAATCTACAATCAAGAATCTGGAATCAGTTGACCGGCCACCCGCGCCTCAGGAATCTCTAATTGCGTCACCCGAATTATGCCCGTTCGCGCCTTACAGCCAGGGCGGCCCGAAGGCCGCCCTGGTGATTCGGAACAGGCCGTATCGGCCCTATGGGCCCTATCTCTGCACTACGAGCTTCTGCGAGTTCGCAAAGCCCTCACCGGAGAGCTTCACGAGATACACGCCGTTGCTCAAGTGCCGCAGGTCCAGGTTCACGGTGCCGCTCCGGCCGGTGGTGAACGTCTGCGCCATGACCTGCTGTCCGGCCACGTTGTAGATGTTCACTTCGGCCGCACCGGCCTTCGGCAGGCCGTAGCGCAGCACCGCAAAGCCGCTGGCCAGCGGGTTCGGGCTGATGCTTATGCCTTGAGCTATCACCGTCTTGCCCGCCAGCACACCGTCGTGCCGCGGCGGCGCGAACAGGTACGAGCCGGGCGAGTACTGCCAGAGCTCGTCCGATTTGTTGCCCTTGATCGCGTATATCATGACGCCCGCGGTCGTGATGCTCCCGCCCGCCTTCACCTTTTTCTTTGCCGTGCCCCGCGGAATCGTCTCCAGCGCGGTCCAGGCGTTCGACGCGATCGTGTACTTCCAGAGCTCCTGCGTGTTGCCGCCCTTCAGGGCGAAGATGCTGCCGCCGGTGAAATACGTGCCGCAGCTTCCGTCCTTGGCCTTCTTGCTGCCCGCCGGACCCGCCGCCGGCATCGGCGCCAGCGCTGCGCTCCACGAGTCGCCGTTCGGGTTGTACGAGTAGAACTCCATGTACTTGGCCTTGAACGCGTAGACCTTGTTGTTCACGTCGTCATAGGCCAGCCACGAACCCTTGTCCCACTTCTCCTTCGCGCCAACCGGCGCCGGCGTCAGGGTCTGCCACGAGTCGCCCGGCACGTCGTACCGGTAGAACTCGTTCTTGTAACCCTTCAGCAGGAACGGGCTGCCGACTCCGCCTTTGTACGCCCAGGTGATGCCCGAACCGCCCTTCAGCTTCTTGTTGGTAGTCCCGAGCGGTACGTCTTTCTTCTGGGTCCAGGCGTTGGCCGCAGCTTCGTACTTCCAGAACCCCAGCGTGCTGTTGCCCTTGGTCGCCCAGACGACACCGTTGCCGTCAGCGCAACCGGCCGAGCTCTTCTGCGGCAGCTTGGCTTCGGTCCCGGGCTGCCACGGCGCGCGCGCGCCCCATGAGTCGCCCTTCGGGTCGTAGGCAAAGAAGTCCGGCTGCTTGTTGCCGCGGGAGGCGTAGATGCGCTTCGTGCCCGCGTCGTAGTCGATCCACGCGCCGTCCTTCGCCGGCTTGGCGCCCGCCGGCATCGGGGTCTTGATATACCAACCCGGTGGCGCCGACGAGAACGTAAACGTCCCGGTCAGCGAGTCGTTCGCGTGATTGTTGTCACCGAACGCCACCGCCTTGCACTTCGTCAGGAAAGTGCCATACCGATAGGGCTTCGGCCACGCCTTGAACGTCTTCGTCACTTCCGCGCCGGCGCCGATGTCGGTCGTCACCGAGTCGAGGTACACAGAGCTGCCCGGTGTCGAGTCGATGTTGAAGTAGACCTTCACGCCCGTCGCCGGTGCCGAGCCGAGATTCTTCACCTTCGCGCTCGGGGTCTGCAGCACCGACGTATCCGCCGAACCCACCGGCGCCAGTATCGCTGTCACGGCCGCGTCGACTGAACCGACGACGAACCGCACGCTGGCGGTGTCGTTCGTGCGCTTCATGTCCCCGGTCAGGACCGTGGAGCAGCGGGCCATGAAGGAACCGCTCACCGCGGTCCAGTCCGTGAAGCTGACGCTGGTGTCGGCATAGGGCAGCCCATTGGCAAGTACCACGCTGTCGAGGTACGCCGGGGTGGCGTTGATGCGGAAGAAGACCTTGCAGGCTTCCCGCTGGTTGCCGTTGTTGCGTACGGTCGCGGTCGGTGTCACCGGCCCGGGCAGGAGTACTCCCGTAGGCGAAGTGATTTGCACCACGCCGATATCACGGACCCGGACGAACACGCTGTCCAGCTTCCGGTCGTTGTTGGTCCTCATGTCGCCGGAGAGCTTGGTCGAGCAGGACATCGCCACCCAGCCGCGGGCGGTCGGGGTCCAGTTTTGGGAGGTGAAGACCACTATCCGCTTGCTGTTGGGCGGCACGCTGGACGCGGTACCGGTTGCGGAGTAGCCGGCGCCAATCTTCAGGTCAACGTCGAACGTGGCGGCCGATGAGCCGTAGTTCATCACCGAGCAACGCGGAGAAATCGAGGCGCCGGAGTCAACCGAGCCGCCGCCGAGCGGCTGGACGATGCAGATAGCGCCGGCGTCAACCAGCGAAACCGTAATCGAGCCGCTGGCCTTGTCGTTGCTCGGCGCCTGGTCGCCGGCGAGGCGCGTCGAACACTTGACGGCGTGGCTCCCGGCCACGTCCGGGGTCCAACTCGTGAAGTTGACGGTGGCCGAATCGCCGCCGGCCAGGTTCGAAACCGTCGTGCTGTCAATATACAGCACCGAGTCAACCTGGAACCTGACCTTGAACGTCTGGCTGGCGGTTCCGTAGTTGTACACCTTGGCCGACGGAGTGACCGGAACTCCCCACTGTATCGTGCCGGTCGGGGCGATTATGCGCTGCGCCCCGACGTCGGCCGCCGGCCGGTTGAAGCCGACACCGGCGAGGTTGTCAAACATCCAGCCGCCGCCGCTGTACTGCACCGAGCCGTCGGACATGAACTTGAAGCGCAGCTTGAACCCGGTGGCGTTGGCGACCGGGATCTTGAACCATGCCATTTCCCATCCGAAGTAACCGCACCAGCCCTGTTCTCCCTGGTAGAGGGTGCCATAGTAGGGCCGTGACTTCCCGCCGGCAGTATCCGGGTAGAGGACGGTCCAGTTCGTGCCACCGTCGGTCGAGTAGGCGAAGTTGCCGCCGTCGCAGTAGCTCTCCGTGGAACACCGATGGTAGAAGATGGCCACCGGGGTATCCTGGGAGGAAACATACGTGCAGGAGACTACCCAACTGGTATCGTATGCGGTATAGGCGGCACTGTCAGGTTCGGTCCAGGCATTCGGCGTGGAAGGCGGGGCCGGCCGCGGATACGCCGGCGCGCGCCAGGTCCAGTGGCCGTTCGTCTGGTTAAACACCGTGTAGTTGCCGTTGGAGGCATCGAAGTACTCGACGAACGTGGCGATGACCGCGTTCGCGGTCTTCCTGTCGTTGGCGTTGTCCTGGTCGCCGGCAAGCCGGGTCGAGCACCTGACCGCGTACTGACCCGGCGTGTTGGCGTTCCACGAAGGGAACGAAGTGACGACATACGTGTCGCCGGCGGCAAGCGGTCCGGCCACGGTCACGGTGTTGGAGTAGCCGGAGCCGATATCGAGCTTGACGCCGATGTTCGACTGGGACGATGTGCCGAAGTTCTTTATCACTACCGAGGGATTAATCGTGCCTGCGGTGTAGAGCCCGTTGGGGCGGTTGATGCGATACACGCCGACGTCGGTGGCGTACGACGGCTTCCAGAACTTGATGGCGCGGCCCGGAATCAGGGACGACGAGAGATACGAATACTGCAGGTAGTTGCTGCCGGTCTGGAGATTCTGCTCACCCACCGTGGCCGACCCGCCGCGCGCGTTCGCGTCAAGGTATCGATACTGGTACGTGACGCTCATGTCGGCTTCGCTCAGAATCACCTCGAACACCATGTAGTAGCTGCCGCTGAGCGTGTAGACGCTGTCCCAGATGACGACGAACTGCCGGTTCGGAGATGAACCGACGGTCTTGTACATGATGTTGCCATTGCTGCCGCCGGGCGCGTAGAGGTCGTCGGCGTGGCCGTCGGCGTAGAGCACGGTGCGGGTGGCCGCGAACGAGGGGAGGTCGGCCCACAGGCGGCGAGTGGCAAGGAGCGGCAGCGCGGGATCCGCCATCCCGTCCACGCTGATGCAGACGACGTTGTGCGCCGAGGGGCGGGCGCCGTAGTCGCAATCGAGCGAGACCAGGAACGTGCGCCCCAGGGCGGAGTAATCGAG
>Ga0209609_10001477_pt1 | contig 13575 bp, 13 predicted proteins | sample LakKivw325mmetaG_FD_184136 | JGI IMG/M metagenome (GOLD analysis project Ga0209609, IMG submission 184136) | Anoxic lake water microbial communities from Lake Kivu, Rwanda to study Microbial Dark Matter (Phase II) - Lake Kivu water 325m metaG... | ecosystem: Environmental > Aquatic > Freshwater...
TTATTTTTTTATTCCATCTGGTATTATCATATCAAAAAAAGGATGGTTTAAATTGTCTCTGGACGAAAAAATAAGTTTTTCAAGCGGTGATATACCTGTTCTTAAAGTGGAAGGCAAGACCCTCCCTGAAGCATGGGAAAAATCACTGGTAGAGGTCTGGCAAAATGGCATTGCCATAAAGACCCAATACGACAGGCCCATTGACCCCCCTAGCAGGGATGCCACAATGGTAATGGTTGTGCACGAACCTTTTATGGAGCCGCGCATCCACAGGGCCCTTCCCACTGGTCTTGACGAGCTGGAAGTTTACAGGCAGGAGGTAGTGCTTGGCATCCATAACCACTGGATAGGCAGCCACGGGTGGTCATACTCATATCATGACCGCTTATTTAATTATGGGACTTCCGATGGATACCTGGACCAGATGCAAAAAGTCATTGATAACCTTGCAGACTGCTTTTATACAAGACGTGCCCAGGCAATTACCTGGGACCCTGCGCTTGACGCGGCCCATCATGAACCCCCGTGCCTGCAGAGAATGTGGTTCAGGATAATAGAAGATCCCAAAAAGGGCCTTGTGCTAAACATGAACACCCACTGGAGGTCAAGAGATGCATTCAAGGCTGCATTTATGAATATATATGCCCTGACTGACCTTCAGAAAGTAATGGCACAGAAAATATCTGTTAAAATAGGCAAAGATGTAGGGATCGGAAGATATGCAGATATTGCAGACAGCTACCATATTTATGGCTCATATTTTGACCAGTTCAAGGGTTTTCTGGAGACCTTAAAAACCAAGACATTTGAGCAGAGAACTTATGAAACCTCATTTGCAGAACCTTTTTTTGAAGAAGCAAGAAAAAGAATCGCAAAAGAAAATAATCCATTAAAATAAAATTTCCAGGCTTTTTTAAAGAAAGCTAATTTAAATTTCAAATACTCGAAATTCAAATCAATCATAGCCTGGCTAACAGCAGTTTTATTTTTATAAACCAATATCAGATGCTATTGCCTGCATTGCGGCAAGCCCGGTTTCTATAAAATCTTCAAGGCTGATTCCAAGAGCTTCGCATTTCATTATCTGTTCCCTTTTTGCACCCTTTGCAAACAATTTTTCCCTGAATCTGTTTAATACAAACTGGCCATCAATTGCAGAAAGTTTTTTCGCAGGATTTATAAGCGCTGCAGCGACAATCAGGCCGGAAAGCGGGTCCGCAGCATAAAGCGCAATATCCATAGGGTTCTTAAGAGGTATGCCATGTACCTCATTGTGCGCCTTTACTGCATAAACAATGTCGCTGTCAAAACCATACTCGGCAAGCATTTCTGCACCTTTTTTAGAATGTTCCAGTGGCTTGTCAGCGGTACTGTCATAATCGATATCATGGACAAGGCCGGCCATCGCCCATTTTACAGGATCATTTGCATCATTTGCCCCATTCTCTGCTTCCCTTTCATTTATGCGGTTCAGCCTTACTGCAACTGCCGCCATAATTGCTTCAACAGCAAGACAGTGCTTAAAAAGATTCTTATTGGTCACATTCGCTTGTACAAGTTTGAGCGCTTCTTCCCTGTCCATTATTTACCGCCTGTAATTATTTTTGCAAATTCTTCCATCCTGTCGAGGTACCCTTCTTCAAGCGGCCCTTTTAGGCTGCGCGCCCTGACTTTTAGGCTTTCTGAGGCTTTCACCATGCCCTTGTCGTTTAGAAGGGTCTCCATCTTCCTTAATGCTATTGTCCTGGGATCAAGATATGTCGTTATAAGTGCATAAGGTTTTCCTGAAGGGATATTTAAACCTGTTATAAAATTTTTGACTTCCGGAGGAAGGGAAAATTTCCTCGTTGGCGCACTGAATATATAAAGATCTGCCTGGATTTCTTTTAATGTTGCGCCTGCCAGTATGTCAAATATTTCTACCTGGTTATCACCATATTTTCCTGATTGCAGCACTTCTGCAAGCTCGTCAACGACTTTTTTTCCGTTTCCAAACCAGCTTGCATACATTATTATAATTTTCATTTGTTTTAAGTCCCCTTCTCATGCAATTATTTTTGTATAAAATAGATTTATAAAGTGTTCCTTTTGGTTTAAATTAAACAATTGCATTATTATATCACATAAAAAATGCTTCAAATAAAGGCAGTTTTCCGTATGCCTCCAGGGGTTTGTGATAATCAAATAAGTTGAAAACATCTTTTAATAAAAGTTATAAAGAGTTACAATAAATAACAGTAAACAGGGGAAATATAGTTCCCCTGTTTGTTGGTATTAAGAGGCTTTTATGAGATCTGATAAAGAAATTAAAAAAAGGAAAAACCACCTCATGGCCCGGTTTGCAAGAGTGGTTTCATATATATTTGACGGCTCGGTTCTTGCAGCTCCAGTATTTGCAGCAACATCTTTTTATAACCAGGCAGATTCTAAAAGTGTTCTTCCATCATTTATCACAGCAGTTATTTTTGCTGCATTTATACCTTATTTTTTAATCCTTTTTCTTTACAAAGCCAAAAAAATCAGCGACCTGCAGATTGCCAGGCGAAAAGAGAGGCTCTTTCCTCTTCTCATTATAAACATCTGTGTTGTAGCAGGATTCTTTGTCCTTTTATATCTTCAGCCCCAGAGACTTATGATGAGTGTTTATTCCATTTACCTTATAGGGCTGCCCATAATAAGCCTTATAACTCTTTTCTGGAAAATCAGTTTCCATGCAACATATATAACTCTTTTTTCCATGGTATTTATGATTGTATTTGGCAAATGGGCCGTTGTTACTATACCCCTGATACCGCTTGTGGGGTGGTCGCGCATAAAACTCAGAAGGCACACGCTTCCCCAGGTTATTGCAGGAATTTCTGTAATCGGCATAATTTCACTTTCGGTATTTTATGTGACAGGTTTTTTAACTACCAGTTACTGGTCAATAAATGAAATATCGTACCTGTTTAAAAGCACATCAAGTTACCTGGGCCTTGTGCTCCCAGGGTTTGGGGCATGCCTGGTATTTATTTTCCTTTATGTATTCCTTAAAGAATATATAAAAGGTAAAAAAAAGAAGTTCATATTATTTGGAAAAACACACCAGCTTTCTGAATGATAATTAAGAAAATTTAAAACAGCTTAATAATTAAAACCGGTCATTACTTTGTGTTTAAAACAAGTTTTCAATATAAAAACTGACAGGAATAAAAATGCCAGCTTTTTTGACCCACTGCATTTTTGCAGAAGAAGTATTTGAATCAATTGATTTTAGCAGGATTGGCGCCTCAAATACAGAGAGCGAGATGCAGTCCCGAAATCCGCTATATATGCTTGGAGCACAGGGCCCGGATATCTTCTTTTATTATAAGGCAAGGCCATGGCAGAAAAACGACGGGCTGGGCGAGCTTGGAATGATGATGCATGACACGCTTGTTTCAGATTTTTTTTCTGAAAGCGCAGAATATATAAAGGTCTTTCTTAAAGCCGGCAGCCGGTTTTATTCCATTCTTTCTTACATGCTGGGATACATTTGCCACTATAGCCTTGATAAAAACGCACATCCATTCATACACTACCATTCCGGCATTTATACAAACAAAGATAGGACAACCCATAAGTATTTTAATTACCATAAAAAATATGAAGCCATACTTGACGCATATATGTGGAAAAAATCAAGAGGTACCGACGCAAATAAATCCAGGACCTCTGAACTTATTGATACAGGCGGAAAATATAATGAAACTTTAAAAAGTTTTTATTTTTACATTATAAACCGGATATATAAGTTTGGCATAAATGAAAGACAGGTAGAGATTGCATTGTATGATACCGCAAAACTGTTAAACGAATTCCGTGATCCCACAGGGGCTAAATCTCTTTTTTTCAGGGCGCTTGAAAGCATATTTGGCAAAAAAGGAGACATCACCTCACTTCTCTATCCTAAAAACCTGGAGGAATTTGACGATTTTCTAAACCTTGAAAAAAGAAAATGGATACATCCTTGTAATGAAAAACTGGCTTTTAATACATCATTTCCTGAAATATACAGTGCTGCAAAAGATGAAGCCACAAGGCTTGCAGAAAATTATATAATGTATGCCACGGAGAATATTACAAAGATGGATTTTAATTCAGGGTTTGGTTTCTCATATGCCACAGGTTCAAGTTATGGGACAATACCTGCACTTAAATACTTTGACTGCATTTTTGAAAAAAATCCGGTGAATATTTTGTAAATTCTTCTTATATGTAATAAAATTTACAAAGCTTTAAATCATTATTTAAAGTCAATTTATAGCTGGTATAATTTTAGATTAGGTAAATCCTAATTACTGGTTATTGATTAATTAATATAATATTTAGTGAAGAAGAAAAGAAATTGGCTGAAGCAAAATTAAAAGAAAAATTAATATCAGATTTTAAAAACAACTGCAGGGCAAGCGGCCTTAAGGTCACCCCGCAGAGAACAATAATTTATGAAGAACTTTTAAATTCAGATGACCATCCTAATGTTGAACTGCTTTATAACAGGGTTAAAAAAAGACTGCCTGATATTTCTTTTGATACAGTTTACAGGACCCTGATGACTTTCCATGAAATGAATATGGCAGAAGTAGTAGAGGGGCTATGCAGCACAAAAAGGTATGACTATAATACTGAGAAACATTATCATTTTATCTGCATTAAATGCGGCGCAATACACGATATTATGGATATACCTTTTAACTTTAAGACTCCTGAGCCCATAAAGCAAAGATACAACCCTTCCAATACAAGGATAATATTTGAAGGCACATGCAATAAGTGTTAAATAACCAGCTTTAACTTGTTTTTTGTTTTCTTGAAGCCAGCCAGTCCTTTACTACCATGGCAATGCCGCCAAGTCCAAAAATAATGCCTGCAAACATCATTAGCGAGCCTGCAACAGGTATCGAATAAGCCAGCATTATTATTGCAAGGCCGATAAGGTATGAGAGGACCTTGAATTTGTATTTTTTAAGGTCAAGTCTGGATTTTTCGAGTATCACATTGCCAAGCAAAAATGACAGGAATGCCGTACTTGCATAAAGGGTCAGGCCATAAATTATAAGTAGTATTATGTTTGATGCAAAAGTTACTATCCCCAGTCCGGCCCCGACTATTGTAAATAGAAGGATAGAGCCAATAATGCACAGGATAATTGAAGCCAGGGGTATGCCAAATAATGTTATTGCCCCTCCTGCCACACAATACCCGAATGAGCGCTTCATCCTTTCATTAAATCTTGCAAACACAACAGGTATTATAAGGATAAGTATAATACCAAGCACAAACATGCTCACAAAAGTCGCTATCCTTGCCAGCACTTAAGAAACGCCAAAAAGTCCGCCAAATATACCCCCAAATATGCCTGCAGGCAGTGCTGCTGATTTCCAGTTAATATTTTTTGTCTGCTGCTCAATTTTTGTAAACTTAACATTACCGGATATTTTTGCACCGGGCTCTATTTCAGCTTCGACAGGAGCAGAATAAACTATGTCACCTGTTATTTCAGCAGTGTCAGCAATTTTTAATGATTCACAATTTCCTATTTCAACTCCATTTCCAACCTTGCCGGACAACACAATTGAACTTCCTGAAGCTGTGACTTTGCCTGCTATGGCTCCATCAATTAGAAGCCTCTCACCCATTATTACAAGGTCTCCACCAATTGTTGCCCTTGGATCTATATCAAGAAAACCTCCGGCTATTATTACATCGTCTGCAACTTTACAGTCGATTCCAATTGAGCCACCGGCTGCCCTTATATCATCCATCATTTCCCCTGCAATATCTATTGCTCCGCCTGCAGCTATCAGGTCTTCGGTCACTTTGCCGTTTAGATTTAACCTCATTCCTGATGCAATAAGGTCACCATTTACCTGTCCCGAAATATTGACAGTATTGCCCATTACATAAATATCATCATTTACGTCTTCTGTGATATTTACCGTATCGTCATTTTTAGTTGTAAAAGCAAAAAGCGGCGAAGCAAAGGCAAAGAGCACAAATGCAAAAACAGTTATGAATATAATAGATTTTTTCATTTTCTCTCCTCGTATAATAAGATAATAATTTTTATTAATAATTCTTTGTTTTCGTTATACTATAATTTTATCATATTTTTTATTATTGTTTCTAAAGATAAAAATGCCCCGGCAATTATAGACATGCACAGGACCGCAACCATAGTAGATGAAAGGTATAATATAACTGCAGACGAAATGAATGCTGCACTAAAAAAATATTTCCCTGAAGGTAATGATGGCAGGTTATTGCGGTTTCCAAAAAAGCAGAAACATAAATAAAAATAATTATCCTGCAAGCTCAATGCGTTTGTACTGGCCGTTTTTAAACTTTGAGCCTGCTTTATCAAAAAGCTCCCTTATGTGGTTATCCATGCTGAAGTAAATTATCTGCCAACCGCTTTTTGCAATATCTGCAAGTTTACCCACAAGGATTTTTCTCTTTTCCCAGTCAGAGTGCTGGAACGCATCATCAAGTATTAAAAACAGGCTGTCCTGGTTTAAGGCCCTGGAAGCAAAGCCGATTCTCAGCGCCAGCATAACCTGTTCCCTGGCACCAGTGCTTAGGTCCCTGATGCAATAATCTTTATAATCATCCGAAACCATCAGGGTGTCATTTTCAAGAAAAAGCTGCCTGTATCGGCCAGTCACTTCAGAAAGCGGCCTTAGCACAACATCAGACTTAAGCCCTTCGGATATTTTTTTATCTTCTTCAAGGCGAAGCTGGCTTATTTCAGAATGCACCAGTATTCCTGCAATAATCCGTGCCTCAATGTCTTCAAGCTCTATTTGTTTTTCCTGCCTTTTTTTCCTTAAGTTATCAAGAAGCTGCAGCCACTCTATACTCTGGTCATCGCCTGTTTCTGAACAAATAGAATATTTTAGTTGTGCGATATTCTGCTCGATTTCATTTATATCACTTTCATTTTTTTCAAGTTCGTTTTCTGCAGACTCAAGTTCATCATAACCGAAGCTTATTCCCGGATCCTCAGTGATGTATTCAATGTCACGCACAGCAAGGTCCGAAAGCCTTGAGCGCAGCCCCTCTATTTTATCTATAATGACCCTGTTTGTTTCCCTTCTTTTGCCAAGCTCCTCCTGCCAGTTTTCCTCAGTTACCTGATTACCTGTAAGGCCATAAAATAATTGCATGATTTTGCTTTTCTGTGACTGGTTAGCCAGGCTGAGAGTATCAAGCTGTTCTTTTAAAAGCCTGGACTTATCATAATACTCCTTCTGCTTTTCGCTTTCAGCCAGCAGCGATGCCATATTTAAAGTATTGTTCGGGGTGCGCTGTGTAAATTCTGCGGCAAGTTTCTCAAGCTCCCTGGTTGCACCTGAATTTTTTGCAGATGATGACAGCCTGAAAAGATAAAATGTTATGAGACCAATAGCTGCTGCAAGTGATGCAATTGTTCCAGGCATTATTGAAAATACAGAAAAGACAACTGCAGCAAAAGCAAAAACTCCTGCCAGTATTGCAAGAATAACAGGGGGTTTCCTGTAAGAAGTCACCGACAGCTTTTCATATAATGGAATCGCTTTCTGGAGCCATTCGTAATCCCTGCACCTGTTAATAAACTCGACCAGCTGTGCCGACTTCATTTTATAATCATCTGCATCCCGCGAAAAAAGCGTTATTTCCTGGGATATCCTGCCAAGCTCTTCTTCATCATTTTGCTTCAAAGTTAAATTAAGTTTTTTAATATTTTCAGATATAAGATATGCTGCATGGCATTTTGCCCTGTGCAGGCCTCCTATCTTTTCTTTCAATTGTTTATGAGTCACCCTATGGTCCGCAAGCATCCCGGATTTGTATTTTGACTCAATTTCCTCAAAAAGACTGTCTATTTTTGCAACTTCATCTTTTAGCTGACGTTGGATTTTACCTTCCCCTGTATTAGGTATGATAAGATTTCCGTCTTCATACTGGCCGCCTTTTACTGTTTTTGAAATATTATTGTCACTATCAATCTTGTCAAGAAGGCTTATTCCCGAAAACACTTCTTTTATCAAACTTTTGCCTATGCCTTCATTTGTTTCCTCAATAGCTGCTTCCCCGCCCTTGGATACCAGCAGTTTCGCAAGTGATGCAGGAAGGCCACTACCTTCCTCTTCCCAGTAATCCTCAAGCTTTTTGGGAGTTGACGGGGAAAAATCCACCAGTCTCCCATCCTGACCCAGGCCGCTTACAGTGACCTTACCGCTTCCATTTTCCCTGAATTGCCACCTTCTTATATTCTTAAAAAGTGAGCGGATAATAAACTCCGTAAGGAATGTCTTTCCGCATTCATTGCGGCTGAATATAAGGTTAAACTGGCCCATATCACTTGAAAAATCACTAATGGGTCCCAGATTTTTGACTGTTATTTTTTCTATTTTTACAGGCATTTCTTTCCAATCCTGAAAGCTAACCGTTTATTACAAGCCCTATTGCACTCTCAAGGATCATGTCTTTTTTTTCTGAGGAAAATTGTGCACCTTTAGCTTCAGACTCGACTCTTTTTCTTATTCTTTCGACTATGCTTACCCTTTCAGGCTCATTAAAAATTGATACTCCGCTAAAATCAGGGCCCTCATCATTGTAAAACTTATAATTTAAAAGCGACTGTCTGATAGTTGCCTGGAGCAACTTCAAATCAGAGCAATAACCGCTGACCCTAATGCGTATCCTTGCCTTTGGAGCATCTTCAGCTTTTAAATCCCAACTTTCAATCATTGAGGCTATTTTCTTTTTTATATATTCAAACTCATCAGTAACAGGGACAGCAAGAAGGCTTTCAGAAAAATAAATATAATCAGTATTTACTGTTTTTTCTGTAAAGCTTAAATCACTTGTATCAAGGACCAAAAAGCTTCTTTTGCCTGTCTCATTTATATCCATTCCGCATGGTGAGCCAGGATAGCAGACTTTGCCTGACTGCATTTTTTTATGGATATGTCCAAGAATAACCCTTGCAGGATTATAGTATTCAATATCTGAGCGCCCGAGAGGCATATACATCCCTGATTCATAACTGTTGGGATTTTTTGTACCTGACAGGTAGTCTCCATGGCCCACAAGGAGCCATCTGCCTGAAAGTGAAGAGCGGTATTTAGCAAGTATCTCCCCCATTGAGCTATTTGAGTTGTAGGGAATAAAAAAGAAGCCGGGCCCTCCTTCTTCAAAAAACACGAGATCAGGTTCTGCATAAACCTTTATATTTTCAGCCGTGAAATATTTGCTGCTTACCTGCTGGTCATGGTTTCCCGGGATTATATGGAAATTAAGTCCCGAGTACTTTTTATCTTTGCAAATGCTGTCAAATAATGAATAGTTTCTGCTTTCCATGTCAAACAGGTCACCGGCAATAACTACAGTCCCTATGTTTTCTTTTAAAGCCTGGTCAAGTACATTACAAAGCGCATTAAATCTTTCAGGGCTGCTGCCCTCTGTTTTTAAATGCACATCTGCTGTAATGGCTATTTTCATTATCCGTTAATCCTTAATTAAAAAAAGACTTCAGAAAGTGATTATATAATTTCTACTATGACAACTGTCTGGCACACCCGCTTATTATTTTAATTTATTAAAATATTCCTGCGTGACTGACAATTGTTTTTCCAAAATGAATTTCCATAAAAACCTTGGTATTTCACCACTGCCTCTTGAAACCTTTGTCCTTTTTAAATTTCCATTATCCAGATATTTCCTGTAATAAAAATGATCAGTGCTTTTATAAAGCTCCCATCCATCTCTTTCACAGAATCTTTTTAGTTCCTTCCATGTCGGCATAAATTAAAGCACTTTCTTTAAAGGTTTTTCAGCAATATCAAATAAATTCTTGACCTTCTCAAAATCATCAGAAACAATCAAAGTCCTGTAAACATATGGGAAATGCCCCTTACGATTCGGACTGTTATAATATAATCTGAATTCATTAATATATTCTTCTGAATATTCCAACAGTTCTTTTGCAAGTTCAGATTTTAAGGATTCCAAATCACTTGAATTAGCCATTAAATCCAGTTCTTTAAAGACCCCTGTAACGGTCCCGTTATCTTCTCTGTGAACGTTAACTGTTAAATTATAATCTTTTAAAATAAATTCCAGCAAATCAATGGGAAGCACTGCTATAACATCCCGGTTCCTTTTTATAAAAGCGGGTTTTATCCATTTGACATCATCAATAAATTTGCTCCATTCTTTTCTTGCATCTGTGGCATTAATAAATATAGTCATGATTGTAATCCTCCAAATAAATATATTATGTACATATTGTACATAATGTACGCTTTAGATTCAAGAGGAAATTTTATAGTGGCTCTTATTATTCCTGCAGGCTGTATACCCTGCCGATGCCCATAATCTGCTGGTTAACCTGGGGGCTGCCTGTGTAAGCGACACTTCCGGAACCGGAAACAACAACATCAAGCTTTGTTGCAGCATTTACTTTGGCGCTGCCAGAACCGCTTATATTGACATCACATTCCATTGATTTAAAACCTTCAGCATTTACACTGCCTGCTCCTGAAATGTGGATGCCCTGCTTTTGTGTACTGCCGACAAGCATAACTGAACCTGCTCCTGAAATCATGATATCTACATCATTTGCCTCAAGTTCCGCTTCCACCTTACCAGAACCGCTTATCCTTATCTGAACATTCTGCGCTTTTATTGGCTCAGCTTTCAGGTCGCCTGCACCTTCAAAATATATCCCCTCAAGATTCTTTACTTTTATATAGGCATTGAATTTTCTTGGCCAGAGGTAAGCCTGCCATGTGTAGCTAAGCACCAGGGTATCACCCTGTACTTCTGTTTTTATAAGATTCTGTGAAGAAGCCAGGGCTTCTATTACTGCAGATTCTGTCTCTCCCTGTGACAGCACTATATGTGCAAAACTTCTTACCCTTATTTTACTGAAAGGGCCAAGTATCCTGTTTTCCTTTACGAGTTCGCTCATTTAAACACCCCGCTTAATAATTGTTTTTCATATCTCTTAATTATTTCGTATCTTTAAATTATATTACAATTTGACCAATAATTCGGATAATTTTTAAAAATCAGATTTTATTCCGGAAGCTTTACTTTTCCCCTCTGGACTACCACAGAAAGAATAAAAATGACAAACAGCAATCCTATATCAATATAAAAAACACTGTTTTTTGAAATGTGTTCCGATAATGCCCCGCTCACATACTGGAAAATAACACTGCCAAGATATGCAAGAGCATGTGTATAAGTTGCAATCGATGCGGCATATTTCGGCCCGAAATTAAGGGCAATAATAATTAAAAATGTAAAATTGCCGGTAATGCAAATTCCATAAATAAAAAGCATTACGTTTTTTATTACAAGATTATCTATAAAGAATATACATAGCATAAAGGCCAGTGAAAGCAGAAAACCCCACATTAGCAGGTTTATCTCTTTGACTATTTTAATGAGCCTGTTTTTTAATAGCAAGCCAAGCAAAAGCGAAAGTGCATAAAGCGCAAGGAAAAGCGAGCTTCTTGATACAGAAACATCAAGCGCCTCAAAGTATGAGGTGAACCAGGTAAAGAAAGTATCCATTACTGCAGAATAAAAAAGTATCATAAGCCCTATTATTATAAAGAATGGGTTGAGCATTATCTTTTTATCCAGCTTGAATATATTGTGCAGGCTCCTGGCTGCCCTTGTTGTGAGCGGAACCCTGACTGTAAACATAAACGCAGAAAGTGCAACCTGCAAAATCAAAACACCAAGGAAAATATATTGCCAGTGAAAATTAAAACCTGTAAAAAGGCTCACAAGCAATGGGGAAATTATGCTGCCGATTGAATAATAAATTGAGGTCTGCATTATGCGGAAGGATTTTTCTGCAAAATGTATATTGCCTATTATTGAAAAAATCGTGATGGACAGTATGCCTCCGCCAAGCACGTATAAAAAATAACAAATGGCAAAAAGTATAAATATTTTTGAGAGAAATATTCCAAGAGCGCCACTTGAAAGCAGTATCATACCAATAATCAGGACCCATCTGTAGCCAAGGATATCAATGACATTATTAAGTATTATTGCAACCACAAATATTGCTATGACTGAAAAGGAAATAGCGGCACCTATCCTGTCAAGGCCTGTATTTAAATCCCTTGCAATAAAAGGGATAAGTGGCCCGACCAGCCCGGCAGCAATACCGAGTATACCCCTTTGCAGGAATGAATAAACCAGGAGTTTCCTGGGGTTTGCTTTGGAAGAATCAATCAAAATATACCAGGCTTTATTTCACTATTTTTTCTTGTCTTTTTTAGGTTTTTTCTTTTCTTTATCTCTTGGACTTTTGTCACCCATTTTACTTGTTCCTCCGTCACAAATTTCTACATATGCAAATACTTTAATAGATCAAAAATCAGCATTGCCGGCCAGACTATAGCTTTTAAAAAGCCAATGAAGCCCGCTCCGGCTGTAGTTGTTCCCTGGATGTAATAGACTGCAGCACCTATAAATGCCATGAAATATGCAGCTCCTACAATACCGCTTGAACCGCCCCTGTTCTTTACCACTACTTTCTTTTCAACTTCAGGATGAAAATCATGCTTTACAGAATTATTTTCATCAGCCATTTTGCCCCTCCGTGCAAAAAATATTAATTCAGAAAAATTTTAATTCTATTATAAATATTATAATTATTATCATTCCTTGGACTTTGTCAACGGACTATAGTCTACAAAACAAACCTACAAGATGTAAATTAAGCTGATAACAATCAAACCCCATAAACCAATGGTAATAATCAAGGGAATATCGGTAGTAATTACTCTTTCTGGTCTCTCTCCTTCATATCTTTCATAGAGAAGCTGAGCATAACGAGCAATCCCATAGACCACTAAAGGAATGGTGATCATCATTAGCTTTCTTGCCTCAAGAAAAGGAAAGTTAAAGGAAAAATATCTTTCTAAAAGAGTATCAACTGGCGGTAACTTTTCAAAATAAGTATAGAAAGAATAGGCAATAATTGCTAAAACAGAAGAGGTATAGGTCAAAAAATCAAGGAAGTGTTCGTTATATTGATAAAGAGATACTCTCGTTTCTTTCCCTTGGGCAACAAGTTCCGCGTGCCTTTTCACCGAGGCCATAAATAGTGAGAGAAAAAAGATTGTTAACATCATCCAAATCGGAATATAATAACCAGTAGCGACGACGCCGGCATAGGAGCGGATAACAAAGGAAAAAGAGATTGTGAAGATATCAATTACCGGATGTCTTTTTAGATAAAGGGAGTAAAAAAAATGAAGAAGGATAAAGAGTAAACTCCAGAAAAAAAACGGTAGAGAAAAAAATAAGGCGATTATCAAAGACACTAAGGTTAAAATAAAAACGATAAAAGTCGCTTCCTGAAGCGACATTTCTCCTGAAGCAATCGGTCGATTTTTTTTTAGAGCGTGTTTTCGATCATATGGATAGTCAATGATGTCATTTAACACATAGGATGTGGATGATAAAAGACAGAAGATGAGAAAAGCATAAACCGTATTTAAAAAAACCGTCCAATCAAAAAGCTTTCCAGAAAAAATTATC
>Ga0209609_10001479_pt1 | contig 13567 bp, 12 predicted proteins | sample LakKivw325mmetaG_FD_184136 | JGI IMG/M metagenome (GOLD analysis project Ga0209609, IMG submission 184136) | Anoxic lake water microbial communities from Lake Kivu, Rwanda to study Microbial Dark Matter (Phase II) - Lake Kivu water 325m metaG... | ecosystem: Environmental > Aquatic > Freshwater...
AGGCTGACCAGGGTTGCCTCAGTGCCTTGTTAACTCGTTACCCCGGAATTGCGCACTTCGCCTTTTTGTGGTATCCTATTCCCCCAAGGAGCGCTCATGGCACAACGCAACGTCCTCATTGACATCGGCATCAACGGCGCTTTTCTGACCCGCCGCTGGGAGGAGCCGGAGAACTGGATGCGGCTCACCTGCGAGCTGGGCTATCCCTATCACGAGTTCTGCGCCGATGTCCTCGACCCCTTCTTCAGCGGCGATACCGCTTATCAGTTGGAAACGGCGGAGCGCACGCGGGAGGCGGCGGAGAAGTACGGGGTGACCATCACCGACATCTACACCGGCATGGCCACCCACCGCTTCCACGGCCTCTCCCACTCCCATCCCATCGTGCAGGCGCGAATGAGGGAGTGGATCGTGCGCTGCATGGACATCGCCCTGACTATGGGGACGGACCGCATTGGCGGCCACTGGGATGCGATCCCGGTAGAGGTGTTGGAAGACCCAGCTCGGACTGAGGCGGTGATGGCTCGCACCACCTCCCAGTTCCGCGATCTGGCCCAGGTTGCGGCGGACAAGGGGATGAAGGCTCTGTACAACGAGCAGATGTACATCCCCTCCGAGACGCCTTGGACCATCGAGCAGGCCTGTCGCTTTCTGGAGGTGGTGAACCGCGAGCGGATAGGCGTGCCAGTTTACCTCACTGTGGATGTAGGGCACCAGGCGGGGATGCACTATGGCCTAGAAGGGGAGGACCTGAGCTACGAGGAGTGGTTGCGCCATTTCGCGCCAGTGAGCGAGGTGATACACCTGCAACAGACCACGCCCGAGGCCAGTGCCCATTGGCCCTTCACCTCGGAGTACAATGCCCAGGGCCATGTGGATGTGGGGGCGGTGCTGGCCGCGGTGGAGGAAGGACACCACCGCTTTGATGCCAGCCCGCTGGCGGAGTACATGGCCCCGGTGGAGCGAAACCTCCTCATCGTGGAGGCCATCCCCGGCTCGACGATGACTGAGGAGCGGCTTCTGAAGGACCTGGCCCAGACGACCCATTATCTCCGTCACTTTGTGCCGGAAGGAGGACTGGTATTCTCTGTTTAAGCGTCATTCATTGTTCAGGCTATGACAAGGAGGGATACCTGAATGGCTGATCTGCAAGCGATCGCTGAAAATCTGATCAATGGCAATGCCCCGGCGGTGAAACAGGGGGTGGAGGAGGTCCTGGCCGAGGGAGTCTCGGCCGGGGAGATCCTCAACGGGGCGCTGGTGCCAGCGATGGATGAGGTGGGCTACCGCTTCAAGAACAACATCTTCTACGTGCCGGAGGTCTTGATCGCCGCTCGGGCCATGCACGCCGGGATGGACGTCCTGAAGCCCCTTCTGGCTGATAGCGATGTGCCTACAGCAGGGAAGGTGATCATTGGTACTGTCAAGGGTGACCTGCATGACATTGGCAAGAACTTGGTGTGCATGATGCTGGAGGGGGGCGGGTTTGAGGTGATTGACCTGGGGGTGGACACCTCGCCGGAGAAGTTCGTGGCCACCATCCGGGATGAGCAGCCTCAGATCGTGGGCATGTCGGCGCTCTTGACCACCACGATGGTTAACATGAGGACCACCATTGAGGCTCTGAGCAAGGCTGGAGTGCGGGATCAGGTGAAAATTATGATCGGCGGTGCACCAGTGACTCAACGCTATGCCGATGAGATCGGCGCCGACGGCTATGCCCCCGACGCGGCCTCGGCAGTGGACCTGGCCCGCTCGCTGGTGGGGGCCTAGGCGCAGCGTCCAGCGTTCGGTTCAATAGGGCTCAATGGAGGGAATCAGGGACGGGAAGTGGGGTTTCATGTCTGAGGTCTTGGCCTTCACTTCCCGTCTGATCTTTCCCTGGCCAGAAGAGGGAGAAAAGGATGGAGCTGTTGCAAGATCGGATAGCCGTAGTGACAGGTGCGAGTCAGGGGTTAGGCAAGGCCATCGCCCATCGCCTGGCCCGCGAGGGCGCGACGGTGGCGCTGGTTGCCCGGCGGGAGAAACTGCTGCAGGAGGTAGCGGAGGAGATTGTCTCACACGGCGGGAGGGCGACAGGCTATGCCACGGATGTGACCGATGAAACACAGGTCGAACAGACAGTGACCCGTGTGGTAGAGACCTTCGGGCGGCTGGACATCCTGGTGTCCAACGCGGGTATTCTCCGGGCCTACGACATCACCGAGTTCCCAGCCGACGTCTGGCGGCAGGTGATTGAGATCAACCTCACTGGCTATTTCCTCTGCGCCAAACATGCGGCCCGGGTGATGCGAGAGCAGCGCAGCGGCGTCATCATCCAGATCAACTCCAAGTCGGGCAAAAAGGGCTCCTTCCGCAACTCCGCCTATGCCGCCTCCAAGTTCGGAGGCATCGGTCTCACCCAGTCCATTGCCCTCGACCTGGCCCCTTACGGGGTGCGGGTCAACGCTATCTGCCCCGGCAACCTCCTCGATTCCCCCCTGTGGGTGGATTCCCTCTACGAGCAGTACTCCCGGCGGCTGGGGATGACTCCTGAGGAGGTGCGCGAGCACTACGAGTCGCAGGTGCCTTTGGGCCGGGGCTGCACCTACGAGGATGTGTGCCACGTTGTCGTCTTTCTCGCCTCCGACCAGGCGGCCTACATGACTGGGCAGGCCATCAACGTCACCGGCGGACAGGAGATGCACTAAAACGCAGATAAGCGTCGAGCAAAGCTTCGCTGACGCTTTGTCTGGTTCTGCTGCAAGAGATGCATCCGTACGCATGCTTTGGTACTGATACATTCTGGAAAGAGGTTACCATGAGCTGGAGAAACCCCCCTGCGACGAGGCACGGCGACAACTTTCCTCAGGTTCTATCCATGAAGCAGCGAGCCGGCGTGATCCGCCGGGTTCTCAAGGAACGCCTGGATACCATCCTGCCCATGGCGATGCGGGAAACTGGGTTCGACATGTGGCTGATCCTCTGTCAGGAAGACGATCTCGACCCTGTGTTCACCACGTTGATCCCCATGGACACCTGGTGTCCCATACTTCAAATGCTGATCTTCTACGATAAGGGTAGAAAGGAAGGCGTGGAATGCATTAACATCTCCGGGACCAACACGCACGATCTCTATGATAGGCCCTACAAGGGCCAACTTCAAGAAGAGCAGTGGCCCCTTCTCAAGAAGATGATTGAGGATCGGGACCCGAAGCGGATTGGCATTAACATCGGAGGGATTCAGTGGGCAGCGGGTGGCCTGACACATAACCTCTACACGCAGCTTGTTGAGGTGTTGCCTCCCAAGTATGTGGTCCGGTTGGCGTCAGCCGAGCCTTTGGTCATCCGCTGGCTGGCAACTCTCACCGACGATGAGATAGGGCTGTACGAACACGTGGTGAACGTCGCGCACCACCTTCTGGCGGATGGTTACTCCCGCAAATCCATCATCCCTGGGGTGACGACTACCGACGATCTGGAATGGACCTACTGGCAGCGCTGTGCTGACTTGGGCCTTCAGGTCTCATTCAAGCCGTTTTTCAATCTCGTTCGCAGTGAGGCGATGAAGAAAAAGTTCGGCGAGGAGGACCGGGTCATTCGCCCCGGTGATTTCATCCACTCCGATGTGGGCATCCACTACCTGCGGCTCCACACCGACCACCAGCAGTGGGCCTATGTGCTGCAGGAAAGTGAGAACGATGTCCCACCAAGCATGAAAAGCCTCATGGCACAGGCCAACCGGCTGCAAGACATTTTCATGGCCGAGTTTAGGCGAGGGCTCACCGGCAACGAGCTCCTGGAAAACATCCTCACGCGCGCTCGGAACGAGGGCCTCCCCAATCCCAAGGTGTACTCCCACTCCCTCGGTCTCTTCCTACACGAGCCGGGCCCGCTCATTGGGCTTCCCTGGGAGCAGGAATGGTGTGCTGGCCGAGGTGATGTCACGCTGGAATACAACAGTTGTTTCACTATGGAGCTGGCTGTCCGCGGCAACCTCCCCGAGTGGGGCGGTCAAGAGGTCCTTATGTCTCTGGAGGAAGATGTGGTGTTCACCAGGGACGGATGCCGCCCTATTGACGGCCGCCAGACAGAGTTCTACCTGGTCTAGAGGAGCTCGGCTGGCAAACTAACCTCAGAGGGTCTGTGCCACTCGTTTGCTGGTGAACTCGAAACTGGGGGTATCATGGCTACGCTTTTCGGAAAAACCTACTCTCGCAATGAGCTCTCCCGCAAGACAGGGGAGCTGTGGCAACTGGGCGGCGTGAAGCCGATGGTGCTGGATGAGGGGCCGGAGCAGGGGGTGCGCATCGCCGAGTTCCGTACGGGTGGAGGCCTCAGCTTCGCCGTGCTCCTCGACCGAGGGATGGACATCGGCTGGGCGGAGTACCGAGGCGTGCCCCTGGCCTGGCAGTCGGCGACGGGCCCCATCGCGCCCGCCTTCTTCGAGCCGGAAGGGCTGGGGTGGCTGCGGGGCTTTCACGGCGGGCTGGTGGTGACCTGCGGACTCACCTACGCCGGCGCACCCTGCACCGACGAGGGGAAAAAGCTGGGCCTGCACGGGCGCATCTCCTACACTCCAGCGCGACTTGTCTACTGCGACGGCGAATGGCAGAACGATGAGCACCTCCTGTGGGTTCAGGGTGAGATGCGCGAGGCGGTGATCTTCGGCGAAAATATCGTGTTGCGGCGCAGAATCTGTTCCCGGCTGGGAGAGAAGCGGCTCTTCATTGACGACCTCGTGACCAATGAGGGGTACCACACCACCCCTCACATGATCCTCTACCACATCAACATCGGCTTCCCCATTGTTGACGATGAGGCAGAGTTGGTCACCTCCCCGGCCCAGGTCCGGCCGCGCGACGCCGTCGCTGCTCAGGGCTTCAGCCGCTATAATCGCTTCGAAGAGCCCACCCCTGAGTACGCGGAGCAGGTTTTCTATCACGAGCTGACACCCGATGCTGAAGGTTTCGTGCGGGCCGCGCTGGTCAATCCCGCCTTCCAGGGAGGGCAGGGCATCGGTGTTTACGTCAGGTATCGCAAAAGGGAGCTGCCCTACTTCATCGAGTGGAAACAGATGGGCGAGGGGGACTATGTAGTGGGAATGGAGCCGGCCAACTGTCTAGTGGAGGGGCGAGATGTGGACCGGGCGGCGGGACGACTGCAATTCCTGAAGCCGGGCGAGAGCCGGGAGGTCCATCTGGAGATTGGTGTGCTGGCCTCAGCAGAGGAGATCGAGGCCTTCCGGGAAGCGGCGCGAGGATGAACCGACTGCGTTAGGCGCTCATTCAACCGGCGCATCATGTGGAATTGGTCCGCTGTTCCGCTACCCTTTTGCGGCTGGTGCTCAGGCAGCGCTGGTAGATATGAGACTCCAAACAGCGCGTTCGACACCGGCGGTGGTCTATGCTGGAGAACTCTTCGGTGAAAGGCTGCTCACAGGTATCGCAGTCGAAGTGCCGACTGGTAAAGTACACACCAGACGTTTTGACAGGTGCAGGTAACAAGAGTACACTGAGTATCGTTGGGCCTCCTATGGTGGGGGATTGGGAACGTGCACTCCCATTGTGCACCAAGGTGGCCTGTTTGGCTAGTTCAGCCCACTAGTCCACGTAGCCCCAGGAGATATTGGCATGGCCAAGAAAATCATCGCCACAGACGAAGCACCGGCCGCCGTGGGCCCCTACTCCCAGGGGGTGCAGGTGGGAAAGTTGATCTTCACCGCCGGTCAGGGGGGCCTTGACCCCGCCACTGGCCGTCTGGTGGAGGGGGGCATCGAAGCCCAGACTCGGCAGACGCTGAACAACCTGAGCAGCATACTTCAGGCGGCGGGAAGTTCTCTGTCCCAGGTGGTGAAGACCACCGTTTTCCTCCAGAACATCGCCGACTTTCAAACCATGAACCGGGTTTATGCCGAGTTCTTCGCTGATCACCCACCGGCTCGCTCGACGGTACAGGTGGCTGCTCTGCCCCTCGGTGCGCTAGTGGAGATCGAGGCAGTGGCCATCGTGGAAGATGGCTAAAACGCATGTAAGGCCGCCATAAGAATGGCGGCCTTACGTTATCTCAGGCGAATTCCCCTGCCCCACTGATCAGCCAGCGCGCTTCAGACATGGGCACGGATGTGGTGGAAAGCATCCCAGCCCGCATAAAGGGCTGTGTCTCCCCACCTTTCTTCAATGCGCAGCAGTTGATTGTACTTCGCCACCCGGTCGGAGCGACAGGGTGCCCCGGTCTTGATCTGGCCAGTGTTCAGGGCCACCGCCAGGTCGGCAATGGTGGTGTCCTCTGTCTCCCCACTGCGATGGGAGACCACGGCTGCCCATCCAGCCCGCTGAGCCTCGGTCACAGCGGCGATGGCTTCGGTCAAGGTCCCGATCTGGTTCACCTTGCACAGCAGAGCATTACAGGCCCCCAGCTCGATGGCCTTTCGCACCCGCTCCACATTGGTCACCAGCAGGTCATCGCCCACGAGCTGCACGCGATCCCCTATCCGCTGGCAGAGCAACTGCCAGCCCTCCCAGTCATCCTCAGCCAGCCCATCCTCAATGGAGATAATAGGATACCCCTCCACCCATTGGGCGTAGAAGTCCACCATCTCCTCGAATGAGAGTTCCCTTCTCTCTTTCTGGAGCACGTACCGGCCATCGTGGAAGAACTCGCTGGCTGCAGGATCCAGGGCGATGAAGATGTCCTCGCCCGGCTCATAACCCGCCCGCTCAATGGCCTCCAGGATCACCTCGATGGCCTCAGCGTTGTAGCCCAGGGAAGGGGCGAAGCCCCCCTCGTCGCCGACGTTGGTATTGTAGCCCTTGTCCCGGAGAACCGCTTTGAGGGCCTGGTAGGTCTCTGCGCCCCAGCGCAGGCATTCGGAGAAGGTGGGAGCGCCCACCGGCATGATCATGAACTCCTGCAGATCGGTGGAATCGGCGGCGTGCTTACCCCCGTTAAGGATGTTCATCATGGGCACAGGCAGTGTTCGGGCGCTGGTGCCCCCGATGTAGCGGAAGAGGGGCAACTCCACCGCCTCCGCCGCAGCCTTGGCCACAGCGAGGGAGACGCCCAGGATGGCGTTGGCTCCCAGGTTCCCCTTGTTGGGTGTGCCGTCCAGTTCTATAAGGAACTCGTCAATCCCCACCTGATCCAGCGCGTCCCACCCCAGGAGCTCCTCGGCTATCTCATCGTTGACATTTCTTACAGCGGTCAGCACCCCCTGGCCCCCGAACTGCTCCGGATCATCGTCGCGCAGTTCCAGGGCCTCGTGCGCGCCGGTGGAGGCGCCAGAGGGCACTGCGGCCCGGCCCATGGCTCCACCGGAGAGAAGAATGTCTACCTCCAGAGTGGGATTGCCCCGCGAATCGAGAATCTGGCGGGCGGTGATCTCCTCGATGATGGTCATAATGTCACCTCCAGCTTACAGCCCCAGAGCTTGTTCCAGCCTGGCGAAGTCAAAGTGTTCCTCTAGGACCCGCTCGAAGCACTGGATCTTCTTGGGCTGGTGGAAGCGGGTCTTGCCGAAGAAGGCCTCGATGTTCTGGACGGTGGTCAGTGTGTCCTCCTTGACCAGCAACACGGGCACCCTGATCTCCTCAGCCCGGCCCAGGATGATGGGGCTGGGCTCCAGATTGCCGGTCAGGATCAGACACTTGGTGGAGGTCTCCAGGGCGGCCAACTGGATGTCAGGCCGGTCGCCGCCGGTGATCACCGCCTTGTTGGGTTTGCGTCGGAAGTAGCGCAGTGCGGCCTCCACATTCATGGCTCCCACCATGAGGTGCTCCACCAGCTCGTCGGTGTACCCCTCCCCGCACAGCAGCTCGCCGGCCAGACCATCCACCAACTCGCCCACGCTCACCGAGGAGAGGACGCGCTCTCTTGGCAAGGCCGCCAGCACCGTCACGCCCCGTGCCGCCAGGAAGGGCTGCACCACCTCTTTGATGAAGGGCAGCCGCTGTCGAGGGACTACGTTGAAGACCACTCCCAGAAGCGAGTCGTCCAGGATGGCACGGGCTGCCAGCGCGTCATCCACGATCTGGGGGTCGCTGTTGTATTTGACCACTACTAGCTCCTGCGCTTGGAAGAGCTCCGACACCAGGGGGGGAGCCAGGCCAAGCAGGTATCCCTCCCGCAGGTTACCGCCGCCCTCCAAGATGAGCACATCTTTACCCGTTGACGCTCTCTCGTAGGCCGCATGCAGCCGCTCCTGGTAGTCCACTGGCCCTTCGCCCTTGAGGATCGCTTCTACTGTGAAGGGGGTGAGGGTCACCGGCGACAGGACCTCAAGTGATTCGCTCAAGCTGAAGACCTGCTTCATGAAGTTAGCGTCCTCATCGCTGGTTCGTTCCGGAAGCACCCGGTCCGAGGTGCTCACTGGCTTAAGGTATCCCAAGGCGTATCCTCGGCGCTGAAATGATCGTCCCAACCCGATGCACAGCGCGCTCTTCCCCGAGAACTTCTCCGTAGACGTAATATACAATGTCACCATCTCGTCTCTCCTTTTGACGTATTGCTTGTCGCCTATAGTGCCCACGCTAACCGAAGTTGGCCGCGTTGTTGGCAGCAGGATTCATTGTCGTCTATGGCTTTTGCGGAAGTGGACGCTGACGTATCCAGCCGCGTCCAATTACAGTGAACTGCCGCTCAAGTGTGATGTGACCTATGTCCAATAGTTCGATGAAACGTTCCGCCGGTTCTTCCGGAGTGGTTGGGGCAAACCGAAAATACGCAACACCGGCTGGAGTAGGCAAGCGGCGTCGGTATATTAACTCGCCGTAGTCACGGTCGAAAGTTAATATGATGCGTTGTTCTGTGTGAGCCCGTGATAAGACGGATTCATCCTTCGCGCCCGGAGAGTCTTCAATGATGCTGGCAACGTCATAACCGGCAGCACGTAGACGACGAATGCTTGCTACCGGGACATCCTCATTCGCCAAGAACTGCATCAAGCTGCTCCAAGGGGTGTAAGGACGAATAGTGCTTCTTCACGCATACATTCTGTCGCAAATGCAAACGCTGCCCGTAAGCTTTGAGGCGTGAGAGTGGGATAATTGTCCAGAACTTGTTCCTCAGTCCACCCTGCAGCAAATAGGCTGAGAAGAAACTCAACGGAAAGCCGTGTGCCTTTGACCACCGGTTTGCCCAACAACACTTCCGCATCAGAGTGAATGTACTCTCTCCAGTTCATCAGCTCCTCCTTTCTCCACACCTATTCTATCACAGGTTGGAATTTTGGAATTTCACAAACTCATCAGTAAACCCGGTTCGCCGTCGTTCGTCGTTGGGGCACCGGGGCAGGCTGCAGTCGCCCCCGATGGCTAGTTGCACCTACTGGTTCTTAAGCACCAGCGGCAGAAAGACCTTGTAGGCGGAGAAGCGCAGTATAAAGAGTCCCGCCTCCTCATCTGCTATGTAGATATAAGGAGTTGCTACAGCCACATCTCTCGCATACAGAGGAGTGTCATAATAGCCAACCTCGGTCGGGATACTTGGATCAGATACATCTACCACGCGTAAGCCTGCGATTCCACCGGCTAAATATGCATACGAGCCTGCAACAGAAACTTTATAGGCCGCTGTTGTACACAGCCCTACCTCTGCAGGAGCAGTCGGGTCAGAGATGTCTACTATCCGTAAACCTCCTTGGGCAATATAAGCATAAAACCCTGAGACAAAGACCCCGTGACTACATGCGGGGGGTGTTTCGTAAGAGCCCACCTCTGCAGGAGCGGTCGGATCAGAAATGTCAACAATTCGCAAACCAGCCTCCAAGCTGGCTATGTAAGCATAGTTGTCGGACACAAAAACATCCCAAGCATAGCTCGGGGTCTGGTAATGTCCTACTTCATAGGGATCGGTGGGATCTGAGATATCTACTACCCGCAAACCAGCGTCATAGGCAGCTATATAGGCATAAGAACCTTCCACATCAACTGCAAAGGGAGCCCCCAATGTTTCATAAGAACCTACTACAACTGGACTTGTGGGATTGGAAACATCTATTATCCATAAGCCCATCCAGGCATCGGCGACGTAAGCATAGGTACCAGTGATAACCACATCGCGTGCAGACCAGAGATCATGGCTACTGCCAACCACTGTGGGGCTTCGTGGGGTCGAGACATCGAAAATGTGCAGGGCCCCATTCTCATCAGCCGCATATACATGGGTATCACTTACTGTCAGACCGTCAATTTCACTGGCAGCATCATAGCAACCAACCTCCACCGGGCTGGTAGGGTCAGAGACATCAACCACACGTAAGCCCCTGTGATAATCTGCCATGTAAGCATAGGTAGCAGAGACGACAACACCCCACGCATGTCCAGGTGTATAATGTTCCTCTACCCCTACGAGATGAGTTGGATCAGAGATGTCTAGCACTTCTAGATTCATGGCTGCCACATAGGCATATCCCTCTTTGATGAAAATGCTTGCTGCGAAATCATCTGTCTGGTAAGAATCAAGAGCGGATGGATGGGTGGGATCTGAAATATCCAGTGCCTGCACACCCTCATCAGCATCCGCTACATAAGCATAGATGCCAGAAACAAAGATGTCCTGGGCTCTACCAGGCGTATCAAATGATCCCGTATGTGTTGGATGGGTCGGGTCAGAGATATCTACTATCCGAATACCGTCATATCCGCAGGCCAGATATGCATAGCTATCAGTAACAGAGAGTTCCTCAAACCAGACTGGTTCATAGTATGAGCCAACTTCCACCGGATTGCTAGGGTCAGAGACGTCAACCACGCGCAGGTAGTACCACCCGTCTGCTATATAAGCATAGGGGCCAGACACATAGACGCCGAATGTGTCTCCTGGCGTGTCATAAAAGCCCACCTCTGTAGGATGAGAGGGATCAGAAACGTCTATGACTCGCAGCCCAGCGTATTGAGCTGCGATGTAAACATTTGCGCCATTCACGGCTATATCATTTACTAAGCCCGGCAATGCTTTGGTCTGTCCTACCTTTGCTGGTTGTGTGGGATCTGAGATATCCAGCACAATTAACCTTGGTCCTATACCGATATAAGCATACTGCCCCTGCACTTCTACAGCATAGCTGGCCCCGCCAATCTGACCCACTAGTTCCACGTTCTGCGCCTGCTGCTGGGCGAGCGCAGCGTTCCCTATTTCTGCTGATACCGGTCCCTGGGCCACGATACCTAATGCGCCGGACACCAGCGCCAAGCTTGCAATGAGAACAAAGATGGTAAGCAGTTTGGTTTTCATTGTGCTACTCCTCTCAGTTATGTGATAGGCGAATTGCGCCTAAGGCCCGCCATCAGCTATCACCCATCCGCCATCAGCCAAGCACCAGCCGCATGTCAATCCCCACCACACCCTGCCCCTCATCGTGCACCAGCAGGGGGTTTATATCCAGCTCCACCACCTCCGGGAAATCGGTCACCAGTTGGGAGACGCGGAGCAGGGCCTCGATGATCCCTTCAATGTCCGCAGCCCTCTGGCCGCGCACGCCCCGCAGCAAGGGATAGCCCCGGATCTCTTGGATCATTTCCTCGGCATCCTCGCGGCTCAGAGGGGCCAGACGAAAAGCGACGTCGTGCAGCACTTCCACGTAAATGCCCCCCAGGCCGAACATAAGCAAGGGGCCAAACTGCGGATCGTGGTTCATGCCCAGGATCACCTCCCGCCCGCCGGTAACCATCTCCTGTACCAGACAGCCCCATATCTCGGCCTCAGCCATGTAGCGCATGGTGCGGTACATCAAGAGATCGAAGGAGTCCCGCACCTCCTCATCATTTCGAATGTTCAGCCGCACCCCGCCGATGTCTGTCTTGTGCAAGATATCGGGCGAGGCGATTTTCATCACCACCGGATAGCCTATTTGCCGAGCGACCTCCACCGCCTCCTCCGGGGTGTGGGCCAGTTGGGATCGGGGCACAGGGATACTGTAGGCCTCCAAGACGGCCCGGGCCTCCGCATCACCGATGGCCAATCGGTCCTCTGCATGCACATCAGCGAACAGCTCCTCCACTCGGTTCTTGTCCACCTGGAAGACCTCAGGCTTGCGCTCTGGTTGCTCCTGCCACAGTCGCTGGTCGAGCATGGCTCGCATGGCCTCCACCGCCCGCTCAGGGGTAGGATAATTGGGGACCCGATACTCGTTGAGGATCTTGACGCCGGGACCAGTGGTCGCCCGGCCCATGAAGCAGGCCAGGATCGGCTTCTCCTCTTCTTGAGCTGCGATCTCCCCGATCACCCGGCCTGTCTCCTCGATGGGAGTGACATTCTGGGGGGTGAGCAGGACGATCAGCCCGCTGACGTTGGGATCCCTCAGCACGGCTCGGATGGCCAGCTCATAGCGGTCCGCCTGAGCATCCCCCAACACATCAATGGGGTTGAGAAAGCTGGCCTCGGGAGGAAGGCCCTGCCGCAGGCGAGCGCAGGTCCTCAAATTGAAGGAGGCTAGGTGGAGCCCTGCGTGCTCGCAGGCATCGGTGCACATGATGCCCGGCCCACCGGCATTGGTGACAATGGCGATGGCATTCTCCCGCAGCAGCGGCTGACGGGCGAAGGCGATGGAGAAATCGAACAACTCCTCCACCGAGCGGGCGCGAATGATGCCTGCCTGCTTGAAGGCTGCCTCGTAGGCCTGCTCCGACCCGGCCAGGGTCCCAGTGTGAGAGGAGACCGCCCGTGAGCCAGCATCGGTAGTGCCGGACTTGATGGCAATGATGGGCCGCTTCTTGGTGGCCTGGCGGGCAACCTCCATGAAACGTGACCCTTCGGCAATGCCCTCCAGATAGGCCATGATCACCCTCGTGTCAGGATCCTCCATCCAGGCCTGGATGAAATCCATCTCATTCAGATCGGCTTTGTTCCCCAGGCTGACGAAGGAGGAGAAGCCCACCTCTTCAGCCAGGGCCACGTCCAGAACAGCGGTACACAGGGCACCGGACTGGGACATGAAGGCAATGGTACCTTGGAGGGGCATAGCTGCGGCAAAGGAGGAATTGAGGGGAGTAAAAGTGTTGATGACCCCCAGGCAGTTGGGGCCCAGCAGTCGCATGTCATACTTCTGGGCGATCTCCACTAGCTCATGCTCCATGCGGCGGCCCTGTCCGCCCACCTCACGGAAGCCAGCGCTGATGATCACCGCCGCTTTCACTCCCTTCTGGCCGCACTCCTCCAGCACCTTGGCCACGAGGGGGGCAGGGATAACGATCACCACCTGTCCCACCTCACCAGGGATGTCCAAAACACTGGGGTAGCAGCGGTGCCCCAAGATCTCCTCGGCTGAGGGATTGACAGGATAGATGTCCCCCTGGTAGCCGCTGTCAATGATGTTCTTCAGAATCCCATGGCCCAGCTTCGCCGGGTCACGGGAGGCGCCGATGACGGCGACCGATTGAGGGCGAAAGAGTGAATCGAGCATAATCTTTCCTGTCACCCTCCCGCAGGCTTGCAGCCTGCGGGAGAATTTGAATTGATGATATATCAAAAGTGTGGAAACCGCAAATGACGAAGGGGCAAATGGACGAATGAGCGAATCTCGTTATCCTGATCGGTGTGCTCTTTCTGCTCAACAATTTCGGCCTCTGGCCCTGGGGCATGTGGGGTACAC
>Ga0209609_10001480_pt1 | contig 13559 bp, 13 predicted proteins | sample LakKivw325mmetaG_FD_184136 | JGI IMG/M metagenome (GOLD analysis project Ga0209609, IMG submission 184136) | Anoxic lake water microbial communities from Lake Kivu, Rwanda to study Microbial Dark Matter (Phase II) - Lake Kivu water 325m metaG... | ecosystem: Environmental > Aquatic > Freshwater...
AGCCACCAGCACAAAGCCGATGACCGTGGTCAGCGTGCTGGACGTCTGCTGCTGGTCTCTCATGCGGCCGTCGTCCTCCGCGCAGTCTGCAATTCCGACATTCGACATTCGACATTCGACATTCGGACTTTGGTCGGGACCGGGTCATATCCGCCTGCGGCAAGCGGGTGACAGCGAGCGATGCGTTTCAGGGCCAGCCACGTGCCCCTCGCCGCGCCGTGCGCGTTCAACGCGTCGAGCGCATACTGCGAACACGTCGGCTGGTAGCGGCATGAGTTCGGCAGCACCAGGCCGAGAGTATTGCGGTAGAGGTGGACCAGGAGCTTGAGCGAGCGAAGGCAGAACTCAGATTCTCGCTTGCCTGCCTGGGTTCGTACGCTGCCAGTGTTCATCTGTGTTAATCTGTGGTCATCCCTGTCGGTGTGCCAATTCTGCGTTCTGAATTCTGGTTTCTGACCTCTGACTTGTCCGCGCTGCCAACCGCACCTGCTCCTCTAGCTCAGCGAACGACAGCTTTCCTGAGGAAATGGTCGGCCGGATGATGCAGTCATGCCCGGCCGGGAACCATTCCTTGTTCCGGCGGTATATTTCGCGGAGCCGGCGCTTCAGGCGGTTGCGCTCGACCGCGTTCCCGATCCCGCTGGGCAGGAGAAACGCCACGCGGCAGGCCGGCAGGTCAGGAGCGGGGAGTGTCTCGGGGCAGGGACCGCCCTCGGAGTTTTCAGCCCTCGGGGCGCAGCGTATGCTGAGGAATCGCGTGCCGGTCTTCGTTCCCAACCGCCCCACCCGGGCCAGGTCTCGCCTCCGACGCAGGATTTCGGCTCGAGCCAGGGTCTCGGTCATTCATACTGCCAGACGTTTGCGGCCCTTTGCGCGGCGGCGGCGAAGCACGTTACGACCACCGGGCGTCTGCATGCGGGCGCGAAACCCGTGAGTACGCTTGCGGCTGATGTTTGACGGTTGGTATGTTCTTTTGGGCATGGATATTCCTCAGCCGCGATTATAGGCCGGATGGCCGGACAAGTCAATTCTCTCGCCGCCGTTCCTGAAACTGAAACAGATGGCCACGAAGCGCCCTGACTCCAGAGTCAATTCGCTCGGCCAGGCCGACAAGACTGCCGCGCCGCACCTCGGAGACAGCCGGAATCAGTTGACTGGGCAGACCGAGGATATACTCAGTAGAGCGGCTCGTTGAAGGCGTCCGCGTCCGGGGGCGGAACTTCGGTTCCCTCAGGCGGCGGCTGGTCCGGGTTCATGAGAGCCATCTGGACATCCGGCGCTCGACTTCCTCTGTGTTCAGAACTCGGCCCTCCTCCACGTCCTTCAGGCCGCGTTCGATCTTCTGCCGGACGTAGATGTGGTATTGGACATCTTCAAGTGAAGCGTCATCCGGCAGCTTGTCCAGAATCTCACGTACCTTTTCTTTGGCTGAACGCATCTTAGCTCCTGTCCGCCGCCATTGGTCCGAAATCCCTATTGGGTTCTCGCGGTCATGACCGTGTGCTCTTGCGCCGTCGATAGACAGTGTCCGTCCCTCACTTCTGCAGGCGGCGTTCCAGTCTCTCGTAGTCCCCGAGGTAGACGCGCATGAGGCTCTTCCAGAGCTTGCCGTGATTGGGGACGCGGAGGTGGAGCAACTCGTGTACTATCACGTAGTCTCCCAGGTCGCGCGCCATGTCTAGGAGCTCATCGTTCAGGCTCAGGGTGCCGGCAGTCGAGCACGACGCCCACTTGTTCCGCATTGGTCGCACGTAGAGCCCACGCACCTTCACTTCGAGCTTCGCCGCCCATTCCATCACTCGCGACTTGAGTTCGGCCTTGTCGCGCCAGCGGCTCACAGGTGCATGCCCCTCTGCAGTTGAGAGAACAGCGCCTCAACGGTCGCGGTCACCTTCTCCAGGTCGTCCTGTGCCGCGAATAGAGCGAACGTCACGTCCTTCCGCAGCTCGCGCAACTCAGCCTCGCTCCGCTTCCAGTTGGGGTACTTTGTGAACGCCTCGCGCACTTTCCTGCTCACTGCCTCCGGCTCAGGGATGCCGCTCTCGGTAAGCCTGAGCAGTACGAAGTAGGCCAGCGCGTCGAGCCCCTTGGCCGCCTGCTCTTTCTTGCGTCGTTCGTCCGCCGCGATGGCCGCCAGCAGTTGCGATAGCGCGTCAGCCGTGGCGGTCTGCCGGTCCTCAAAGCACTCCTCTACGGCCCTGGCCCGGTCGGCCATGGAAATGAGGAACGGGTCCTCGCTCTTCTCTTCGGCTGACTTCTCCATTGACTTCACGAGGTTGATGACCCTGGTGGCATCGCCGCCGGAACGCCGTTTGATGGTCTCAATGGCCTGGGCGTCCATCACCACAAACCCGCCCGGAATTGCATCCGGCATGATCGCGCCGATGCGTTTCTGCACCAGCTCATTGGTCTTCCGCTGGAAGGCACGGTCAATCATCACCTGCCTGGCGTAGGCATTCCGGACCACGGCATAGATAGCAGATAGCGTCTCATAGTCGCCCATGTACGGCCGCAGGAAGGCATCGGGCGAGATAATCTCGTAGAGCATCTCAAGCTCTTTGTACTCCTTGAAGAACTCCTTGCGCCGCCCCTTGTCGCGGAAGTGCTCAATCAGGTTGTCCACGTCCTTGTCGTCGAACCCCCGCGTCACGAGCGCGACGTACGCCGGCGCTTTGCACTCCATCTTGGCCTTGAACAAGTGCTTCAGCAGCGCGATGTCCTTCACTATCGCGTTGACCTCGTCGCTGTCGAACGCCAGAGCCTTCTCCAGCTTGTCGAAGATGCCCACGAAGTCGAGCACGAACCCGTGCGGCTTCTGAATCTCCGCCGCATCCTCGTAGGGACGATTCACCCTCGCAATGGCCTGCAAGAGCGTGTGGTCGCGCATCGGCTTATCCAGGTACATGGCGTAGAGAATCGGCGCATCGTAGCCGGTGAGCAGCTTCTCGGTAACGATGAGCATCTTCGGCTTCTCATCGGGCTTGATGAAGTCCTTCCGAATCTGCTTCTCCCGCTTACGGTCAAGGTGCCATTTCTTCAGGTGCGGCCCGTCGTTGTTGTTACCGGTGAACACGATGGCCGAGTACTCCGGCGGCAGAATGGTATCCAGCGCTTCCTTGTACATCGCGCACGCCTCGCGGTCCACGCCGACGAGAAACGCCTTGTACCCGAGCGGCTCCACGTTGTTCCGATAGTGGTCGGCCACGAACTTCGCCACCGCCTGAACCCGCTCCTTGCCCTTCAGGAAGTTCTTCAGGTTCACTGCCCGGTCGAGAATCCGGTTCAGCTCCTCGATGTCGGTGATGCCCTCGGTCTCAGCCAGCGCGAGGAACTCCTTTTCCATCAACTCGCGCGGCACCAGCATCTCGTTCGGGGCCAGGTCGTAGAAGAGCGGCAGCGTCGTGCCGTCCTCGATGCTCTCCTTTATCGAGTACTTGTGCAGATAGCCCTTGTCATCCTCGCAGCCGAAGACCTTGAACGTCCCCTTGCCGTAGGCGGTCTTGTCTATCGGCGTGCCGGTGAAGCCGATATAGGTCGCGTTGGGCAGCCCCGCCATCAGGAAGTTCCCGAGGTCGCCGCCGGTCGTGCGGTGCGCCTCGTCGATGAGCACGTAGGTGTTCCGCCGCGTGTTCAGGTTCGCAGGCATGTCGCGGAACTTGTGCATCATCGTGACGACCACGCCCCGATAGTCCTTGCCCTTCTCATCAAGCAGCCTCTTCAGCGCGACGATGGAATCGGCGTGCTCCACGTTGCCGAGCCCGACCGATGCCAGGTTCTTCATCATCTGGTCCTCAAGCTCGTTGCGGTCAATCAGCAGCAGGACGGTCGGCTTCTCGGCCTCCGGTGCCTTGCAGAGCAGCTCCGCGGACTTGATCATCGTGTAGGTCTTGCCGCTGCCCTGCGTATGCCAGACAAGGCCGCGAAAGAGCTTCGGGTCCAGCGCCCGCGCCACCACCTTGTCCACGGCCGCGGTCTGATGCTGCCGCAGCACGACCTTCTTGAGTTCCTCTTCCTTCTCGACGAAGAGGATGAAGTCCTTCAGGAACCGCAGGACATAGGGTATGGCGCAGAAGCTCTTGACCTTGGCCTCAAGCTGGCCCTTCTGCTCGTGCTTCCAGTGGAACAGGTCGCGCCGCGCCGTGCTCCACGTTACGCCATAGACGAACCCGATTGCCTCAGTAGCCGTGAAGAGCATCTGCGGCACCATCACCTCGGGCGTTTCCGCGTGGTAGCGGCGAATCTGGTCTACGCCCAGCGCGATGGCCTCGTCCTTGTCGGCGTTCTTACACTCAATCACCAGCACCGGGATGCCGTTGATGAGAAAGACCACGTCCTCGCGCGTGCCGTACCTGCCGTTGTGGGCGTAGAACTCCTCCGTCACCTCGTAGACGTTCTTCCGCTCCTCGGGCCGCCGCGCGATGTCGTCGTAGTCAATCAGCATCAGGTCCAGCTCGCGGCCTTCTTCGGCGCAGAGGAACGTGTGCTTGTTGCGCAGGAAACCAAGGAAGTCGCGGTTCCCGTAGATGTCGGAGTGCAGCCGCTCAAGCTCGCCGACCAGCGCGCCCTCGGCTTCCTTGTACTTTGGATTGAACTCGCGGACCTTGGCGTGCAGCAAGTCGCCGAAGAAGAGCGACGCTCCGCGCGCCTGCTCCTCCGGCGTCGCGCCAGCCGTGTCAAACCCGCGCCGCCTCTCGGCCTCAGCCCGCGACACAACTGTCCAGCCGACCTCATGCGCGTACTGCAGAATGCGAGCCTGGACGGTCTTGTGTTCTCCAGGCCTTGGCATCAGCCGGCTTTCGCTCGTCTCCTACGCCTTTCGTTGGGCGCGGGCGGGTCTGAGAGAGGCAACAAACTCACAACGCGTCGCCAAATCAGTGTCTATTCCTGCTTGCCCCAGCCCCTGCCCGGATGCCACACCTTGCCTTTGGCTCGGGCGGACAGCGCGGGCTCAAGGAAAGTCCGGATGCCCGCGACAACATCGGCGAGCGTCGCGACCGGCTCGGTCGGTACGCTCCTTCTGACGAATGCGGGCCAGAAACGCCTGGCGGCGTCCGCGAAAGCGTCAGACAGCCCGACCGGGCTCGCGACCGGCACCTCGATTCTGCGTCGCCTGAATGTAGCATCAATCGCCGCCCGGAGCAAATCGCCGTCAAATTCAAAGTCACGCGCCAGCGCCCAAACGTCATAGTAGTCCCGCACCCGGCTGTTCGCCATGCCCAACTCGACCATCGCTGAGAGTTTCTCCGCCACAACGGTGTAGCGCGAGTATGCTCTCAGACGCGGGGCCGGCATGTCGAGCAACGTCGGGTACTCAATCTCCTCGGCAGGCGGCTCGACCGCGTCGCCGGTCCCGACATCAACCTGCAGGCCGATGCGCGTCCGTTTCAATGTCGCGAGCAAGGTCACGCGGATGCCCTGGTACGGTTGCCCTTCTCGTATCTGCCGGGCGTGCACTGAATCGGCGTGAAACACCAGCCCGTCCGGCTCGACCGCCTGCGCACAGACGCCGCGGAACACGGTGGCAAGCTCCCTGGCATCCGACGAAACCAGACCCAAAAGGTCAATGTCCTTCGTTGACCGGAACGGCTCCTCGGCCCAAACCGCAAACAGGGCAGCGCCCTTGAGCACGAACCGCTCGCGCCACTCGGACTTGGACAGCCGGTATAGGAACCGCTCACGTCCATAGCGTACCAGGACCTCCTGAAACTCGTCAGTGTCCGGGGTCGCGAGCGCCAGCAGCCGTGCCCGCACCGACGCCGCGACGTCGACGACCTTCGGCTTCAGGAAACCTCCATCTCAACGTAGGGCCGCATCACCCGCGCCACGCGGCATACCTCGGCATAGTGCCACAGGTCGTCCATCTTGAACCGCCGCTCACGCCAACCTTCGCGCAGCGCCTCCATCGCCACGTCCAGCCCGACCTTGCTCCTGAACTTGAAGCAATCGACGATGGTCTTGGCAACCGAGTAGACCCTGATCGTCACGCCTTCAATCCGATGTCGCTCGATGCCGGAGGAGAAACAAGCGCCTGAAAGCCGGAACAACCTCAGCGGCACTGCGCGCCGGCGCGGCGGCCCGCCACGCCGGCGGTCAATCGCCAGCCATACCTCGTGCGGCATCTGCGTGGTCAGGCCATGGAACTGGAGCGCCGAAAGCAGACAGACGACGCTGCCTCGTATGCTCCGCGACGCCAGGGCCAGACTATGGTGTTCGGTGATGTCCGAGTCGGTCCAGCGGTAGAGCCCTCGTGCGACGCGCTCGACGCGCCCGGCTCGAACCAGTCCTGCCAGCCTGCCGCGCCCGACTCCCGCGGACCTCATCTGCGCGGTTGACATGGCCCAGCCTCTGAGTCGGAAGAGCGACCGCACGTCGATGTCTGTCATATAAAGCCCATGATAGCGATACTTATCCTGAAGGCAAGTGCATAACGTCGTCCATATCAACGTAATTGCATGCACTTCTGCACACTGCAGGCGTTCTCATCCAACCGGACAGACTGAATTGCGTGCCGCGATGCGACTTCACCCGATAGCCCACGGCCAAGATGGCATCACTCCGCCATCTGCGCCTGGGTCAGCCAGACCGTCTCGTCCTGCATCCGCACTTCCAGCCGCGTGCGGCCGTCCGGCGCTCGATAGAGGAGCACTTGGGATTCGGATTTCTTGTTCATCGCTCGTCCTCCTTCGTCCTTACTCCTCATTCCTTACTCCTCCTTACTCGGTCCTCCATCCTCTATCCTCACGCCTTGCTTTCACCCGTCAGCTCGACCTTGCCGCGTGGCATGGACCGTAGCTACGTGGAGTCGCTACACGCGGTCGAGTCGTCTGGGCGGCCGGGTCGCCGGCTTGTCGGAGACTTTGAACTCGGCGGTTGGCTCAGGCTTGGCTCCGGCCTTGCGCCTGAATACCTCAGTGAAATTCACCGTACCGAGTATCACCTTGCCATAAGGGCCGTTCGCGGTTATCTCAGCGGCGACCTGACGCGCGATGCCGAAGAGTATCAGCGGTGCGTTGCCGAATACCAGTTCGTTGCGGAGCTTGTCGGGTGCCTTCTCATCAACCTGAAAGAACCCGACGAGGCTGAAGTCCAACCGGCAGCGCGAATTGGACTTAGGCAATCCGGCCAGGATGACATGGAGACGGACCATATACATCCCAGGCTTGTCGCTGACAGGGTACACGTCCGGGTCTACGAGCAGTTCCTCGGCTCCCGGCTGCGCCGGGTTGAACCCAGGCAGGGCCTCGTAGCTCATCTTCTCTACGAAGTAGTTGCTAAGCAGCAGAGGCGGTAGTAGCTCGTTCACGTTGGCTCCTCGCTTGCGCGGGCGGCGTGATGGGCTGCCCGCAGTACTTGGCCCAGCAGGACTCTGGACGTATCTGCCCTGCAAGCGCCGGGCGATCGACGAGTTCGAACCAGTGAGTGCTCGCCTCAGCCGGGTGCATGTGTAGCGAGACTCTGGCGTCCAGCGCCACGGCGACTTTGGCCAAGGTAAGCAGAGTTGGGTTGAACATAGCACGGAACAGGCGCGTGACATAGGCCGGCGTTGAGTTGAGGCGCCGCGCCAGTTCAGCCCTCGTGACGCCGCGTTCCTCCATCATCCGACCGACCTCGTCACTGAACGCGAATCTCATCTCTTCGACCCAGTACTCAGGGTCTTTCTCAAACCGCGCCTTCTGTTCCTCGTACCAAGCATCCTTCTCAATCATGGCAATACTCCTGCGGTTTTGCAGTCCTCAAGTAGCTGCCTAACCTTGCGAATGGCCTCGTGGTACTGGGCCGACCCTTTGCCGGCAGGCTTCGCCGTTCCATGGGTGCACACGACCAGAGCGCCTTTCCATCTGAAGCAGAACAGCCGGGCGTTTGCGCTGTCCTCCTTTATCTCCCAGACCGGTCCTTCCAGGCACTTGAACGCGTGTTCGTCTCTACCAACGTAGCCGGCCTGTGCGAGCAGCCTGAAAATGACGAAGAAGCGCCGCTGTGCTCGCTCCTGTAAACCACCCACGAACTCCAAGGCCTCGCGTCGGCCGTCTATCTCCAAAACGCAAACCTCCATGGCCGGGCCAGCCGCGACCTCTTTCAGGTTCAGCATCATATTAACTTATAAGGCAATACGGTCAAGCTCGGCCTTCGGGCGGCGGCGCCGGGCGTCTTGCATCCTCCCTCTTCATTCCTCAGTCCTCCGTCCTCTCTCCTCCGTCCATCCGACCTCTTGCGCATACTCCAAGATACGGGCTTGAACGGTTTTGCGCTCGCCGGGTGCTGGAATCAGTTCGTCCTCTTTCGTCTACTGGGTTTGGGCAGAGCCTTCACCGCACCATCGAAGTCCTTTTCCAGAAGTCTAGCCCCGACGATGGCATTGTCCATTTCCTTGGTGAGGCTGGTGTGGAATCCGAGGCCGGTGATGCGACCTTCCAGCAGCGACCGCTGGCGGCGGGCCAATTCAGTGAATCCCGCAAAAAGCTCGGGAAATCTCCTATCCAGCCTAGTTGGCGACTTCGTACCGTAGAAGAACCTCAGCGTGTACTCTCTATCTATTGGCGGAACCAGACCCGGCAGCAGATGGTGAAGCGTCTTGCTGCCTGAGACTAGCTTAGTTCTGGCCTCAGACACGCCCAGTGTCTGGATGAGGGCATCCAGCTTGGCCCCGACTTCCTTCACGTCAGCATTTGGAAGAGAGCAGATATCCAGCTCCTGCAGGCGCGCGATGCTTCTCGCGTGAGCCCGGATGTTCGCACAGAACTCGCGCCAATCGAGCAGCTTCGCACTTGTCTTTCCCATTCGATGCATTCCCCACGAAGTGAGTGTCGCGTACAAGCACTCACAGAACTCGTCGGACTCGATAGCGCGTCTGCATCCAAGTCTGCGTCTCAGGTCCATTGTGCGTTCATGGAAGTGAACTGACGGGCCCGAGAATCCGCCGTCCCTGTCGAACTTGCGGAGGCAGCTTCGCAGGTGCTGCTCCAGGTATCGCACACGGGCACCAATTGCCTTCACGCGTCGCAGTCCCCTTCAGCCATTCTCATGGTCACTCGACGCTTGTGACAACGCATCCGAGGAGCGGTCTCCGGGTGCTGACAAGAGATTCAGCAAGTCACTTCTGTCCGGACGGTCGTAGATGATAACCTTGCGTTTGGCCCGGGTAATTGCCACATAGAAAAGGTTCCTGTCGGCTCGTTCTGACGCGTTGAACCGCGAGCGGGACACGTTCGGCAGGAGGACGTAGTCAAACTCGCGCCCCTTTGCCTGATGGATGTTGAGCACGTATGTGCCCCGGAGCGCACGAGTGCTGGCCAAGTACTGCTGCTGCAGCATTACGTCTTTCAGGTGCTGGCACAACCCATCGTCATTGGCCAGACGTGCGCGCTCGGCGCTCTTCTTCAGTATCGAGAACATGTCGTAGTCCAGGGCGAGTCGGCTGCTCTGTTTTTCCATCGCCAGAGCGAGTCTCATGAGGAAATCACCGAAGCTCGACTGCGTTTCAGCCAGGTCGTCCAGTCCCATCTCCGACCGCAGGTCAGGCCTTGTGCCTTGGATTCTCAGCCTCGGATTCCTCTGCAGGGAATTGAGTCGGTCATCCCAAGTCAGGCCTCGCCTTATCTCGGCCTGCAGCGCGCAAGCTACGACTATGCGGAGGACTGCCTGCCGCCTGTCTTCAGGGGCCGTTGCTCCCGATGCCTGGACCAGCAGACCGACCAAGTCGTGCTGCTTGTTGCCGTTGCTCAGTTCGCGGACCGATACGCCCTTGCGTCTTAGCGCTACCTTGCAGACCTGCAGTTCGTCGTTCCCTGAGAAGAGAACAGCGAGACTAGCCTGCCCGACCCCGATTCCATTCTTCCGCAGTCGGAGAACGTGCCAGAGCACGGACCTCGCATGTGCCTTGTCACGCTCGTGAGACACCTTCTTGGGATCTGATTTCCCCAGTCTTTCCCTCAGTTCCCTGGCGATCGGGGCTGCCATGAGTTCTACTTCCGTGCAGCCGTGCGGCCGACCCGCAGCGAATGGTTCTGCCTTGAGTCTGGGGCGTATGTCCACGAAGAGACGTCCAAGCTCCGGGGCGTTCTCGTATCTCGGCAACTCCTTGGGCTTGAATTCAACGAACGGCGTGAAGTCCCGCTTGAGATTGGCAACCCTATCTGCAGATGCCCCGCGCCACTCGTGGATCATTTGCAGCTCGTCGGACATCACGACAGCTTTGCCCTCCTTGTCTAGCAATTCTCGGACCACCGTATCCTGCAGGTCGGAAGCATCTTGGTACTCGTCCAAGACAAGAAAGGGATATTTGCGCCGCAGGCACTTCAGGACGAACGGTGACAGATGAAGAAGGCGCAGGAAGTGGTACGCGAGGTCCGACTGGCTGACAAGGCCGATACTATTTAGAGAGATCACGGCATTGCGGACATCCGGCAATAGGCCGTGATGCGTCTCTGCTAGTTGCGGCGGAACGCAGTCCTTTGGGAATTCGAGACAGGACATGAGCGCGTCTCTGTCGTGACCTCGCCTCACCGTTGCCAGCTTCGGTACGCATTCAGTCAGCTTGGTGCCCCAATCTGACGGGCAGGGTATCTCCGGGGCGACCCCCAAGCCCAGGAAAGCCGAGTACGCGAAGACGTACTTCTGGAAGAACGCGTGGAAGTTCGTGACCTCGGCCCGTTGCAGGTCCGGCGGGACGAGGCAGTCCTCGGCTTCCCGCTCCAGTTGGGCTCGCGCCAGCCGGGAGAATGTCAGCATCAAGACCCGCTGGCCCACGCCAAGCCCGCAAGCCTCCATGTAGGTCTTGGCGGCGAGCACTGCCAGAAGGGTCTTCCCGGCGCCGGGAGGAGCCTCTACCGAGAACAGCCTAGTGTGCGGTAGCTTCTCCCGAATCGCTTCGAGTATCCGTAGCTTCTCTTCGTTGGGGAGCTTCGGCAAGATGAATGAGGTCAGGGGCTAGCCACTTTCCGATGACAAGGCGCTGAACGTTGAATTTCCCGTCCGAATCCTGACATGCAATGTCCACAATTGCCTCTGTTTCACCGTTCCGAGAAACCAGCGTCCCATCCATGAAAGCAGCTACAGCAAGCAGGAGGTTCATTGCGGCCGGAGGGACCTTCGCCTTGTCGTCATCGGTCAGCAACTCTGCTAGACGACGCGCTAGATGTGGTGCAGTGAAACGCTGGTGCAGAAGTTGGAACAGGTACTCCGGCTTGAGACTGTTTCTATCCAGTAGGTCAAGCAAGTCAGTCAGGGTCCGAACGGCCTCTATCTCTGAGGTGTGAGCGGCGCGGAACGCCGCAAGGGTTGGAGACACGGCCTTGTCATTTTTCTTCTTCTCCATCACTCCGGCCTTGTAGATGTGCTGGTTGTCGTCCCAGGCTAGGAGTTCGTTGGAGGCCGGCCCAAACCCGGCGTCGAAGCCCTTAGTGGCCACGAGCGCCTCTTCGTAGCGGCGGGGCCAGAGCAGAACAAGGTCGGACCGTTTGACACACTCCTTCCTTCGCTTGTGCGCGTCCGCGTCCGTGTCGTGATCCATCAGGGCAATGGTACGATAGCCACGTTTCTTGAAGAAGTCGCAGAAGTCCGGCATTCCGTCTCGCCCCCGGCAGTAAAAAGGCTCAACGCCGGCCGTGTCCAGCCCTCTCGTGGCCAGCCGCGAGAACACGGGAAGCGCTCCGAACTCGCTTTCCCCTTCGAGTAGCAGCACGCCGCGAGACAATAGAACAGGGAACAACTCGTCTGCAAGACGGCTCTTGGTCTGTCTCAGAAGGTGCCCCCGAAAGTGGCGGTACGGTTGTTCACAGATGTGGTTTCCGTCTGCTTCGCGCGTGACCAGCCAGCAGTCGTCTTCGGGGAGAACCGAGGTGAGTATGTATGAGTAAGAAGTGACGAAGAGCTGCCCGCCGGCGCCAGTCGCGTCCTTGAATTGACGCATGACGTACCTCTGGTAGAACGGCTCCAAGTTCTGCTCCGGTTCCTCCAGAGCCACGATAGTGCTCTGGCCCGACTTGAGCAGTACAACCAGAGCGAGGAGCAGAGCAGCGTTCTGAGTGCCTGAGCCGAGATAACGCAGGGGTATGGGTTGATTCGAGCCTTCCGGCCTCAGTTGTAGCCCAAACGCCCGCAGGATGCTGCGCTCCGTGGCTTCTAGGGCGCTGAGACCCAGTGCATCGTCGTGTTCGGTCAGCAACCTTGCTTCGCGCATGGCACGCCTCAATCCGTCGAATCCCTTCTTGAACGACTCGTCTTCATGAAGCAGCTCACCACTGCTGTCAATCTTCGACCGAATCTTCGCTATTTGCCCGGAGAGGTCCTTTCCTTCGAGCAGTCGAGAAAGCACTGAGCGATACCGGAGCGAAAGCTCCTCAAGCGGGTTACGCCATGATGGAATGTACTGGAATCCGACGCGCGCCCGGTCCTCGGTGCTGAGTCTTCTATGGTTGGCCTCCGGCTTCGTGAAATACCACTGAGGAGTTCTGTCTTGGCCACACGCGAATGTCACGCGCACGATTGGGTTGGCCAGCCCGAGATTCTCGCTCTCGCCAGACAGGATAACCTCATCCCTGCCAACGTGCTCCAGCACTAGATCCCAGTCGTGCTGAATGTCCTCGTTGTCACGGAAGTCCCCAAGCCAGACCTCAATGTTGACGCCTTTGCACTCGGTGTCATCCCACAGCCTGCCTTTGGCCTCCGAGTTCTCGTCGTGGAAATCCCAGTCCGGGAACTCGCCCTTGGCCCAGCGCCTGTTTGGATTCAGCGCGTAGTCGAGCGCGACCAACAGGCTTGTCTTGCCCGAGCCGTTTCGCCCGATGATCAGGTTGCGGTCCCCTGGCGCGAAGTCCAGACGCTTGATACCTCGGAAGTTGCTGACCACCACCCGTTTTATCCTCACCGCTACGTTACCCTCCACCTTGTCTCAAACAGTTCCTCATCTCGATCTTCTGGGCGAATTGGCCTTCGACCGCGTCATGCTGATCCAGAAGCGCACGGCGCCTCTCGGTGCGCCTGCGGCCGGACGCTGTCTTCCGGCAGTGCGATCTCATTCACCCGTGCCTGCCCCGTCATGAGCTGATGCAGCAGCGTGCGGAACAGGTCGCTGAGTGCAGCGTGCTTCTGCCGGTGCATCGCGACCTTCGCGTCGCACGCGCCCAAGCGTTCCGCTATCTCCGCTTGTTCTGCTTCATCCGGCACCGGAACGCGCTGTTCCTTGACCTGCTTGTCAGTGACGGCCGGATAGCTAACACCGGACTCGATGGCCGCAAGTTGTCTTATGAATTGCTCGCGCTGTACCACTTGATAGATATAACGGCCGTGTGTCTTCGCGCTGCTGTCCCTCAGCACGCAGAATGCTGTGGAGCACACCTGTCCGTCTAGCTCATCCGGCACACGCGCTATCCTGCGGAGGGTGGGACGAACGGTAGCAAGAAGCACGTCGCCCGTGCCTACTTTCTTGCGGGCGCGTCCAGGTGCATCCTTCTGAACATAGTGCGTAGTGGACACGATGCTGAGCGACTCCTTGGAGACTGAGGACACATCTATGTACTCGATTGCTCTCTCGGCCTCAGTATCCATGTCCACCTTAGGAG
>Ga0209609_10001481_pt1 | contig 13554 bp, 13 predicted proteins | sample LakKivw325mmetaG_FD_184136 | JGI IMG/M metagenome (GOLD analysis project Ga0209609, IMG submission 184136) | Anoxic lake water microbial communities from Lake Kivu, Rwanda to study Microbial Dark Matter (Phase II) - Lake Kivu water 325m metaG... | ecosystem: Environmental > Aquatic > Freshwater...
CAGGGTATCGCAATGATTATTGAAAGAGTTTAAGAGGATTAATAGATTTTTATGGATATATTATTGGTTTAAAAATGCTCTTTCTATATTTTTATTAAGCCTGAAAAAATCGGAAATCAAGACCTATCAACTAATTTTCTAATTCGGGAGATGCGGGAAGTTCCCTCATATGTCTTGATAATTCCATCAGTTGCTTCACATAATTTATTTCTTTATCGGTAATATCTGCTTCTTTCTCAATTTCTGCTTCAGGAATTTTATGCTCCAATCCGTATAAAATAATGTCCAGAGTTTCATATTTCATCTGCAAAGCAAATTCGTCGGTCATTCCGGGCATAAGATCTGGAGAAGGTGTTTTCTGGATAATCTCTTCTGGCACACCAACAAACTTAGCCATTTCCTTCACCTGTGTCTTATAAAGATTTGCAATGGGATCGACATCAGATCCACTATCGCCGTATTTTACAAAGTAGCCAGTGAGCTTTTCCGTTTTATTGCAGCAACCAATAACAAGATAGTTATTAAGTTCTGCATAATAATACCACAACACCATTCTCAATCTATGTTTTATCCTGTGATATGCGATACCCTTCTTTAGCTCATAGTTTCCTTCGCCACCTTTCAAGCTCTTTAAAAAAGTTGTTTCTTTTTCATCTTGAAATCTTTTATACTTACTTAAAACATATTTTTCCTGAATCCTCCTTGGTATAAATCTTGGTGAAGGTTCAAGTTTGTAAACTCCAATTTTATTAATAATGTCTGTAAAGTCAATTTTATTAAGATTTATGCTTAATTTATCAGCAATAAGTTTTGCACTTTTTCCACTCTGTAAAGAACTGTCTCTTTCAGGCATAAAAAGTGCAAAAACATTTTTATTTCCGAGAGCTTTAACAGCAAGAAAAGCAACAAGTGCCGAATCAATACCACCACTCAATCCAACGATTGCTCCGTCTCTATGAAATTTAGAAACGCTGTATTTGATAAAGTTTGAAATTTTTTCTTCAACTTTTTCTGGCTGTCTGATTTTAAGACTATCTTTTATTAACATAATATCGCCTGGAGTCATTATAACACAAAAAATTATAAGCAGCTTTAAAAAACATTTAGTCTATTTGTTAATCTCCAAATAAAAACTTTAAAACGTCAATTCCATTTACCCTGTAGTCAAAATTCAGGTCACAAAATCCGTTAAAACCTTCATCCATATATGTTTTACCGAATGAAGAGACAATAGATTTAAAATCATTCGCGTCAACATTTCCGTCAAAGTTCACATCCTTCAAATTAAAGCCGCTCACAGAAATATTGAGAGAAGCTTCGCCTTCTTCTGTTTTAACCTTTATCGCGCCACTTATAAAACCACGAACTTTTCCTTTTATTATTACTTCACCCTTCGCTTCATTTACCCTCACAATTCCAAATTCATTATCAATAATTGCGCCACTGTGAGAAACTGACTCGATATAAAAATCATGACGAGGGAATATAAAAAATGCGTTTGACTCTTTGTCAAAATTCACCTTAACTTCAAAGGTTTTTTCACCTGCGAACGCAATAGGTATATCAAGTAGAGCAACATTAGCCAAGGGCCTTTCCTCATTAGAAGCTCTTAATTCCCACTTTATTACCGGATCTCCATATATATTAAGGTCATAAATATTCATAAGGCTTCCTTCAACGGGGTCTTCGATGTCCTTCCACAAAAGATTGTTAAAATAATATTGGAAAGCTGAGTAAAGAGAGTTACCCACAGTTTCTCCCCGAGCAAGATTTTTAGCAAAATAATATTCAATACTTGCTATTCCACCGTCATCTGGAGATGAAAAATAAGAAGGGGTAAATGAAATTTCCGTCGAACCTATAAAAATTGTGCCTCCTTTTAAAAGAGCGGCTTTTCCAAGATTATCTTTTCCATTCTCGTTAAGACAACTTCCTGAAAAGAAAATACCTACCCCAGCGAACTGATCTTCTCGCGAAATAAATGGTTGGAACTTAAATCCATCGTCAGGAATACCATTATTGTTTTTATCTTCCCACCACTCATTGAATGCTGAACTGCTGCTTCCATGTGCATCCCAGCTTACAAAACCCGCACCTTTAATAGCTTCGTAAAAATTCTCTTTGTTGAGAGGAAGATCACAGTCATAAAAAGATGGGAAAGAACCATTTTTTTCGTAAAGAGTAAAAATCTTGCAAGGGACTATACTTTTTAATAGTTCACTAAACCTTGCACCATCGCCATTAAAAATTTTTATACCTTGATAAACCTCACCGGGAAATGAGATGAATGAAGATGCTAAAACTGCTTTTTGCGGTGGATTTTTTAAAAAATTGACCTCATTATCAAAAACTTTTTTAACAATAACATTATCATCAAAGGGAATCCGCCCTACAATAAGGTCTGGGGCAATCGACATTCTATCATCAAAAAGTTCTCCAGGGAACCCATCTTTGTCCTTATCAATATCCTCTTTTAATAAACTGTAGTAAAAATCAGTTTCTGTCAAGCCGGGCAAAGTATGCGAGATAGAGTGATTTAAGCTCGAGGGATACATATTCGGGCGAGGGATTTTATCCTCACTTCCTATTATGAGGAGATATCCTGAACTGAAATGATCTTTCAAATATTCTCGGATATCTGGAGGCTTACTCGAACCAATTTCCTCGATTGTAACAATAGATACATCATAGTCACTCTTTCTCAGGTTATAGAATAGTTTTGCAGATTCAGTTAAATCCTCGCTAGTAAGTATTATATAATTTTCTTTATTACTAATCTTTGTATTTCCAGAAGAAAACAGGTAAATGATGAGTAATATAAAAAGCAAAATGACGAATTTCCGCTTGACCATCTACACTTATTTCCCCGCCACCATGATAATAATTACTCGAATAAAGACAATTACAGAAAAACTGAAACCGGCTGAATAAAAACTAGATTTTTCAAAATAGCCACTGCTCGTGCCCTTGAGATAAAAGAAAATCGCAAGAAGTATCCCTGAAACAATGAGAGCTGCGAGATAAAAATAGTTTGAACTTAACTGTGTTATAAATCTTGCAAGAAAAAGCAAAAGGAGAAGAAGATTAAAAAATAGCCTGTTGAACTCACCACCCTGAATTAAAAGGAGGGCAAGAAAGAAAATTATAAAAAAGCTTAGAAGTGAACTCATATATACTATGCCGATAATAAACGGTGTTTCAAGAACCGAAAAATATACAAGCACCGATGAAAAGGTTGCAAATAAAATTTCTTTATTCCTATATCCTGTTTTCTTTGCTATCAAATAGAAAAAAATACCAATCAAAAAAAGCACTATTGCGTTTACGACAAGCGCTTTCATTCCATAAGAAACAAGATATTTCATAAGAGTTTCCAGTGCGAAAAACGATAAAGTAAGAAAAATTGGTATCCTGATAAATCGCTTAGACTTATACACCCTTTCTAAGACTCCTCATTATCGATGAAAAACTTCTCGGATACTTTGCTGGCGTAGGATGAATTTTTTTAATAACGACCAGGTATCTTTCTCTAACACTATCAAGTTTGTATTTTTTAACTTTTTCTATTCTTCCCCCGAGTCTATTAACAAATTGCTCATAGTCACCAACCTCTTTTATATCATCCTTTCCTTTCCACAAAACAAGGAATCCTCTCTGTTTTAAAAACGGCAGGCCTATTTCAATATTCACAGACAATTTATTAAGTTCCCTCATCAATACAATATCAAATTTTCCCCTGAAATCTTGGTCTTTTGCGAGTTCTTCACCTCTTGCATTAAAAACTGCAACATCATCAAACGCAAGTCTTCTTAAAAGAACTGCAAGAAATAATGTTCTCTTCCGCTGTGAATCAACAAGAGTCATCTTTAAATGAGGGAAAGCAATCTTGATAGGTATACCCGGGAAGCCCGCTCCTGTACCAATGTCAATAACATTCAATTTTTTACCTTTAAGATCAATGACCTTATAAACTTCGAGGGAATCAATAAAATGCTTAAGAGCAATATCTCTGTCATCGGTTACTGCAGTAAGATTAAACCGGGTTTCATTCCAGTCCTGAAGAACGCTTTTATAAACCTCAAACATATTAAGAGATTCGTCACCCAGAACAATTCCTAATTCCTTCGTCTTCTTTGAAAAAAACTCTTTAAAATTTAACTCACTAATGTGAACTTCACCTCACCTTTCTCCATATAGGATTTAATTTTTGCGCTCTTCTCTATGTCATTCTTTATAATAAACTCAGCAAGAGGATTTTCAATATACCTCTGGATAGTTCTTTTAAGAGGTCTAGCTCCGTAAATAGGATCAAACCCTTTATTCACAAGGAAAATTTTCACGTCGTTATCAAATCCAACATCTATACCTTTCTCCTCGAGTTTGTTTAAGGTACGAGTAAGCAACATATCAACAATTTTCCTTATTTCATTAGTCCCAAGCGGGTTAAATACAATAACCTCATCAACCCTGTTGAGGAATTCAGGCCTGAAAAGTCGCCTCATCTCTTCATAAACCCTTTCCACAACTCTTTCATACTGGTCCATATAATCCTTTGTGCCAGGCATTGCATTAATCTCTGAAATGTATTTACTACCGATATTTGAAGTCATAATAATGATTGTATTTTTGAAGTCAACTGTTCTACCTTTTGAATCTGTAAGCCTTCCGTCGTCGAGTATCTGCAGAAGAATGTTAAAAACATCAGGATGCGCCTTCTCTATCTCATCAAGCAACACAACCGAATAAGGTTGCCTCCTGACAGCTTCTGTAAGTTGACCTCCCTCCTCATAACCCACATAACCTGGAGGCGCACCAATAAGCCTTGAAACAGAAAATTTCTCCATATACTCCGACATATCAATGCGTATAAGTACTTTTTCCGTATCAAACAAAGATTCTGCAAGCGCTTTAGCAAGCTCTGTTTTTCCGACACCTGTAGGTCCAAGAAAAATAAAAGATCCGAGAGGCCTACCCGGGTCAGATAATCCTGCACGTCCTCTCCTTATAGAATTTGATACGGCAGTTACCGCTTGGTCCTGACCAACAACTCTTTTTCTCAACTGATCTTCAAGAGTTAGAAGTTTTTCTTTCTCGGTTTTAAGCATCCTTGTAACAGGGATGCCAGTCCATCTTGAAACTACCTCAGCTACTTCTTCTTCACCGACTTCCTCTTTAAGGAGAGGCGTATCCTTCTGCAATTCTTTGAGCCTATTGTTTTCTTCTTCAAATTTCTTATTAAGGAATGGTAATTCACCATAAACTATTCTTGCAGCTTCATCGAGGTCACCTTTTTGTTCTGCAAGTTTTGCTTTTGTCTTCAATTCTTCTGTCTGCTGTTTTAGTTTCCTGATGTTCTCTATTATATCTTTCTCCTGTTTCCACCTGGCTGTGAGCGCATCATCCCTTTCTTTAGAGTTGGCAAGCTCTGTTTCAATCACCCTAAGCCTCTCGAGAGACACTGGGTCTCCCTCTTTTTCAAGGGCTTTTTTCTCCATTTCGAGCACCCTTAACTTTCTTTTCAGCTCATCAAGCTCGACTGGCATGCTATCTATCTGCATTCTAAGCAAAGAAGCCGCCTCATCAATAAGATCGACTGCCTTGTCAGGTAAAAATCTATCAGTAATATAACGAGCAGAAAGCTTTGCCGCAGCGACGAGGGCAGAATCTTTTATCCTTACTCCGTGATGTACCTCGTATCTTTCCTTCAAACCCCTTAAAATCGCGATTGTATTTTCTACTGACGGCTCCTTAATAAGAACTGGCTGAAACCTTCTTTGAAGTGCAGCGTCTTTCTCTATAAATTTCCTGTACTCATCAATTGTTGTTGCACCAATGGTTCTCAATTCACCTTTTGAAAGAGCTGGTTTAAGCATATTTGATGCATCCATTGAACCTTCACCTGTCGCACCGGCACCGACAATCGTATGGATTTCATCTATAAATAAAATGATCTGACCTTCAGAATTTTTGATTTCATCAATTACTGCTTTTAGTCTATCTTCAAACTCTCCTCTGAATTTAGCGCCTGCTACAATTGCACTCAAATCAAGCTGGAACAAAAACTTATCCTTAAGAGTTTCCGGGACGTCACCCGAAACAATTCTCTGCGCAATTCCTTCAACTATTGCAGTTTTTCCAACACCCGCTTCTCCTATGAGAATAGGATTATTTTTTGTTCTTCTTGATAAGATTTGAATGGTTCTTCTTATCTCTTCGTCCCGTCCAATGACTGGATCGAGTTTTCCTTCTTTTGAAAGTTCAACAAGATTTCTTCCATATTTTTCAAGCACTTTGTATTTATTTTCCGGATTCCTGTCAATCACTTTTGCACCCCCTCTGATATTAGAAATAGCCCTCAAAACTTTCTCCTTTGTTATTCCATATGCTAAAAATGTTTTCTGGATCTCCCCTTTATCTTCCGTGACTGCAAGAAAAAGATGCTCAGTACTTATATATTCGTCTCCAAGCTTTGTTGCCTCGTTCTCTGCAATCCTGAAAACCTGATCGAGTCTCCCCGTAATAAAAAATTGATCAGAAGAAGTAACCTGTGTCTTCGGAAAACTTTCAACAATACCATATAAATCTTTCAAAAAGAGGCTTTTATCGATCTTCAATTCATTCAAAACCATCGGGACAACGCCATCTGGCTGTTCTACCAGCGCAATGACAAGATGTTCCGTATCAATTGCCCCGTTTCCCTCTTCTAAAGCTTTATCCCTTGCAAAAATAAGGGCTTCCTGCACTTTTTCAGTAAATTTATTCTGGTTCATCGGACTATCCTCCATCAAATTTTAATAAAAAAAGACAAAAACAAAAATACTTTTTATTTTAAATGTCATCCTTTCTAATATAATTTATTATGAAACTGAGAGCTTTTCTAATCCTCATCGTGGGTATGGCATCAGTTGGAATGGCTTCAATTATTATCAAACTCTGCCATGCCCCTCCAATTGTTCTTGCTACATACAGAATGAGTCTGAGTGCTTTGATTCTAACTCCCATTTTTTTGATTTTCAGGAAGAAAAAAGTAAATATTGAGAAGAATCCAGAAATTTTTAATTTTATACCCCTGGGGGCCATACTTGCAATCCACTTTATTCTATGGATCACCTCTCTAAGATATACAACAGTTCTAAGTTCAACCGTCCTTGTTACAACAAATCCCATATTCGTGCCCATAATTTCATATCTTATATTTAAAGAAAAAACAAAGAGATTAATGATTTTCGCCATAATCGTTTCTTTTATTGGCAGCACTCTCATTGCAATCTCTGGAAATGCAAGAGGACTGGGGGGAAATCTGGGAAACTTGCTTGCCATAAGCGGAGCAATTGCTGTTTCATTTTACATTGTTTTCGGAAAAAGGTTGAGAATGAAAACAGGTTTGCTTGCTTATATTTTTTATATCTACTCGTTCTCTGCTATTTTTCTGATATTAACGTCAATAATTACAAGACAAAAATTATTTGGATATGATAAAATAACATATATCTACTTTATTCTTCTTGCGGTTTTTCCACAACTTTTAGGGCATACAATCTTCAACTGGGCTCTAAGATTCTTTTCCTCATCCTTCATTGCTCTCTCAATTCTTGGAGAACCCGTTTTCGCAACTATTTTTGCTCTTCTGATCCTCAAAGAAATGCCTTCTACTGTTGAAATTTTTGGCGGAATTCTTGTAATGACAGGTATTTACATTGCAGCAAGGATGGAGGGATAAAATAAATAGAAGCCTCTTTTTGAGAGGCTTCTTAACATGTTAGAGTAAAAAATTCTAATTAAAACTTGAAACTCTTTGCAAAGTCATAAACAAATGGAATTTTCCAGAATTTTCCTTGAATTGTATAAATGAAAGCAAGCAATGCAACTAGAAATAGAGCAATACCACAAACTATTCCAATTATATAACCTACTATGGGAATATAACTTATTACCCATACTATAATCTCTGCAATAAAGAGAACCAGGCCCTGTTTCGCATGTTCCACGGCAAACTTGCTGTCCTTCTTTGCAACAAGAGGCACAATGAAGAGAATCCAGATATAGCTCAATGAAGCAATCATCCTGTTCTCTTCAATATCCTTTGGGTCGAACTCTTTAATTTCTTCCACTTTCCACCTCCTTATGAATTTATACTCTATTTTAAAAACATAAATTTTTCAGTCAATAGGGTAAACTTCTCATCAAAATTTTGATTCAAATACTGCTCCCCTTTTTCATCACTGCAAGTGAATAAATCGAAAGGAATATGTTCATCAAAATTGAAAGTTACACATCGATATTGAGTAAAAAGAAAAACTCTTCTATGAAGTTAAAATATTTTATTATCTACTTATAATATACACGAGGAAGTAAAAGTATGGGAGGTGAAACATGTATTACATTATCTACAAAGATAAATTAAAACAAGGAAAAACTTTGGAAGATTTCAAAAATTGGCTAATAGAATACATGCCAATCCAGAACGATTGGGGGGCAATAGATTTCGATGTATATAAACCGCTATATGGCCCATCAGATATCTTCTATGTAAAATATTCAGTAGAGTCTCTGGATAATTGGAACAGTGGTCTTCAATCACCTATGGGGAAAAGATTAATAGAAGCCATAAGCAATATAATTGATATTTCTAAAGTTGAGGTGACCATTATGGAAAAGGTAAATGTGGAAATAATTTAAAATCTCAATGCCTGGTAGTTAAAATTTTCGTTTTTTCTTCTTTCGTATATAATTCCTAAAATTAGGAGGTTTATATGGATTTAGAGATAAAAATCGTAAAAATAGAAAAACCGGAAGGAATGAATTTAATTTTAGGGCAAACTCATTTTATTAAATCAGTTGAAGATCTCTACGAAGCACTCATTACCTCCTCTCCTACAATTAAGTTCGGCATTGGCTTTGTTGAAGCATCCGGTGATGCCTTAGTAAGATGGGCAGGGAACGATAAAGAACTTATCGAACTTGCAAAGAAAAATGCTTACGAAATGGGTGCAGGGCATTCATTTATTATCTTCCTGAAAGATGCGTTTCCGATAAACGTGCTTAATGCAGTAAAGAACGTACAGGAAGTGTGCTCAATTTATGCTGCAACCTCAAATCCTCTTGAAGTTATAATCGGACAAACTGTACAGGGCAGGGCAATTCTCGGTGTTGTTGATGGCACAACGCCAAAAGGTATAGAAACAGAGGAAGACATAGAAAAAAGAAAAGAATTAATGAGAAAATTCGGATATAAGATGTAAGTTCCTCTTTATTTCCAGCAAAATTACTAAATTCGGAGGTTTTTATGACAAGAAAAGAAAAAAAGAAGAAAAGATCCAATAAAAAAATGATCATCCTTTTGGTTGCAGCAATTTTTATTATTGCTGCGGTTACTGTGGTAGCAATATTTGCAACAAAATCTGCCAAAATATCTAAATTCACTAAAATAATTCCCAAGGAAACCGTGCGAGAAGAAATAATGGGTGTTAAAGTGGATATAGAAAATCCAAGAGTACTATCAAATCCATTGAGAGTTGCCGACAATTTTGCAGTTGAAGATATAACGAAGGATGGACAAAAAGCTGGAGAAGAAGCAATTGTTGTAATAGATAACCCCGATGCTTCTAAATCCCCCAAAATATCTAAAAATGCCAGTTTGCTGCTTATCGTAGATAACGACCTTAAAATTCTTGGATTTAAGCCTTTCAACCCATCATATTTCTCGCTTGAAATTGACTTTAACGAATTCTTTGATGAGTTTAAAGGAAAAGGAGCCTTAGAATTCATTAATAAATTTGATGGAATTTATACTGGGAATAGTGATATCGCACTGCTTGTTAAGAACAAAGTAAGGGAAGCTATGACTCTTTTCTATATAGAAAAATATGGGGAAGCAAAATACGATGCCCTCACAAACAACGAATTTGTTTCTGCAGATAAAGGAACGAAAGTAACACCTATAAAAGCAAAAGATATAGATGGGAATGAGATAGATCTTGAGGATTTCAGGAATTACAAGCTCTTTATTGTTGGTGGAAACCCTGGTTGCGGGGGTTGTGTTGAAGATATTAAAAGGCTTGGGCTCGAGATTGCAAAATATGATACAAGCAATGTGAAGTTTATAGTCCTCTCTTTCAGTCAAGATCCTAATGACGCGCAAAAACTTTTATCACCGCTTCCAGCTGGAGCAATTGGAATAATAGATAGTGATAGAACACTCGCAATAGAACTTAAAGTGAACTCTTCTCCATATATAGCTCTTGTAGATAAAGATTTGACGCTTTTCTACAGAGGCCCTGGAGAACCTACAAGAGAAACACTATCACAAATAAAAGATTTCCTTGAAGGAAGGTAAAAAGGAGAAAAAATGAAAAAATTTATCGCATGGATTGTTTTAATGGCAATTGTATCCACTTTTATTCCAACTTTAATAGTAAATGCAGTTTCAGAAGTTAACGCGAAAGTAACGCCTGCTGACAGAGGAGCGTACGGGGAGTATACAATTACTTTCACTATAAGCAAAGATCTTAAAACTGCATACGACTCAATTTATTTACAGTTCCCGCAAGAATCAACAATCCCCTGTACTTCCTGTGCTTACGCTCATTGCACCGGTTGCTTTAAAATCAACGGTGTAAATGCCGCAGGAGCAGGTCCAATTGAAAATAACAACAAAGCTATGTACCTTAGAACATCTACAAACACCCCCGCAGGAAGTAAAATTGAAGTTTTTATATCACAATCAGCAGGTTTTCAGAATCCTTCAGTTCCTGGGAAATATACTCTTAAGGTATGGACCTCTCAAGAGCCAGAAAAAATAACATCAAACGAATTCGAGATTACATCAACAAAAATCGAAAACCTAAAAGTTTCAACTGACCCAGAATTTACAAATGCAAACTCTAAAGTGATGCTGACCTTTACAACCGGCAGGTTAGGGAATTTACAAAACGGTAAGCTTATATACATTAGGTTCCCTGAGGAATTTACCCTTCCCCAAGTAGTTAGAAAGGAATTCATTACCGTAAATACAGAAAATCCAACAGAAGCAAAAATTGACGGTAAAACGCTTTCGCTTAAAATCACAAGCTCTATTGCAAATTACAGAGATGCGACAATCAACATATATTCTTCTTTTGGAGTTGTTAATCCGTCAAAGAAAGGCACTTACACCTTTACTGTCTGGACGGATAGTGAAGTAGATCCCGTCACTGCAACTGTAGAAATAAAAGAAAAGGATTTCGTAAGGACGCTAATTCAAACAAGCCCAATTGAACCAGATGGGATAAGCGATTTCTTTAAGTCTCCTGTAACAGCTACACTTTTTGGAGAAACAAACACTCAGGAAAATATTCAAACCTTCTATAAGATTGACAGCGGAGATTTTAAGTTATACGAAGCACCATTTTCTATCTCGGAGGGCACCCATACTGTTTCTTACTACAGCAAAACAAATTACATTACTGAAGAACTTCAAACAAAGACATTCAAAATTGACCTTACTCCACCTTCAATTGCATTAAATTTTGAAGAAACCACCTATACGGCAGAATCCACATTTGTTATCTCAGGAAAGGTATCTGAACCTTCAACCCTATATATAAACGGTATTATGGTTGATGTAAAAAGCGATCTTTCATATGCAAAGGAGTTCCCGATTGAAAATGGTGGGAATACTTTTACCCTCAGGGCGACAGATGTTGCAGGAAACAGCACAATTAGACAGGTTACGGTGGTTCTTGACCCAACAATTCCTGTTTTAACAGTTGAATCCCCGACCAACTGGCAACAGTTCAAGAGTAAAGGTGTTTTAGTGAAGGGCTCTGTGTATCCAGAAAACTGCAATGTATATGTAAATGGAGAGAAGATTCCACTCGCCGAAGAAGGTAATTTCGACTTTACCTATACGCCTAAAACGAATAATTCTTTATTGTCAATTAACATTACCGCAATGTACTCTCTTACAGGTAAAAGCGCTGAGCAAAAAATCATCGTAACTTATGAACCAAAGGCAACTGACATTGTTTTAACAGTAGGGAAAAAGGAAATCTTAGTAAACGGCAAGGCTAATTTGATGGATGTAGCACCATTTATTGATAAAGCAAGTGGAAGGACTCTTGTACCAGTCAGGTTTATTTCAGAATTCTTGGGCTTTGAAGTTGTTTGGGATGCCCAAGCAAAAACAGTCAACATAAAAGATCCAAGTAAAACAATTATTTTGACCATTGGGAACAAGACAGCTTTGATAAACGGAAAAGCATACGAAATAGATGTTGCCCCATTAATTAAAGATTCAAGGACCTTTGTGCCACTAAGATTTATTAGCGAGGCATTTGGTTATCAAGTAAACTGGGATGCAAAAACTCAAATAATAACAATTTTCCAGTAATTGGTAACATTATGAAAAGAGCCTTCTTCTTATTGCTTATAGCACTATGCATTTTTTTGCCCTTTGCAAGAGTACACGGAGAGGAGAAGGTTAAAATTGCCTTCTTCTCTACTCCTGGCTGCGAAGAATGTGCTTTGACAAGAAACTACCTTGAGTCTTTAAAAGAAATATATCCTCAAATAGAGATAACAGAGTACTCGGTTGGTGATAGTAAGAACAAGGAAATCCTTGCACATTTCGGAAAAACATACAGTTTGCCTGACAATAAAATAAATGTTACTCCAGCAGTTTTCATAGGCAAAAAAGCGTTCATAAGAGAGGAGGCGTATTCAAAATCCATAAAAGATGCAATAGGTAATTACGATTACAGCGAAACAAAATTTCTTGAAGAAGCTCTGAGCACACAAGAAGGCACAAATCATCTCATTGAACTGTTCAAAAAATTCGGCGTTTTTACTGTTATCGGTGCAGGGCTTATAGATGGTTATAACCCTTGTGCAATTACGGTATTAGTCTTTTTTATCTCCCTTCTTGTTTTAAGAAGCAAATCAAAAAAAGACATTCTATTTGTTGGCAGTGCATTCACAATTGGGATAGGCGTTTCATATTTTCTGCTTGGAGTGGGGCTTTTCAGCATTATTTCAAAATGGAAATACTTTGACGAAATCGCCAAATGGGTATATCTTGCAACAGCAATAGTAACACTCGCTCTTGTAATATTTACCCTGGGAGACTATATAAAAGCAAGACAGGGAAAAATTAAGGACATGACTCTACAGCTATCAACAGCAGAAAAGAAAACAATACACTCATTGCTCAGGAATCCTAAAGTTCAGGGCCTTTCAATATTCTCATTCTTGGTGGCTTTTCCAGTTTCAATTGTTGAATTTTCATGTACTGGACAAACATATCTACCTACAATCGTGTATATTTTCAGTATGCCAGGCTTAAAAGCAAGAGCCTTTGCTTATCTAACCCTTTACAATATCATGTTTGTTTTGCCGCTTATGGTAATCGTCTATTTCTCATACAAAGGAACAACAAGCGAAAGAATTACACACTGGTTTACAAATAACATTACAAAAATCAAGCTCGTTACAGGACTGGTTTTTATAGTTCTATTTGTTTACCTGTTACTCAGAGCTCTTTCGCTATTTGGAATACGTCTACTTTTTTAATAAAAG
>Ga0209609_10001482_pt1 | contig 13550 bp, 12 predicted proteins | sample LakKivw325mmetaG_FD_184136 | JGI IMG/M metagenome (GOLD analysis project Ga0209609, IMG submission 184136) | Anoxic lake water microbial communities from Lake Kivu, Rwanda to study Microbial Dark Matter (Phase II) - Lake Kivu water 325m metaG... | ecosystem: Environmental > Aquatic > Freshwater...
GGTGATAGGTTATGTGCAGATCCTGTGGGGCCTCACACTGAATCTTTTCAACTCAATAAAACAGCGCGGCGTAAGGAGCTCCGGCGAACCCATTATCCTTCTGCTCATACAGATTCTTGTAGCGGCTCTGATCCTGTCCTTCGCTGCCGTACGTCAGAATAGAATGCCGTCAGAATTCATCAGGGTGCCGGGAGCGCTGCTTGTCATCTCATTCGTCTGCCTGATGGCGGTAAAAGCCGGAACACAGAAGGGGTTAATGATGAAGGCCTTCTGGGCAGTGTACGGGGCTTACAACGTGATGGCAGGCAATCTGCTCGGTGACGTTTTGAGCTACAGCAGGCTCTTCGGTCTCGGATTGACAAGCTCTGTGCTCGGGCTCGTAGTTAATGAAATAGTCCTCATGTCCGCAAATATTCCTTTCATAGGTTTTGTTGCGGCCGGACTTTTTTTCATCATCGGACACATGAGCAACCTCGCGCTCAACATAATGGGAGGATACATCCATACGAGCAGGCTTCAGTACCTGGAGTTCTTCACGAAGTTTTTTGAAGGCGGCGGCAGACCCTTCAGTCCTTTCAGGGAAATACGTAACTACACATACATAAATAATTCAAGTGTTTAGAGCCGGGTGCACCGCCGGCAGGCTTTCTTCAGACGGGACATTAACCCGCCGTAGCTTCAGCGAAGGCTGGGCTTGGCCGCCCCGGCGATGCACCACGCAGTGAAATCTTCTGATGAAATTCAAGATAATTTAACAGAAGGTTGATTTTTTTCACGATATGGTGGTAAAATTATAATGACAACCCCGGCCGGAGGGAATGCGATAAATTGCAACCCCTCACCGTGACAGCGTGTCACGGAAGAGCTCGGGGCAAAGGAGGAGCATCATGAGAGACAATGTTTTTGTGGGGCCGACGGCGGAGATAACGCAGCGGTTCTGGAATGGACTGTCCGCTATCATAGGCGCTTTGATTGTGTTTCTCGTAGGATGGATAGTGGCAAAGTTCCTTCGCCTTCTCATCACGAAGTTCTTCAAGATTCTGACTATTGACAAGGTCTCGGAAGATTCCGGACTCAAGACATTGCTGGAAAGAGGCAATATAACGAAAGACGTTTCGGAACTCCTCGGGATTGCCGTTTACTGGATAATTATGCTGGTGGTGATTTTCATATCAATAAGCTTTGCGGGCCTGGATATCCCGCCGACGGTCATAGACGGGCTGCTCGGGTTCATACCAAAGTTCATTCTCGGGCTGCTGATTTTCATTTTCTCACTCTTCATCGGGACATTCTTCAACGGGATCGTGAGAACGGCGGCAGGGAACGTGGGGATCCAGAAGGCCGCCGCGCTGGGAAAGATAACCCAGACGGCCATAGTAGTTTTCGGGGTAGTCATAGCGCTTCAGCAAATAGGGATAGCCGCAGAATTCATAGGCAACGTATTTATAATTCTGCTTGCCGCTTTCGCCTTCGGCTTTGCGCTTGCTTTTGCCCTGGGAGCAAAAGATATTGTCAAGAAATATCTTGAGGACTTCCTGGCAAAAGAAAAGAAAGATACGGAGAACAAGCAGTAAGTAGCTGGAGATAGTGCCGCTTCGTAGCGGTTAAGGGCGCATAGCTCAAGGGTAGAGCACCGTGCTGATAACGCGGGGGTTCGTGGTTCGAATCCACGTGCGCCCAATATGTTGTTAATTGGGCGATTGCACGTGGATGAGAACATGGAGCGCGAAGAGGAGCGCTCGTTTTTTTTAGAGCATGAAATTGTCCTGGATTTGACTTATTTCCATATAATGGTAACTTGTACTATCAGGTTAAGAATATCCCCTATGACCTGATAATGGTGCAAAAAATGAAAAAAACCATATTTATTATCCTGACAGTATTTATTGCGGGCTTTGCAACAGGGCAGAACAATGCCCCCCCGGAGACCGTTCCTCTTGAGGTTTACGGGCAACGCATATTTTCCGAATTTCCTTCCGAGATCAGGGAGACCGGATTTCATATCCCCGACACTTACGTACTCGGCATAGAAGATGAACTGATTATCAACGTGTGGGGTGCGTTTGAGGAAGAATACAGGAAAACGATTGAATACGACGGGGCAATCTTCATACCCTATATCGGCAAAGTCCATCTTGAGGGATTGAGCTTGAGCGATGCAAAGGAACTCATCCGGACGAAACTCTTCGGCAGGTACAAGAATATCTCCGTGTCGGTCACAACCGGGAAATTGAGGACCCTGGAGATATTCGTTCTCGGAGAAGTCAAAAAACCCGGCAGTTACCTGATTTCTCCGTTGACCAGCATTCTTGAGGTGCTCGCCATGGCCGGCGGCGCAACCGACAAGGGAAGCTTGAGGCATATAAAGATAACGAAGAAGTCGGACGGCAGCGCAAAATACTGCGATCTGTATCCTATGTTCATGTCCGGAGAACCGCCGCCCGAGATACAGTTTTCACAGGGCGACATGGTATTCGTCCCCCTCGCCGAATCACTCGCCGGCATCAAGGGGGCGGTGAGGAGACCCGCCATATACGAAATAGCGGGACCGGCAACACTCAAAGATCTCATGGAACTTGCTGGAGGAGCTCTGCCCAACGCTGATTTTTCCAGGGTTCAGGTGGAGAGAACCGACAAGTCAAGAGGACGCATTTTCATAGACATTGACTGTAACAAGTCCGGCAACTTTGCAATAAACAACTTTGATACCGTCAATATATTCCCCCTGCCCGAACAGCCTTTCTACAGGGTTTCCATGGAGGGAGCCGTGCGGCGTCCCGGAACCTACGGATGGAAAGAAGGATTAAAACTCGGCGACCTTCTTAAAGATGAGGAATTACTGCCTTATGCCCTGCGTGACAAGGGAGAAGTGATAAGAACGGAACCTGACGGTGGTAAGAAAATTATTATCATGTATCCCGCAAAAATATTTGCCGGTGAAAAAGAATATGATATACCGCTTGTTCCCCAGGACAGAATCCTGGTTTATTCGCAGGAACGCCCGGAAAAAAGAGTTGTGATACAGGGACAGGTATATTACCCGGGAGAATACGTCGTGGTCAGGGGGGACAGGTTGAGCGACCTGGTCAAGAGAGCAGGCGGTTTCACGCGCCACGCCTATCTTCCCGGCATAGTATTCATGAGAGAGACAATTCGGGCCGAAAAGGAAAAACAGCTGGCGACCTTCGTGAAAGAGAAAGAAGTAATGCTGAAACAGGAGGAGACGCAGGCCGAAAGCGCCGAAGAAAAGAAACTGCTGAACCAGGGTAATATGCTCCTGCAGCAGCTTAAGGCAACTGAGATAAAAGGCAGAATTCCCCTCTATATTTCCGATGAGAAATACGCCGGCAGGGAATCCGACATATTCCTTGAAGACGGGGACAACATTTACGTGCCCGTAGAACCCGTATCGGTTGCCGTGATCGGAGAAGTGAATCTTCCGGGCAATATAGTATTCAAGAAAAACTCGGGATTTAACTATTACATAGAAAAATCGGGCGGGTTCGCCAAGAATGCCGACAGAAGAAACGTCTTTGTGGCCAAAGTGAACGGGACGGCCACAAGCGACGTCGGCAATATCGGGCCCGGAGACACGATAGTCATCCCCTTTGAGGTCAAGGAACGAAAGGGAACCCTGCTGAAAGACATCGCCCAGATGTTCTATAACATAAGCCTCGGGCTGTCCGTTTACTAATACCATGAAGAACGGTGAAAGAAAATCCGAAAGGAAGAACGGTTTCAGGTCACATCTGAAGTTCGTGTTGCTTTTTTACATACTCGGGTTCGGAATCGTCTATGGCATATACTGGCTGGCACCGAAATACTACAAGGCGAGCGCAAGCATCCTTCAGCCGCCCGAAAAGCAAACCTCCGAAACTTTTCTTTCGCAGCCGATAACCAACACGGAGCTTTTTTTCTCAATACTCACCAGCAGAAGCATCAAAGACGAAATAATAGGGAAGTTCGGGCTTATAAACGCATACAGGGTGAGAACCATTGATCGCGCAAGGGAAGAGCTGGATGAGCGGGTGACAATATACCTTACAAAAGAGAAAATCATTGAGATAAGCGTCTTAGATACGGATGCGGAACGGGCGGCCAGCATAGCAAATTTCTTCATTGAAAGGCTTGACAATGCCGTAAAGGTGCTTTCCGTCACAACGGCAAAACAGGACAGGATATTCACAGAGAAACAGCTTGCCGAGACTGAAAACACCATAGCTTCCCTTGAAAAACGGCTTGCGGCGGTCAAGGACAGGGAAAACCTTGCGGCAGATAAGGAACTTGAACAGGTCTCACAAACCGCAGGAAAGCTCATGCAGGAGCTGTTCAACAAGAAACTGGAACTCCAGAGAAAAGGAGAGATTTTGAAACCGGACAGCTTTGAGATAACCATGCTGAAAAAAGATATAGAAAACCTTGAAACTACCCTGTCCAGACTCCTGCACTCCGAAAACGAGTTAAGGAACATCATGAGAGAATTGAAGGCGCAGGAAGCAGTTTACAGCTTCCTCACCTCCAAGCTTGAGGAGGCGAAGATAACCGAGGCACGCGACACCCCGGTGGTACAGGTACTGGACAATGCCGTTGTCCCGCAGAAGATCTACAAACCCGATATAAAATTGCTCCTGATTATACAGGCCGCCGTTTTCGGCGGATTGGCAGTCCTTATATTCTTTTTTGACCTTTTGAGGTATCTCGGCAACATATAACCCCGGAGTGAATTATGTATCTGGTACTGGCAAGAAAATACAGACCCAGGAACTTTGACGAGGTGTGCGGTCAGGGCCATATTACCGACGTATTGAAAAAGGCCATAAGAGAAAACAAGGTTGCCCATGCGTACATCTTTTCCGGGCCAAGAGGAACCGGCAAGACTTCGGTTGCCAGAATTCTTGCCAGGTCGCTCAACTGTGAAACCGGACCAACATCCAATCCCTGCGGGAAGTGCGACACATGTACATCCATTTCCGCGGGAACCTGTCTTGACGTGCTTGAAATTGACGGCGCGTCCAACAGGGGTATAGACGAGATACGCAATCTGCGGGAAAATGTGAATCTCACACCCGCAAAAGCGGCGTTCAAGATCTATATAATCGACGAGGTGCATATGCTCACCACGGAGGCATGCAACGCTCTGCTCAAGACGCTGGAAGAGCCGCCTCCATACGTAAAATTCCTTTTTGCAACCACGGCCCCGGAAAAAATCATGCCCACCATACTTTCCAGGTGCCAGAGATTCAACTTTCAGCCTTTCCGCCGCGAAGAAATTGAGACAAAACTGAAGGACATCTGCGGAAAGGAAGGCTTTTCCATAGAGGACAGCGCTCTCAAACAGATCTACGGCTTTTCGGGGGGGTCATTGAGAGACGCTCTCGGAATCCTTGACCAGCTGATAGTAAATGCCGAAGGAAACAAAATCACCTATGAAGACATGAAGGACTTCCTCGGCCTGGTGGAAGAAACCAGCCTGAACGAAATACTCGCAGCGTTGAGTCAGGGAAATGTGAAAGCCGCCATTATTTTGTTTCACAGCCTCCTTGACGAGGGCAAGGATCCCGCTCTGATTCTTGACGGACTTTTGAGGAAACTCAAGAATGTCATTCTCTACGGCATGGGGCAGACGACGGACACCTCTTTTACGGAAGAGGATAAACAGCTTGCCGGCATATTCAAAAACGTTGATATTGAAACTATGCTGAACGCGGTTTCCCTGATTATTGAGTACAAGGAAAGGTTACGACGCGAGAACCTGCCGGTAGTGCTTTCGGAAATCCTGTTTTTGAGAATAAGCAGGTTATTCGGCGGCACGAAAACTGCGGCACCCCGGATTGCAGAACCCGAAAAGGGAAAGAAAGAATCCGTAAACATTTTCAACGAAACGGCAGAGAAACCCGCACCCGGGCCTGTGAAAACTGAAGAAACGTCCGCAAAGGAAGTCACGCCGGCGCCGGAGCCTTCAGACATTGCGGCAACGTGGAATATGGTACGCACTGAAATCAAGAAGAGCAAACCCACCCTGGAAGCCGCCCTGCGGGAAGGGACTCCGGTTAAGGTGGAAGACGACATCCTGGTTGTCAACTTCGGAAAGGCATATGCTTTCCATAAGTCCATGGTTGAGAAACCGGCCAATATGAAACTCATAGAGAAGACACTGTCCAGAATATCCGGAGGCCATCCCGGCAAAGTGAATTTCATACTTGAGAACAAGCCGGAGGATTCAATGCTGAACAACAATGAGGTGAAGAAAATAGTGGATTTTTTTAACGGAGAAATCGTGACACTGGAGGAATAATGGGAAATATTTTTGACAATTTGAAGCAGATCGGACAGTTGAAACAGCAGGCTGCGCAGTTTGAAAAAATCCTTCGTTCAAAAACCGTCCAGGCGGCTTCGCCCAAAGGAGAGATAAAACTCTCCCTGAACGGCAAGATGGAGCTGGTGGACATTGAGATCTCTCCGGATGTATTGAAACCGGAGAACAAGGCTTACCTGGAAAAGCTTTTCAAGAATGCGTTCTTATCCGCCCAGAAAGAGGTGGAGAGGATGATAAGCACGGAAATGCGGTCACAGATGGGGCATTTAACCTGACATTGTTCGCCTCCCCCTCGAGGGGGGAGGCAGTATTCAGCGGATGCTGAATGCGGTGGGGGTGAAAGGGTTTTCAAAAAATGGGCTACTATCCTGAAAAAGTTGAGAGACTGCTGGAAAGGCTGGTAAAATTCCCCGGCATAGGACCAAAGAGTGCGGAAAGAATCGTCAATTATATCCTTGGAGAAGACGAAGACTCCATTCTCTCGCTGGCAGAAGAGATTGTCTCGCTGAAAAAAGAGGTACAGCTCTGTCAAAGATGCTTCAATCTTTCGGACACCGGTCTCTGCAGCATATGTTCTGACGAAAAAAGAGACGGAATACTGTGCGTCGTTGAGGAAGTCAAAGACCTCATACTGATAGAGAAGACCGGGTTCAGGGGCATCTACCATGTGCTGGGTGGCAGAATCTCACCCCTGGACAGGATATTCCCTTCTCACCTGAAAATCCCTCAATTGACGGAGAGATTGAAAAGGGAACGGATAGACGAAGTCATAATTGCAACCAACCCGACGCCGGAAGGTGAGAATACCGCCGTATATATTTCCGAGATATTGAGAAAAATGGGCGTAAAACACTCAAGGCTTGCATACGGTCTTCCGGTGGGTGCGGAAATAGAGTACGTGGACGTCCAGACCCTGAAGAAATCCATAGAAGGCAGAAAGACTCTATGACAGATATCTACAATGCAGTACTATACACTTTTATGTCTTTCCTCGGAAGGCGCCTTCCTTTGTCTTTTCTATATTTTCTCGGAAAGGCGGCGGCGGTTATCAGGTATTTTGTCCAGTTCCATATGAGAAGGACGGTTAAGGAAAACCTTCGCATCGTTCTTGAATACAGGAAGAAAACTGAAGGGATAGCTTACACCGAGAAAGAGCTGCAGAAGCTTGTCATGAAAACCTTCTGCAACTTTGCGCAGTACCTTGCAGATTTCTTTTACATCCCAAAATGGACTGCCGACACGGTAAGAAAAAAGGTCCGGGTGGAAGATATTGAATTGCTGGACGAGGGGTTGTCCCACGGGAAGGGAGTTATCGCCCTCACCGCACATACGGGCAACTGGGAACTGGCAGGAATAGCGGCCTCGCTTCTCGGATATAAGGTCAGCGCCATTTCCATACCTTATTTGAATCCCGCGGTCACCCGGATCTACAGGACGAGGAGAAACATCAAGGGCCTGGAGGTTATTCTTACAGGCTCCAATCCCAAGAGCATACTCAAGGCACTGAAGGAAAACAGAATCCTCGCAGTTCTCGGAGACAGAGTATTTACGGAGAAAGGGACAAAGGTAAAATTCCTGGGCACCGAGATAATCCTGCCGCGCGGTCCGGCGACGCTTGCGGTCCGAACCGGCGCCGCTTTTGTTGCGGGATTCTTTCTGATGGAAGGACGGAACTACAAGTTCTTTTTCCGGAAAATAGACAAGGCGCCCCAGCAGCTTTCAGAAGACAAAAAGATTGACCTGCTCATACAGAAAGGAGCGGAGGTCATAGAAAAAGTTATCCTCTCCTATCCTGACCAGTGGCTCAACTTCTCCCCTCTTTCGGTAACTCAATAGCGATTCAGTTCGCCGGATAGCAAGACGGCAAGGAGGAGACAACAAGGCGTATTATACATACGCCGAGGAAGTAGACGACGCGGCCAACGAAGCTATCCGGATGAAATCAATCGCTATCACCCATCGCTGGGGTAGCCGTTAGTAGCCATCTCGAAAATCCGGAATCCCTTGTCCAGACGCTCTTCAAAGTTAGTGGGATCCAGCAGGAGCACTTCATCATCTTCGTCTTCACTATGACTATTATTGTCGCTTCTTACATTCCCGCAGCCCCTTTTCTTTCTTTCCTCGTACATCTTCTCAATCGTCTGGTTATTCGCAAACGAGATTTCTATAACCTGAATCTGGCTCATTTATCTCACCTCCCTTGTCCCGAATGCCCCCATGCATCTCTTCCATGATGAGGGATTTCGTTTTTTTTGGATAGACCAATCACGCGGATAATATATGGAATATAACGGTTTTTTTCAGAGGCTTAAAGAATGGCTATTAAATACTCTTTTGTTTTCCGGTTGTCAAAGAGCATTTTTCTCTTTCTCGTTTGCATTATACCTTATTTTTTTTCGTTTGTAAACAGTTCCGCAAAATTCTTGTCCGTACTGTAAAGATGCGCTATAATTTTGACCATGGTAACCAGGAAACAGATAGAAGAAACCTTTGCAAAAGTCTTCGGAGGAGATGCCGGTTTTATCTCGGTCACTGCACCGGGAAGGGCAAACCTCATAGGCGAGCACGTGGATTACCAGGGCGGGCACGTCCTGCCCATTGCCGTGGACAGGTTCATACACAGCGCCGGGAGAAAGACAAAAGGAAATAAAATCAGATTGTTTTCTTTCAACTACAACGAATCATTTGAGACAACTACGGAAAGCATCTCATACAGCGACAGTGCAAAATGGTCAAACTACGTAACGGGCGTGATACGTGAGTTCAAAAAACTCGGCCATTCCATACCGGGTATGGAAATTGCGTTCGGCGGCGACGTGCCCGTGGGAAGCGGGTTGAGCTCATCGGCGGCGGTGGAAGTCTGTACGGCGGTGCTGCTTGAGAGACTATGCGGGGTAAAGCTTGATCCCGTGGAATTGATAAAGCTTGCCCGGCAAGCGGAAAACGAATTCGTCGGGGTTCAATGCGGAATAATGGACCAGTTCTCCATCCATCTCTCAAAAGAAAACAGCGCGCTCCTGCTTAACTGCAGTACGCTTGAGTACAGGTACGTTCCGCTAAAGCTGAAAGAGACGGGCCTGCTGCTGGTGGACACGAAGAAGGCAAGGAGCCTTGCTTCTTCCGTGTATAACAGGCGTGTCCGGTCAGTCACTGAAGCACTGGAAACAATAAAGAAATATGAGCAGGTGAAATTCCTGACGCAGGTCAAAGACCTGGCGGTTTACAAGGACAGGCTGTCCGAAGAAAACTACAGGAGGGCGCGCCACATAGTGGAAGAGAACAACAGGGTTCTTTCCGCCGTGAAAGACCTTGAAGACGGAAATATCGAAGGGCTCGGAAGGGCGATGTACGAATCGCATGCCAGCTTAAGAGACCTTTATGAGGTAAGCTGTGATGAGCTTGATTTCATAGTGGATTTCTCAAGGGACTTTGAGGGCGTAAAGGGCGCGCGGCTTACAGGCGCGGGCATGGGCGGCTGCGCTGTTGTCCTTCTGGAAAAGAAGGCAATATCCTCATATAGTCAACGGCTGTCAGCCCTGTACGAGGAACGTTTCGGCTGGAAACCTGCCTTTCATGAAGTCTCCCCCGTCAACGGCGCTCATGTCCCAAACAATTAGGACAGAAGAGACTTTTCCATTTCAAGGAAGTTTTCAACCAGCTCGTTGTGCACGTTGGAATACGGCAGGTATTGCTCTATGATGGGAACCCTACTGTCGGCATACTCCCCCACGCCGATCTTCTTGTTCTCCGGAGCATAGCCCCGGCTTTCGTTTGTATTGGATACAAGCAGGGGAATCCTGCTTTTCACTTTCTTCTCAAGGTCGTTTTTTATCCCCTGGAAGACCTCAAAAGGCGCACCGAAAAGGGTTACCGGACCTATCCTTACAGACTGAAGTTCAACCAGGGGATCTAATTCCTCTTTCCTGCCGGAAGCCAGTTTTTCCAGGAAGCCCCTCAAGGCGTATATATAGACAACTGCCATGCGGAGTTCATGGTCCTGGTCGGTAATACCTTCTTTTTTCAGGATGGATTCCTTTTCAGAGAGTCCCTTTTTCAGAAACTCCGGATCAATCTTTTCCCTGCTGAAATGCACCCGCCTGGACAGAAAGTTTACGGACTCTTCCTTGACTTCTCCGGCTTCCAGTATCCCCTTCCTCACGCAGTTGGCATAGCGCGCGGCGATAACGTCAAGGGCGAGGAGTGACTCCTGCTCCGGCTTATGCACAACGCAGGAATTCACGTCGCCGGACGCCCCCTGAAGAAACAGCCCCACGCAACCCGGAGATTCTCTTTCAAGGTTGTTGGTTGCTACCCCGGCATAATCCCCGTGTATGTACCTTGTCATCTGGCAGCACACCACCGGATGGCATCCAAAACAGCTTGCAAAACCCTTGAGCTCTCCTTTCTTCCTGAACGTAATTACCCTGCATACCGTGTCGGTAAGTTCAGGCTTTGCGGGTCTCCAGTCATCCTTAAGGATTTCTTCAATTGGCGGCGCGTCTTTATCGTACACCCTGTTAAGCCCTATGCCTTCACAGGGCACTTCGGCGTATCCCATCTCCGTTTCTTCCATCCTGCCAAACGCATCCACACATGCTCTCGCAATACGGTATGGCAGTACCTCAAGATACGGGTAGTCAACCTCGCCCCAGCCGAACGAACCGAAGGTGCTCGGGCCGCTGTGGGTATGTGTGCAGGAAATCATTACAGCGTCATCGCTGACACCGGTTTTTTCCGCAACTATTTCTCTGACTCTTGCTGTTACTGACGGGATTATCCCCACCAGGTCGCAGCTTACAACTATTGCGGTTTTGTTCCCGGAGCTGACAGCCATCGCTCTCGCCCACAGTCTGTCCCTTATCGCTATGGAATGCCTGTTGAGGAACGGGCCGAATCCCGTGAGCTCAACCCCTACCCTGGGAGTTATGTCCGACTTTGCAAATCCCGTCTTCATTTCCTGGCTGCAGCTTCTCTGACCTCTTTGAGATTATCGTTCACCTTCTTGTATGCCGTAAGCAGTTGATTGATGTATTCCTCGCTGCCCAGAAGCGGTACCTGCCCGAGAAGAACCCCCTCTTCCGTGACAACCTTTTCCGTAACCGGGAGCTTCAGCCCCGCATAATCCTGTATGACTTTCTTATCCCTGAACGGGATCGGGCTTGTGTTGTCGTAGAGATTCAGGATAGGGCTCCTGTAGACCGGAAGGTATGTCCCGCCTACCCAGAAACCCTCCGCGGAGAGCGCCCTGCAGTAATCATCTCTCTCTATTCCCGTTGCCGCGGATTTGTCATAGTGCATGGTCATCGCGTAATAAGACTGGCGGGTCACCCTCTTATCCCTTTTCGCAGCCCTCAACGGTCCGCCCGCGCGCTTCAGTCCTTCGGTCAGCATCTCCACGCTTCTCTCGCGTATCATCAGCTGTTCCGGAAGTCTTTTCAGACCCCCCCTTAAGAGAACCGCCTGCATCTCTGTAATCCGGTAGTTATGCCCGTAACGGTTGCCCGGCTCTGCCAGGTTCGGTTTCCATCCCACGTGTTTCAGGCAGTAGAGGGTTTCATAAACCGCTTCGTCACTGCAGGTAATCGCACCACCCTCACCGGAGGTAAGCACCTTTGACTGCTGGAAGCTGAAACTGCCTGCGTTCCCCAGGGCGCCCGCCCCGACATTTCTCCACCGGCTTCCCTGCTGGTGGGCAGCATCCTCAACAACCTTCAGGTTGTGCTTCTTCGCTATGTCGTTTATCGCGTCCATGTCGCACATACATCCGTACAGGTGCACCGGGACAATCGCCTTCGTCCGGGGAGTTATGGCTTTCTCTATCGCCTTTGGCGAAATGCAGTAGGTCTCCGGATCAATGTCAACCACCACCGCGTTTGCGCCTACGTCCAGGGCCGCCTGCAGTGTCGCCACCCAGGTCAACCCCGGCACTATGACTTCATCCCCGGGTTTGACCCCGACCGCCTGGAGAGCGCACTGGATGGTCACGGTACCGTTGGCAAGCAAAGCGCAGTATTTACTGCCTGTGAACGCCGCATATTCCTTGCAGAAAGCGGTTTCATGCGGACCTATCCAGCTCCACTTTCCGCTCCTGACAACGCCTTCCATCCAGGAAGCTTCCAGGTCGCCTGACACAGGCCATTCAGGAACAGGAATCTGTACCGCGGGACTGCCCCCGTTTATCGCAAGCGTGGATATTTTCTTCATTGGTGTCACTCCTTCACCCCCACCGTGCCAGGCATTCGCCTGGTCACTGCCTCCCCCCTCCAGGGAGGAGGCGAACAAGGTGTAAATTTCTTATCCGATTTTTATTCCCCAGGAAAGCATGCTATCCAGACTGATCTTCAGCGCCTTGAAAGGATCTATCGTCGGCGTATCCATCTCCACGAGACAGTATTTGACGCCTGCCCCGGCGGCCGCCTGGACTATCCTTTTCCAGTTCAGGTTGCCTGTTCCGATGGGCGGCATCACCTGCTTGTTGTCAATGATGCCCATGTCCTTGAAATGGAGCTGGCTGCACCTGCCGCTGAATTTCTCAATGTATGCCGCCGGATCTCCTCCTCCGTATTGTACCCAGTAGGTGTCAACCTCCGCGTGAAGCCCGGCACAATTCTCAAGCAGTATCTCCAGGCCGGTCTTGCCGCCGTACCGCTCAAGTTCAATACCGTGGTTGTGATAGCCGAGAACAAGGTTATTGTTTTTCAGCTTACCCATCACCTTTGAGAAATCCTTCGCAACCTTGAAATATCCTTCCTTGTTATGCAATTCTCCCGGAAGTCCCGGGCACATGACCGCCTCGCAGCCGAGTATCCTGTGCTCCTCAATCACCTTGTCGGTTTCCTCCATTATTCTCTGGTAGGCCGTATGCGTTGAGCAGGCGGAAAGTCCGCTGTCATCAAGAATCTTTCTCATCTCCTTCATATCCTTTGGTTCGGCCATGCCCGACACCTGGACAATCCTGTATCCCAGATCCCTCACCTTCTTCAAAGCCTTCGCTGAATCCGAAGGCGTCTTGCAGTAATCCCTCAACGTGTACATCTGAACACCCGCAATCATCCCTCCCATCGTGTTTTTCCCCCTTTTATTGTAACCACTCCATAGAAATCTCTGATCCTCACGGCGGTGAAGAAAGCAGTTTGAGCACAATTAGCGGAAGGACAGGAACAAAACTTGTGTTTGGGAAAGAGGGAAAGCCACCCCGTTTTTCAGAGGGTGGAAGGGGCATCGCATCCCCATG
>Ga0209609_10001483_pt1 | contig 13548 bp, 11 predicted proteins | sample LakKivw325mmetaG_FD_184136 | JGI IMG/M metagenome (GOLD analysis project Ga0209609, IMG submission 184136) | Anoxic lake water microbial communities from Lake Kivu, Rwanda to study Microbial Dark Matter (Phase II) - Lake Kivu water 325m metaG... | ecosystem: Environmental > Aquatic > Freshwater...
GTCCTCCGGCGTGCTCATTCGGCCGAGCGGTGTACGCCGGAGCACATCGGCTTCCTTCACCTTGCCCTGCTGCACGAAGTTCTTCACAAGGTCGGTCAGGACGTACCCGGGAGCCACGGCGTTCACGTTGATGTTGTACTTCGCCAACTCGACGGCCAGGACCATGGTGAGATTGATGACGGCAGCCTTGGAGGTGGCGTACGCGGTCCGGTAGATCTGGCCCGTCAGTCCGGCGATGGAAGAGATGTTCACGATCTTGCCGGACTTCTGCTCTATCATGTGCCGCGCGGCCGCTTTAGAGCAGACGTACGTCCCGCGGAGATTCGTGGCCATCACGCGGTCCCAGTCGGCCGTCGACTGCTCGAGCAGCGGCATGATGGGCTGGCTGATGCCGGCGTTGTTGACGAGGATATCGATGCCGCCGAGCTCGCGGACGACCCGGTCGACCATGGCGGTGACCTGCGCCTCGTCGGCGACGCTGGCTTCGATGGCGATGACTTTGCCCTTGAATTCGCGCGCCTTTGCGGCCGTCTCCTCGGCTGTGGCCAGGTGCGCTGCATTGACGGCGAGAGCGGCTCCCTCGCGCGCAAAGGCGAGCGCAATCGCCTGACCGATGCCGCGCCCGCTCCCCGTGACGAGTACCCTCTTCCCTGCGAACCTCATGGTGCCTCCTTCACTCCCTATGTCAGTCCCTGCTGCACGTTCTCGACGAAGTCCCGCACGGCATCGTCGAGGCCGTACGAAGCCTGCCAGCCCCAGTCGCGGCGGGCGAGGCTGTCGTCCATGCGCCTCTGAATGTTGCCGTACTGCGTATCCATGATGTGCTGGTAGTCGGGGTCGAACTCGTAGCTGATCTGCGCTCCCGGCACGTGGCGGCGGACCGCCTCGGCTATCTCCTCGGTCGACGCCGAGAAGCCGTCGAGGTTGTAGCAGCGGGCCGTGAGCGACGAGGCAGCGGCCTGGCCCAGTCGCATGAGGCTGAGCGCGGCGTCTTTCACGTAGATGAAGCGCAGCCGCAGTTCCTTGCTCACCTTCAGCACGTACGGGTTACCTTTCGCACATTCCTCGACGACGAGAGAGGTGTAGGCGCTCCAGCCGAAGCCGGGGATACGTCCCGGTCCCAGGATGGACAGGAACCTGACTGCGCGGAAGTCGACGCCGTAGCGGCGGTGGTAGTACTCTCCGAGACGCTCGCTGCAGACCTTCGTGACGCCGTACATCGTCACCGGCATCTGCGCGTAGTCGTTGGGGCAGTCCTCGGGAAGCGACGGCGAGAAGGTGGCCGTGGTGCTCGAGTAGACGATGGTGGGCACGTTGAACAGCCGCGCGGCCTCGAGCACGTTCACCGTCCCGCCGACGTTCACCGCCAGGGCTGTCGCGTGTGCCTGCTCGCTGGCCGGTGGCATGAGAGCACCGATGTGGTAGATGATATCCGGAGAGGTGGCTCGCACCCCGTCCATCACCTCGGCCCAGTTGGACAGGTCCGCCCGCACGACCGAGATGTGGTCGCGGATGTCCTCCGGCAGCTTGTTCGCCGGCGCGAGGTCGAGGATGGAGACGCTGTCGGCGCGCGACAGCAGCAGTCGAGAGAGTTGGCGGCCGACCATACCCGCCCCGCCTGTGATGAGGCACTTCGCCATGGCGCTATGCTCCCTTGAGCCCGAGCAGGGCCTCGAGCCGGGGGTCCTGTCTCCAGATGTTGAAGTTGTAGAAGCCGAGCGACTCGCCCTTCGTGATTTTGCCCGATGCTACCGCCAGCACCTCATCGAAAATGCGCCGGCCCACTGATTCGATGGACTCCGTGCCTTCCATGACTGTGGAGGCGTTGACGTCCATATCCTCAGACATGCGCGCCCATGTCTCCGGGTGGCCGGTCACCTTGACCAGCGGGCAGATGGCGTGACCGAAGCTGCCGCCTCTGCCCGTGGCGAAGACAATGATGTTCGCCCCTGCTGCGGCCTGGTAGGTCATCGCCTGCAGCTCGATGTGGATGCCTTCCTGCAGGTAGAAGCCCGGCGGGTCCGGCACCTGCTCGACGAGGTCCGGACGGACCTTGAGCACGCCGGACACCGGGCGGTGGCCGCTCTTGTGGACGGCGCCGAGCGACTTCTCTTCGAGCGTCGTCAGCCCGCCCAGCACGTTGCCACCGCACATGAAGTCGACGCTTGCCCCGGGCACCGACCAGCGCTTCTCCTCGTCGCCGACCCAGCGGAGGATGTCTTGCCTGACACTCTCGTTGACCGCCCTCCTGGCCAGCTCCTCCTCGGCGCCGATGGCTTCGATGGGTTCGATCATGACAACGCGCGCGCCGGCGTCGACCACGAGGTCTGACATAACGCCTATCGACGGATTGGCGGCTATACCGCTCGTTGTATCGGAGCCTCCGCACTTGACGCCGACGACAAGCCGGCCGATGTCGACCGGGACGCGGTGCTCCTTCGCGGCGTCGCTTACCATCGCCTGGACCGCGGCGCGCCCGCGGGCGATGGCCTCGCGCGTGCTGCCGATCTCCTGGATGTTGATGATGCTGACCGGCTTGCCGGTACTCGCTATCTGCTCGGCCATTGGCTCCGGCCGCTGCCCCTCGCAGCCCATTACCACCAGGACGACGCCGTGGATATTCGGGTTAGTGCAGACGCCGACGATGGTCGGGACGACCTCGATAGCGATGCAACCGTGGTAGTGGGTCACCGCCACGGCGCCCGGGATGCCCTCGGCCATCTGCCGCGCCGCCGGCTCGCCGCAGTCGCATACCGCGAGCACCAGCACCGTATTGCGCACGCCTGCGCGCCCGTCCTTTCTCACGTATCCCTGGAACTGCATGGTTGCTCTCCTTCCGTGACGCTACGCGGCCGGCTTGTGGCCGAGCATGTTCTCGGTCAGGGGCATCCGGTCGCTTGTCACGTTGTGAATGTGGACGTAGTCGCCGGCGTGGATGAACACCGATGCCCGGCCTATCTTTGCGCCGTACTTGGTGATGTCGTGTCCCGAAGGGATGTCCGCAAGAGCTACCTTGTGGCCCAGCGGAAGGGCGTCGTTCACGTGCAGACGCTGAACGACGGCACGGCTGGTGGACAGTACCTCGACCTCGTCTCCCGCGCGCAACTCGGTAAGCGCGGTGGCGACGTTGTCGCGCGGGTCCATGGTGATTGCCTTCTTCATCGGCGCGTCCTCCTTGCGGTCGGTTGTCGCCAATCGTATCGCACTCCGGTTGCGGCCGCACGTCCGGCCGCCCGGCCCCCGGACGGGGAGCCGGAGCAGGGGGAGAACCCTGCTCCGGGATGTTCTCGATTGCGGCGGACCGGGGCGTGAAGCCGCCGGTCATTGCGACGTGATGGCCTTGAGCTGTGCGTCGGAGACGAGCCCCTCCGCGAGCGCTACTTCGGCCGCCCAGCGCGCGGCATTGCCGCAGACTCCCGGACACACCGTCGTGTGGCCGCCGGCATCGTCGAACTTCTTCATCTCGTCCGGATCCGGCATGAAGAAGGGGCGACCGAACAGCTTCGAGTGCAGTTCGCGGCAGACGACGGTACCGTACTCAGCGATGAATCGGTCGTGCACCTTGCGTGCGTTGGCGAAGCTGACGAAGCGGAGGCGCTCAGGGTCAGCGAACTTGTCCCGCTCGCGTCCGCGCAGGCTGCTCAGGAAGGCAATGGCGCCGGAGTAGGCGCCGCACCCGGCATCGCCCATCAGTGCGCTGCCGCCCGCGAAGCCGCTCATCGCCTTGAAGACCGCCTCGTTGGGCATATTGAACGTGTCCTGCAACGCCGCGAGGACGCACTGCGCGCAGCCGCGGTAGGTCTGCTCATACTGGTATCCCAGGTCGTACGCCTTCTTCAGAAGCTTCTCTCTGGTCTTTCCGTCCATCTCCCTCCTCCTGCGCCGGGCTAGTGGACGACGTCTCTGGTCCAGATGTCGACGTACATGCCGATCTTGAGCGACTCGGCCTTGGTCATCTTGCCCGAGGCGACCTCGAGGATCTCCCGGTAGAGCCGTGCGCCGCGCTCCTCGCGCGTCTCTTCTCCGGCCGGGTCCATACAGAAGTCCATGAGGTCGGAGAGGCAGCCGCAGGTAGTCGGGTTGCCCGTCACCTTGATCATGGGCACGAACGGGAAGCCCCACGGCGCGCCTTTGCCGGTGGAAAACATCATGACGGTGGCGCCGGCGGCTGCGAGGCCGGTTATGGCTCTCGGCGCCTGGCCCGCCGTGTCAACGACGTAGAGGCCCTTGCCGCTCGGGCGTTCGCCGAGCTCGAGCACGCCCTGCAGCGTGCTCGTGCCGGCCTTGATGATGGCGCCGAGGGACTTCTCCTCGAGGGTCGTCAGCCCGCCGGCGATATTCGCCTGCGCGATGTTCGCCCCCGGGATGTTGGTGTCCATCTTCTTCTCCAGCCGTGTCACTATCTCAATGAGCTTGGCGCGCACCTCAGGCGTGGCGGCGCGCCGCGCAAGCACGTGCTCGGCACCCGTTATCTCCGTGGTTTCGCCGAAGACGCAGGTGCCGCCGTGGGCGACCAGCGTATCGCACGCCGCGCCGAGCGTGGGGTTGGAGGCGAGGCCGGAAGTCGTGTCCGAACAGCCGCACTTGGCTCCCAGCACGAGGTTGGAGTCGTCCACCTCTTGCCTTCTGACCCTGGAGATGTCCGTGGCCATGAGCCGCGCAAGCCGCATGCCCTCGGCAAAGGTGTTATTCACGCCGCCCAGCTTGTGGACGACGACCTTCTCGACCTGCTTTCCCGTCTTTGCTATCTCCTGCTGGATGTCGTCCACGGAGCCCTCGCCACCGAGGCTGACGAGCAGCACCGCGCCAAGGTTCGGGTTGCTGCCGAGCGCGGCCAGTGTGCGGTGCACGACCATGGTGTCCGACTCAGAGTTGCCGCACCCCTGCTCGTGCGTGAAGGTGGCGCAGCCCGGCACCTGGTTCGCTACCCAGGTGGCGATGTCGTTGGCGCAGACTACAGTCGAGACGATGCCGACGTAGTTACGCGTGCCGACCGCGCCGTTCGGCCTGACATATCCAAGGAAACTCATGCTCTCTTGTCCTCCAGTTCTTTCCTGCTGTCTGGCATTGAGTATTGCCTGCACTCCGAATCGGCAAACCGTTCGGCTAGAACACCGGTCCCACGCGCCACATCTCCAGCACCTCGCGGTAGCGCGGCGCGAGTTCCACCTTCGATGGCTTTCCGGAGGCAACCGCGACGATCTCTTCGAGGAGCCGCTGACCGACCTGCTCCACCGACTCGACGCCCTCGATGATGGTGCCGGCGTAGACGTCGAAGTAGTCCAGTTCGCTCTTCACGTGTGGGCTGCTCACTATCTTGATGACCGGCAGCACCGGCAGGTGGCCGAGTGATGATGCCGGCATCCCCCTGAACCTGGACGGCAAGCCGCCGCCGTAGCCGAAGGTCATCATCTGCGCGCCCGCCGCCGCGAGGCCGAGCGCCATCTGCGGCGTGTTGGCCGAGCTGTCCATGAAGTACAGACCCTTGCCTGGCAGCCGCTCTCCCCACTCCAGCACGTCAGTCAACGGCCGCGTGCCGCTCTTCGCGATGGCGCCGAGGGACTTCTCCTCGATGGAAGTGAGGCCTCCCTTGATGTTCCCCGGCGTTGGCTCGGAGCCGAGTATGTCGACTCCGGCCTCGAAGATGCGCTTGTCCGTTCGTCCGACGGCTTCGAGCAGCTTCTTGCCCACCTCAGGTGTCGCTCCCCTGCGCGCCACGATGTGCTCGGCGCCGATGAGCTCGGCCGTCTCGCCGAAGACTGCTGTGCCGTTCGCGTCAATGATGCGGTCGACCGCCCAGCCGGCAACCGGATTGCAGCCGAGCGCCGACGTGGTGTCTGAGCCGCCGCACTTCACGGCGAGCCGGATCTCCTCCAGCCCGAATGGCTCACGCTGCGTTAGCAGCGCATCCGCCTTCATCTGCCTGGCGAAGCGCGTGCCTTTTGTCACGACGGTGTCGTAGCTGCCCTCGCGCTCTATGGTGAGCGCTTCCACCGGCTTGCCTGACTTCGCGATGTCGGCGGCCATGTCGACCGCCGGGATGGAGTCGCAGCCGATGCCCAGCACGATGACTGCCGACACGTTCGGATTGCAGCCGATGCCCGTGAGGACGCGTCGCGCGGCCGCGTTGTCCGGCCCGACGTGAACGCACGGCTGGTTGTGCAGCACGGGATGGACGCCCGTGCCGGCCTCATCGGCGATGCGACAGGCCATCTCGTTGGCGCACCTGCCGGCGGGGATGAGCGCGACAAGATTCCGTACGCCGACCGAACCGTCCGGCCGGCGATAGCCGAGAAACTGCATAGTCCCCCCTTGAGCCCGTGGTCTGCGTTGACGTCTACCGGTCCGATACCCTGCCCATGTAGGCGCCCTTCATGGCCGACACGGCGAGCTGCGTGTAGGCTCCCAGGATGCCAGCCGTATGGGTCGGCTTCCAGGCGGGCTTGCGGCTCTTGCGGTCGGCCAGTATCTTCTGTATCTCCTCCGGTGACTTCTTCTCCCGCTTCACGCCCACGATGTTGAGCGCGCGGCGCGACAGGCTTATCTCGATGAGGTCGTCGTCTTCCACGAGCCCGATGGGCCCGCCGGCAACCGCCTCCGGCGAGACGTGCCCGATGACCGGCCCGGCGGTGGCGCCGGAGAAGCGGCCGTCAGTCACGAGAGCGATAGACTTGCGGTACTTCTCGATGCCCACGATGGCTGACGAGGTCAGGAACAGCTCGGGCATGCCGCAGCTCTTCGGTCCCTCGTTGCGCACGATGGCGACGTCGCCCGGCTCGAGCTTCAGACCGGTGACGGCCGCGAAGCACTCCTCTTCCGAGTCGAATACCACCGCCTTGCCGACGTGCTCGTACATTGCCGGGTCGCAGGCGCTGTACTTGAACACGGAACCTTCGGGCGCGAGGCTGCCCTTCATGATGGCCATCGAGCCCTTCTTGCTCTTCGGGTCGTCCGGGTTGCGGACGACGTCCGCGCGCTGCAGCCGGCGCGTGCCGTCAACGGTGGCGTAGTTGCCAAGGTAGCCCTCACCCATGCGGAAGAAGTCGGACTTCTTCACGTTCTCCAGGTTCTCGCGGACGCTGAGGCCGGTAACGGTCATCGCGTTCATGTCGAGCAGGCCGGAGTCGGCCAGAAGCTCGATGATGCGCTGCACGCCGCCGGCGAACCAGAACTGCCGCGAGGCGTACTGCCCCGCGGTGTGGATGTTCGTGAGGTAGGGCGTCTGCTGACCGAGCTTGTCGAACATCGTGACGTCGAACGGCACGCCGGCCGCGTGTGCGATGGCGGGCAGGTGCAGCAGGCCGTTGGAGGAACCGCCCGTCGCCTGGTGGATGACGACGGCGTTGCGCAACGCTCCCTCGGTCAGGATGTCCTTCACCTTGATACCGCGCTTGAGCAGGTTCATGATCAGGTTGCCGGCGTTGCGCGCATTGTTCAGCACGTAGCGCTGCGTCGCGGGCGCCAGCGCCGCCGTCGGGGGCGCCATGCCCAGCGCCTCGGTCATGACCTGCATGGTGGAGGCGGTGCCCATGAACTGGCACGCGCCGTTACACGGCAGGGTGTGGTCCACGATGAACTCGAAGTCGTGCGGGTCGAGCATCTTCGCCTGCACCTGACCGAAGCCTTTGCCGACGTCGCCTTCCATCATGTAGCACGGGCCCGGCTCGTTCGAGCCGCCGGGGATGATGACTACCGGCATCTCGTCCTTGAGCCTCGCCGCGGCGATGATGGTCGCCGGCTGACCCTTGTCACAACTGCACATGAGGATTGCGCCGTCGAACATGTGCGTGTTGGCGTAGATCTCTATCATGCCCGCGATGAACTCGCGCGAGGCCAGCGGGTAGTTCATCCCGTCATGTCCCTGAGCGACACCGTCGCAGACGTCCGAAGTGGTGTACTTGAACCCCGTGCCGCCGGCGATGCCGACTCCGAGGCGCGCCTCATCGATGAGCCTGTCGAGGTGGAAGCTGCCCGGATGCGCCTCGCTGGCGGTCGAGAACAATAGTATGTGTGGCTTCGCCAGGTCTTCCCGCGTGAAGCCTGCCGGGGCGTAGAGCGAAGGTACCTGCGGAGAGCACCGCTGCAGGAACTCGCTTCTTCTCTCCATCTGCGTCACCTCCCTGACACTGAGAATCGTTCCCGTCCACCCGGGTGCGCCGGGTGTCAGACGATCATGCGGAAGTGGATGTCGAACTCACGGTGGCCCAGCGCCTCCGCCTTCGTCAGTTCACCGTTGGCCGTGGCCATGACCCTGTCGAAGACCTGCTGACCGACGCTCTCCAGCGTGCCCTCGCCGTCAACGATGACGCCGGCGTTGACGTCGATGTTCGGGGTCATCTTCTTGTAGAGCACGCTGTTGGTCGACACCTTGATGACTGGTGCGATGTTGGCGCCCACGGGCGTGCCGCGGCCGGTAGTGAAGACGATGAGCTGGCAGCCGGCAGCCAGGAGGCCCGTGTTGTTCATCACATCCGCCGCAGTCGCGTCCATGATGACGAGGCCCTTCTTGACCGGCCGCTCGCCGTACTTCACAACCTGCACGATTTTGGAGCTGCCGCCCTTGCGGATGCAGCCGAGGGACTTTTCTTCGATGCTGCTGAGGCCGCCCTTGATGTTGCCCGGAGCGGGCTGCGTGCCGCGGATGTCCACGCCGCCTGACATGGCGGTGGTTTCGGCATCGGCGATCACGCGGTAGATGTCCTTGGAGACCTTGTCGTCCGCCGCGCGCTGCGCCAGGACGTTCTCACAGCCGAGCATCTCGGTGGTCTCGGAGAAGATGGCTGTGCCGCCCAGGGCGACCAGTTTGTCGGCCATGACGCCGAGGGACGGGTTCGCTGTGAGACCGGAGAACGCGTCTGAACCGCCGCACTCGAGGCCGACCATCAGCTCGGAGACGGGGATGGCCTCCTTCTTCAGCTTGGCGGCGTCAGCCACCATCTTGGTCGCCAGTTTGACGCCCTTCTCGACGCAGCCCGGCGTGCCTCCATCCTCCTGGACGCTGACGACTGCATAGGGCTGGCCGATCTTGTCCAGCTCCGGGGTCAGTACGTCCGGCGTGATGACCTCGCAGCCATTGGCGACGAGCAGCACGCTCGCGACGTTGCCGTGTCCGCAGATGCCGAGCATGGTCCTGATGACCTGCTCCTTATCTTCGCCGACGTGGCCGCAGCCGCCGCCGTGCCGGGCGTAGACGGTGCCGGGGACCTTCTCACTAATCATCCGGGCGACCTCGGACGAGCAGACGACAGTCGGGAACACCAGTACATGGTTGCGTATGCCGACCCTGCCGGTCTTCCTGCGATAGCCCTGAAACTCCATCTACTTGTCCCCCCTTCCTTTCTGACTCTCCATGTTGTGCACGTGCACGTGCTGTCCGGCCTTGATGGCGGCGGTCGCCAGGCCGATTGACGCCCCGTATTTCATCACCGGCGCGTGCAATGCGATGTCGGCCAGAGCGAACTTGTGGCCGAACGGGATGTCCTGGACGAGTGCCGTCGTGACCTGCTTCCCTCCCAGGGCGACGGTCACCTTGTCTCCCGCCTTGAGGTCCTGGAAGGCGGTCGCCACGTTGTCCTTGGTGTCGATGAGTATCGCCTTTGGTTTCATCTGTGCTGCAATCCTCCCGTCATCAGTATTCTCTGTGCGGCGCGAGTCTGCGCGCCGTCTGCAAGGAGACCTTGGAGAAGCGTGCCGGACGAGGCATGACGCGGGGGGCCGGCAGGCGTGCTGCGCGGTACGAGTCCCCGAGTCCTGTTCGAAGTTCAGTCAAGAGTGAACGTCCGAGCGGCTGAGTGGACCGTGGTGCGGGTGCGCTATTGTAGCCCTTCCGAATCGCACTGTGTCAACCGAAGGCCCGACCACCGTCCGCCTCGTCGCCGCTACTGGGCGGTGTGTGCCTTGAGGAAGTCCTTGTCCACGGTCACTCCAAGCCCCGGCCGCTTCGGGATGTCGATGTAGCTGTCGACCGCCACAAACTTCTCGTGAGTTGCCCCTTCCCGCAGCGGGTTGGGCGAGCGGTCGAACTCGAAGAACGGCTCGGGAGGATTGATCTTGCCCGGGATGTGGGGTATGGCCGCGTAGCAGTGCAGGGCTGCGGCTATGGCGATGTTCGTGCCCCAGACGTGGGGGACGATCTGCGTGTTCCAGGCGCTCGCCATGGCCGTTATCTTCTGGAACTCAGTGATGCCGCCGCAGATGCCCGCGTCGGGCTGCAGAATGTCCACACAGCGCCGGCTGATGAGCTCCTTGAAACCGAACCTCGTCATCTCGCACTCGCCGGCGGCGATGCGCACGGTCGTGCTGTTCTTCAGCTCGACGTAGCCGTCCAGGTCCTCCGGCGGCAGCGGCTCTTCGAACCAGTAGACCTCGAGGTCCTCGAGCTCCCTCGCCAGCCAGACCGCCTCCGCCGAATCGTAGGCGCAGTTGGCATCCACCATGAGGGTCGTATCCCAGCCGAGGGCGTCGCGGATGGCGCCGAGCATCTCCAGGTCCTCGTCCATGGAGACCGTGCCTATCTTGTACTTCATTGCGAAGAAGCCTGCGTCCTTGTAGCCGAGCGCCTCGTCGACCAGCGCCGCCTTCGGGTCCTCCGCCATCGGGCGGTACAGCCCCGTGGCATAGGCGTGGGCGCGGTCGCGAAAGGCGCCGCCCAGGAGGTTGTACACCGGCTGTTCGGTGGCCTTGCCTTTGATGTCCCAGAGGGCAATGTCGACCGCGCTGAGGGCCTCGCACAGGAGCCCCTTCTGCGAGTTGTGGCGGTACGGGCGGTAGATGCTGTCCCAGATGGCCTCCGTGCTGAACGGGTCCTGGCCGAGGACTTTCGGAGCGCAGAACGTCTCGATGGTGCGGGCCAGCGCCTGGGCCGGACCGAAGGCCTCACCGCAACCTTCGATGCCCTCGTCGGTCGAAATGACGACGATGGTGACCTGCCGGCCGGTGACCCAGGTCTGGGAGAATGCGAACGACTTTATCTCCAGCGGTTGTACGAGCGGGTAGACCTTCACGTCGGTGACCTTCATCTCGGCACACTCCTTTCGGCGGTTTCAAGCCGGCTTCGCCCGTGCGGGCGTGGCAACGGGCATCGAGGCCGCGGCGCGCGGGCTCGCCGGCGCAACGCATTCGCGGTTGTCCCGTGCCCTGAGGGATGCGCAGTCTACCGCCGCGCCTCAACGGAGTCAATCGGCGTGTCGTCGCGTCGGCGTCTCTTATCCCTCTCCGTGCCACCACCTCCGTTGTTCGTAGTGGAACGGCGTCCTCACGCGGGGCTGCCGACCGGATTCCTCGTTCTTGGGCGGTAAGCTGTCGTGCAGTCGAGTTACACTATGCTCCTGCCCGGCGGACTCAGGGATGCAATGGGCCGCGGGCGGAAGAGAGGTTGTCCTCGGCTATGAGACTGAGCAGAAGGTTCACGCCGGCCGTTGCGGTCATCATCATGTTCGGCCTCATCAGCATGCTGGGGGACATGGTCTATGAGGGCGCCCGCAGTGCGAACGCCCAGTACTTCAACTTGCTCAGCGTGAGTGCGACCCAGGTCGGTCTCGCTTTTGGCGTCGGAGAGTTCCTGGGCTACTGCCTCCGTCTCGTTTCCGGAATCCTCTCCGACAGGAGCGGCCGGCACTGGCTGTTCATGTCTCTGGGCTACGGCATGCTGGTGGTTGTGCCGCTGATAGGTTTCACGACGGCCTGGAGTGCGCTGGTCGCATTGATTCTCATGGAGAGAATCGGGAAGGCACTGCGCAGCCCCGCCAAAGACACGGTGCTGTCCGCCGTGGCTGAGAACCAGATGGGCATCGGCTTCGCCTTCGGTCTCCAGGAATTCCTGGATCAGTTCGGCGCGTTCGTCGGGCCGCTCGTGTTCACGCTGGTGTTCTACCTGACGGGGCTCAACGGCGTCGCCCAGTACCAGCTTGGCTACCGCCTGCTTGTCGTTCCCTTTGTTGTCCTGATGCTGTTCGTGGCCCTTGCCTACCGCAGAGTCACCCGGAACGGACTGATTCCGTCCGCGGGGCGTGATGAGTCCCGTTCGGAGAAGCTTGGGCCGCTCTTCTGGGTCTATACGGCTTTCACGTTCTTCTGCACCCTGGGCTTCGTCAACTTCAGTGTTGTCGGATACCATCTGAAGGTGGGAGCGCTGCTGTCCGACGGACATATCACGCTGCTCTATGCGGGCGCCATGGCGGTCGATGCGGTGGTCGCCCTCATTGCGGGAAAGGCATACGACCGCGCCAAGGCTCACACGGGAGTCAGGACCGGTGGACTGCTCGTCCTGCTGGCCATTCCGTTGCTCACCCTCCTTCTGCCCTTCTTGACGCTCAGCAACTCCACGGCTCTCGTGGTCATCGGCATGGCCGTTTTCGGCGTCGTTATGGGGACCCACGAGACTGTCATGCGTTCTGCTATTGCAGATATCGCACCGTTCCGCAAGCGGGGTACGGGGTACGGAGTGTTCAATGCGAGCTACGGGCTGGCCCTGCTCGGAGGAGCGGCGGTCATGGGCCTTCTGTACGACAGGAACAGTATCGGCGCCATCGCGGCTCTTACCTGCGTAGCCGAGGCTGTTGCACTCATCCTGTTCGTCAGGATGCGCCGTCTGGCCGGGACTGCACAGCGGTAGCGAAGGAACCACCGCCGCAGGCCGGGTTCAGTCGCGGTCTGCACTTGCATCCCTGGTGCACCTGACCGGAGCCGGGGCCGGATGACCGGTGCTCCCATGTCGCATCTTCAACGTGAGTCGCTGCCGTACGACGGAACCTGTTACAATGGTCGGTCCGTCTTCATCGAGAGGCACATGGCGAACACCATAACTCAACCGCGCAGACCGCGCGTCTTCTACGGCTACTGGTTGATCGTCGTCACGTTCATATTCCTTGTCCTCTGCATCGGTTGCGGCTCCTTCGCCTTCAGCCTGTTCGTCAGGCCGCTGGAGGCCTCGTTCGGCTGGGGTCGGGGACAGGTGATGGCGGGTTTCACCATCTTCTTCGTGACGATGGGCGTCGCATCGCCGCTCATCGGCCGGTTCGTCGACCGCTATGGCGCCCGGCCGGTCATTCCTGTGGGTGCTGTCATAATGGGGCTGGGCTTCGTGCTCGTCAGCCGGATGAGCCACCTCTGGCTCTTCTACCTCTCCTACGCCATCATAGGCATCGGCGGGGCCGGCATCGGCCAGGTGCCCTGCAGCGCCATCATCTCCAACTGGTTCAAGAAGCGCCGCGGCACGGCCATCGGGCTCATGTCGGCGGGTGTCGGCGCCGGCGGCTTCGCGATTGCGCCGGTCGTCGGCTGGCTGATCCCCGAGTTCGGCTGGCGCACGGCCTACCTCTCGATGGCCTTCATGGTCTGGGCAGTGGCCATCCCTCTGTCGCTCCTGGTCGTCCGAACTCGGCCGGCTGAGATAGGGCTCTATCCGGATGGCGACAGCAAGCCGCCTGAGTTGCGGGCGGGTGCTGCCGGACGCGCGTCTGAGGCGCCGAGCTTCACGCTGAAAGAGGCCGCCCGCACCTCGACGTTCTGGCTTGTCGCCGTATCCTACTTCTTCGGCTGCTTCAGCAG
>Ga0209609_10001484_pt1 | contig 13548 bp, 7 predicted proteins | sample LakKivw325mmetaG_FD_184136 | JGI IMG/M metagenome (GOLD analysis project Ga0209609, IMG submission 184136) | Anoxic lake water microbial communities from Lake Kivu, Rwanda to study Microbial Dark Matter (Phase II) - Lake Kivu water 325m metaG... | ecosystem: Environmental > Aquatic > Freshwater...
GGCGGTGCGGTGAGCGCTCGGCAGCCCGCCGGTTGCGCAGTGATAGTGGGCCGCGACTATGTTCCCACAAGCCTGGCCACCTACGTCCGGACCTAACGGAGGCACGATATGGACATGATGACTTGCTGGTTCGGGTTGGGATTGCTGACACTGTGCGCGATAGCGGTCGCAGCCAGTCTGCCGCCGCTGAAGCAGGAGTACCAGGAGCGCCAGCGGCGCGTGGACCAGTGGTATGCTCCGGCCCGGTTCGGGTTGTTCTACACCTGGGGCCTGGCCACGGGGAGCCTGGGTTCCTGGAAAGACAACGAGCATCCTCTGGCCTACAACACCGTGGAGGAGTTCGAGGCGGCCGCGGGGGACCCCGAGACCGTCGCCGCCAACATGGTTGCCGCGGTCAAGCAGGCCGGGGCGCGGTACCTCATCTTCACCGTTTTTCACAGTTGCGGGCGCTACTTCGTGACCTACCCCTCCAAGGTCCCGGGCTACCGATGGAAGGCGACCCAAGACTACTTCGGCGCGCTGGTCAACCGTTGCCACGACGAAGGCATCCCGCTGATCGCCTACATGGGGCCGGACAGCTTTCACGCCTTCACCACGGACGGCCCGCACATGACCGAGGAGATGCGCGATCAGGAGAACGTGTTCGCGGCGGTGACCGAGATGATCAATGAGATCATCGACCTGCACGGCGAGCGCATCGGCGGTTTCTGGTTTGACGGTTATTACCGGGCCACCCTCGGCGATCTGGTGCATGCGCGGCTGCCCCGCGGCGTGGTTATCCACAACAACGAGTCCGGCTGGGGATTGACGCCCAGCGTCGACTTTGGCACGACCGAGTTCCTCAGTGGTCCGGCCGACCCGGAGTATAGCCGGCCCACCGGGCTGGTCAAACAGCACCAGCAGTTCCATATGAAGAATCCCATCCGCGATTTCAACGAGGACATCCCCGAGGCAGGCGGCTGGTGGTATCAGGGCCGCGAGGACGCCTTCTACCAGGCGCTGCTCTACGTGAAGGACCCGACCTACCTGGTCAAGGAGATGGTGTCGTCGCTGGGGCAGCGGCGGCAGTGGAATTTCGCCTTGGGCATCGGGCCGCTGATTGACGGCACGCTCCCCGCCTGTTTCGCCCCCATGATCGAGAACATCGGGCACTTCCTGGCGTGGGCCGGGGAGGCGATCTACGACACCATGGGCGGGGAGGGCGCGGCGCTGAACCCGGGCTGGTTCAATGACGGGGCCTATGGCTCGGTCACGGTGTCGCGCCAGGACCCGTGCTGCCACTATATCCTGGTCACCACCGCGCCCTCCAGCGATGAGCTGATGGTGCAGAACAACGGTTACCAGGTGGCCTCAGTGACGGATCTGCGCAGCGGTACGCCGGTGGAGTTCAGCGACGGCGGCCTGTTGTCCCTTCGGCATCTTGATTGGAACGACGTCTCCGAGTTCGGGGCGAAGGTGTTCAAGGTGACGTTGGAGGCTCGGCAGACTCCGGCAGGTGAGACGTCCCCGAATCCAGGCGGGTCTGAGTCGGCTGAGAGACCCAAGGCGGGCCGGCGGATCGAGGCGTGGACCGTGGCCACCGAGGACACAATACTCACTGTCGGCGCGACGGACGAAGGGCAAGTGGCGATCTACGAGCTGAGCAATCCGGCGGCGGCCTGGAACTGGACGGCGGAGCCGTCGGTGCTTCCGCTCGTGAAGACGGCCGCCGTGGGCGACACGGCACGAGATATCCGCTGGAAGTTCAAGGAGGGCAACCTCGACCAGGGGGACGGGCGGAAGGCGACTCTCTGTTTCGTGTCCGAAGAACCGGCGCTCGAACTGACGTCCGAATGGTGGGCGCGGCCGGGACGCGGGCCGGTGCGTCATGCGATGCGGATTACGAACCGGTCGAAGGGGCCGGTGGAAGTCTTCGAGCCGCCCACGATGCAGCTGGACCTGGCGGCCGGGGAAGCTGACGGCGAACTGGCGATGTGGACTTTCCATAGCGACGGCCTCATACCGGACACGACGGGCGTATACCGGGATGTAGTCCGGCCTCCGTTCTTGCGGCAGGTTCGCACGACGCCGGAGGGCGAGTTCATTCCGTATGCGGTGTTCGATGCCGGCGGAAAGCAGGGAGTATACGTGGGCGTGGAGTGGGGTTACTGTCGCATCGCGGGTGAGGCGCAGCAAGGCTGGCCAGCCGGCTCGTTCCGTGTCCGCGGCGGCGAGTTTGACGGGTTCAGTGTGGTCGTAGGGCCTGGCGAGACCTTCGAGGCCCCGCCGGGCTTTGTTGGCGCGTACAAAGGCGACGTGGACGACGCGGGAAACGGTCTGCGCCGCTATCTCTTCAACTACAGCATGCCTGAGGTCGTGCGCAAAGACGTCACATACCCCAAGGTCCAGTGGAACGCTTTCCTGGCCACCGGCGACGAGTGGGGTTCCTGGAACTGCGTCGAACGCAAGTACTACCCACTCGTGGACGCCATCGCGCCGCTCGGTTTTGAGGAAGTAGCGATTGACGTCGGGTGGTGGAAAGGAGAGGTGCGCGCACCTGAGCCCGAGGCCGACCCCGTCGATTGGCCTTCGGGCATGGCCAAGGCCGCCGCCCACGCTCACAACGCAGGAATGCGGTTCGTGCTGTATTGGAACAAAGGCGAGGCGATGGCTTCCGCCGACGGCCGGCAGCGGCGCATGATGCACATCAAGCGGCTCTACGACGAGCACAAGGCCGACATGTGGCGCTCGGACAGCACGGGTGGGCCGGTAGTGGGCGCGTCGTACGCTGAGTTCCACGGCTTCTACGCCATGCTGGACCAACTCTACCGAGAGATGCCCAACTTCCAGTGGGAGAACTGCGTCTGCGGCGGACAGGTCAAGGACTTCGGCACCATGAGATACGCCGTCAGGGTCTTCAACTCGGACCACTACTCCGAGCTACAGAACCGGCAGGCTTTCTACGATACCTCTTACATGTTCCCCCCCGCACAGATCGAGGGGCATTACTCGAACCGGGACCAAGCCCTGACAGGCTCCCTCGTTCATGCTTTTCGTTCTTGCTCGATGGGTGCGCCTGACTGGTTCATCGACAATCCCAACGGCGGCAATGGCGGCAAGCCGTGGGCGCAAGAAGAGAAAGACGCCGTCAAGGCGGCGGTCGCCACCTACAAACAGAATATCCGTCCGCTCGTGCGCAACGCCGATCTCTACCACATTCTCCCCCGCCCGGATGGCAAGAACTGGGACGGCATCCAATACTACGATACGGCGACGAAGAAGGGCGTGGTCTATCTGTTCAAACCAAGCGCGGTGGCGGAGACCATCACCCTCAAACTGCGGGGCCTCGATGCGGCGGCGAGTTACCGCGTGACCTTCGAGGACGGCTCGAACCCAGAGGTGTCGAAGACCGGAGAGGAATTGGCCAACGGCCTCGCCGTTACACTGAAAGGCGCGCCGGTGTCGGAACTGGTATGGATCGAGCGCCAGTGAAGTCGTCGAACGCCTGCGCGAGGGCATCCGGGAGGCGGAGGGGGGCTTCGCCGGCCTGGACCACACGCTCACATTTCCGCCTGGGTTGGTACCACGACGAGCGACATCTACGTCGGTGGTTTGTGTTCGTGAGGGAGTGAGTGGGCGACCGGGGCGCTGCCCGGGAAGGAGTCACGAAATGATCGTGGACCTGTTTACTGAGGATCGGTTTGAGCAGGCGGCGGCGGACGTTCGGCGGGTGCTGGCTGAGATTGGCTTCCACGTCGGGCACGAGCGCCTCAAGAAGCTCGCCCTGAAGGCGGGGTGCACGGAGTCCGCGGCGGGGCGGGTGCTGTTTGACGCCCGCCAGGTAGACGAAATGCGCGACCGAATGCGGGAGCTGCATTCCTCGCCTTCGCCCAGGGCGCCCGAACCGCGCCTCGTGCATCCGAAGCGTCCCCTGCGGACCGGCTTCGGCAACATCGTGCCGAAGGTCTATGACTTCCAGAGCCGCACTGCCGTGCCCGCCGACACGGCCCACCTGATCGCGTTGACGAAGTTCGCCCACGCAGAGCCAAGAGTGGCATACCTCTCGATCCCGCTCTCCCGCCAGGACGTTCCGGTGCCGGTCGAGCAGCTCGACGCACTGCTGGTCGTCGCCCGTCTGACCAACAAGCCGGTGGGCGGGGTCGACCCGGCGACTCCTGAGGCGGTGCCCTACCTGGTTGAGATGGGCACCGCCCTCGGGTATGATCTGGCGTCGTTTATCGGTCCCTGCAACTGCCTGAACCCTCCGCTGCGGCTGGAGTCGCGCACGGCCGAGACGATGCTGCAGCGCGCCCGCTACCACGGAGGGGCGATGATGACGACGATGACCAACATTGGGGGCACGGGGCCGGTTGACGTGTACGGCAGCGTGGTGCTGGCGACGGCGGAGATCATCGGCGGTCAGATCCTGGCGCTGATCCTCGACCCCGAGGCGGCCGTGTCAGGCTATACGGCCACCACGCAGCTCGACATGCTAACCGGAAACCTCACCGAATCCACGCCCCAGACCGTGCAGGTTGATGCCGGTACTCAGCAGCTCATCGGAAAGCACTTCGGGGGAGGGACGCGGGTCGGCGGACGCGGCTACATCACCGCCAAGCACCCGGGCCTGCAGGCCCTCTTCGAGCGCTTCCTGAAGACGGTAGGCTACGCGGCCTACGTGGACGCGCACTTCGTGCGCTACCCTGGGACCGGCAACCTCGACAACGGCAGCGTCGTGAGTGCCGAGCAGTACCTGCTGGACCTGGAAGTCCTGGAGGCGCTCGCCGCGCTCTGGTCAGAGCCCCCGGTGCCCCCTGCCGGTGAAGTCGTCGAACGCCTGCGCGAGGGCATCCTGGAGGCGGAGGGCGGCTTCCTGGGCCTCGAACACACGCTTACGCAATTCCGCGATGCGCTGTGGGAGCCCCGCTACTTCCAACGACTGACCGACACGCGGACTGAGGCCGACGTCGTCGCACGGTGCCATGCCGACTTCGCCGAGCGCCTCGAGAGCTACGAGCCCGTGGCACAGCCGCCGGAAGTGCTCCGCGAGCTGGAGCGCATCCTGGACAGTGCCAGGCGCGAGCTGGTTGGCTGACGGCCGACGCTCGAACTCACGTCAGCGAGAACGGCGGCGAGTCTCAGAAGCGAACGCCAGGAGAGAGCCGATGGAGGCAACAAGGAGGAGTGCTGAGATGACGGACAGTGTCAACGGGCATCGACCGATTGGACTCCGCAGCCTGCTGCTGGCAGCGGGATTGGTGTGCACGCTGGCCGTGGCCGCGACGTTGGCGGCGGCTGGCAGCGATGGACGGGCTCCTGCGCTCACGCTGGCGGCCGGCGGCACCACGTCGTATGTCGTTACGCTCGCCGATGGCGCGACCCCTGCGGAGCGCAATGCAGCCAACGAACTCGCGACCTACCTCGGAAGGGCGACGGGGGCGACGTTCGCGGTGAGGACGCCGGGAGCGCGGCCCGGACGCCTGGCCATCGCCGTCGGCCCCGGAGCCGCCCGGGCCGTGGCGCCGGACCTCGATCTGGCCAAGGCTGGCCCCAAGGGCCTCGGTGATGATGGCATCATCCTCAAGGTCGTGGGGAAGAACCTGGTCCTCACCGGTGCCGAGGGTTCGAAGCGCGGCACGCTCTACGCGGTCTACGAGTTCCTGGAGCGGTATGTCGGCGTGCGGTGGTGGACGCCGACAGCCGAGAGTGTCCCCCGGCGGCCGACGCTGGTCGTCACCCCGGCGGCCGCCCGCTACGTGCCGCCCTTCGTCTACCGGGAAGCCCTGGGCAGCGCCATCCGACCTTACGTTTGGGAGACCACGGATGAGGTGCCGCTGTTTGCGGTGCGCATGCGCCAGAACGGGCACTTCACCAAGGTCCCGGACTCATGGGGCGGACACTATAACCTCATCGGGTGGTGCCACACCTTCTACGGTCACGAGGGGTTGATGCCGCCCGAGAAGTACTTCAAGGACCACCCGGACTGGTACAGCGAAATCAACGGGCAGCGCAAGTGGGAAGAAGCTCAGCTCTGCCTGACCAACGAGGCGATGCTGGCGGAACTCACCCGCAATGTGCTGGACCGCATCCGGAAGAACCCTGAGGCCGGCATGATCTCGGTGGCGCAGAACGACTGGTGGGGCAACTGCCAGTGCGAGCGCTGCCGGGCGCTGGACGAAGCCGAAGGCTCGCCCTCTGGGTCCCTGCTGCACGGCATCAACCGGGTGGCCGAGGGCGTGGAGAAGGAGTTCCCGGGGTTCTTCGTCGAGACGCTCGCGTACCTGTACACGCGCAAGCCCCCCCGCACGATCAAGCCCCGGCACAATGTCATTGTGCGGTTCGCCGTCATCGAGCGCTCGGCGGTGCAACCCATCACGGCCCCGGGCAACCGCGCTGTCGAGCAAGACCTGCAAGCGTGGTCCGCGCTCAAGCCCAACCTGTATCTGTGGGACTACACGGCGAACCTCTGCCACCCCTTCACCCCCGAGCCGCGGGCCTTCGTCTATGGCCCTGATCTGCGTCTCTACCGCCGCCTGGGCGCCATCAGCGTTTTCTGCGAACACAACCACGGCAATAGTCCTCTGAGCGACTTCGACGAGCTTCACACCTGGCTGCTCTCCAAGCTCCTCTGGAACCCTGATCAGGATGACCGCGCTCTGGTCCGCGAGTTCCTCGACGGCTACTACGGTCGCGCCGGCAAGGCCCTGTACGAGTACCAGCAACTGCTCGCCAGCCGCGTCGGCACGAGATTCGTCAGCAGTTGGGCGGGACCGCGGATTGCCGAATGGCTCGACCTGGACACCATGAACCGCGCCACAGAGCTTTTCGACGCGGCGGCGGCCGCCGTCGCGGCCGACCCTGTGCTCACGACACGCGTGCGGCGCGCCCGTGTCGCGCTGGACCACCAGTGGCTCGGTGCGAACGCCGGCTACCGCTACGTCAGTGAGCGGGAGCGCAAGCCCTGCCGCGGTCCGGTCGACATGGATGCCTTGCTGGCTGACCTTACCGCCCGTTGCCGGGAGGCCGGTGTCCGGCAGGTTGGCTATGCGGGAACCAGCTCCCTTGAGGACTACCTGATGAGCTCCCGCCGCGCTGGGGAGCGTGTCCCCGCGCGCTTCGTTCTGGCGGCGGACAAGACCTACAGGTCTTTCCTCAGCGGGACCCGTATGCCGCTGCCGCCGCAACTGGCCGCTATCCCTGAGCAGCGCGTGGTGGATGTCCAGGAGGACCAGATGGACCTCTTCGCAGGGGCCGACCTCGCCTTTGATGAGCAGGCTGTCAACCACGGGGCTGCTTGCATGGACCCCAGCGTAGTGAGCTGGGCGGTCCAGGTCCGCAACCTGGCTGCCAAGGGTGTCGCCCAGGGCCGGTGGCATGCGTATGCCGTCATACGCGTCGAAGCGCTGGGGAAGACCGGCGTGGCCTTCACTGGCGGGGTCTATGACAGCGCGCGGAACCGCAATCTCGTGGGCATCTCGCAGCGTCTCGAGGGCCGTGCCGGAGGCGCGCCGGACCCCAACATCGGCTCGGAGTTGACGAAGGCGCTGGACGAGCCCGTCACGGACGGCCGCTACCGGCTCTATGACTTCGGGGTGCACGACTTCAATGACGGTATCTACCTGTGGATTGGCACGACGGGTGGCGTTGACCCGACGACGGTCAAGTCCATCTGGGTTGATCGGTTCCTGTTCGTGAAGGAGTGAAAGGCATGCGACCTGCGAGCTTCGGCCTGCTGACGATCATTACCGCGAGCCTCGTGGTCACGGCGACGGCGGGGATTGCCGCCCCTGCCCCCACGCGCCTGGCCCGCGGGGGCAAGGCTGCTTGTGCGATCGCTGTTGCCAAGGACGCAACAGCGGCCGAGCAGACGGCGGCGCGAGAACTGGCGGAGTACCTGCGCAAAGTCACCGGCGCGACCTTCCGAAGCGGCCCCCCCCCCTCCACCGCTGGCGGCGCGCTGATCGCGGTCGGGCCCGGGGCGGCCAAGGCCGTGGTGCCGGACCTCGACTTGAACAAGAAGGCCCTGGGTGAAGACGGCATTGTGCTGAAGACGGTGGGCAAGCACCTCGTGCTGACCGGCGCCGAAGGGAGCCGGCGGGGGACGCTGTACGCCGTTTACGAGTTCCTCGAGCGTGTGGTCGGGGTGCGCTGGTGGACACACACGGAGGAGTTCGTCCCCAGTAAGCCGACGCTGACCGTCGGCCCCCTGGACACCCGCTACAAGCCCCCGTTCCTGTACCGCGAGGTGTTCAGTTGGGGCATGGTGCCCGAGGAACGCCAGTGGGGCTACGACGACACGGACGCCGCGGTGCAGGACTGGGCGCAGGCGAAGTTCGCCGCGAGGCTGCGCAACAACGGGCACGGGACCTCGATGCCCGCCAGTCTTGGCGGCTGCTACATGCCTCTGGGCTGGTGCCACACCTTCTACCCCTTCCTGCCCCCCGCCAAGTACTTCAAGGACCACCCGGAGTGGTACAGCGAGATCGACGGCAAGCGGGTGGGCGAAAGAGCTCAACTGTGCATGACCAATGACGAGATGCTGGCGGAGTTCTCCAAGAACGTCCTGGCGGCGATCCGCAAGCAGCCGCAGCTGGGCATGGTCGTAGTGACCATGAACGACTGGTGGGGAAACTGCCAGTGCGCGAACTGCAAGGCCCTGGACGAGGCAGAGGGCTCGCCGATGGGGTCGCTGCTGTACGGTGTGAACAAGGTTGCCGAGGCCGTGGAGCAGGAGTTTCCGGAGATCCTGGTCGCGACCCACGCCTACATCTACGCCCGCAAGCCGCCGAAGACGATTCGCCCGCGGGACAACGTCCTGATCTGGCTCTGTGTCATCGAGCGTTCGGCGCCGCAACCGATTGACAGCGACGAAAACCGCCAGCTGATGGAGGACCTGCAGGGATGGGCCAAAGCGGCGCCGCGACTGTTCATCTGGGACTACACGATGAACTTGATGGGGCCGTTGACCCCGCATCCGAACTGGCAGGTGTTCGGCCCGGATTTCCGCAGCTACCGCGACCACAACGCGGTGGGCGTGTTCTGCGAGGGCGAATCGACCAGCATCACGGACTTCGTCGCGCTGAAGGTCTACCTGATGGCACACCTGCTCTGGGACCCGGCGCAGGATGAAGAGGCCCTCATCAACGACTTCCTCCGCGGCTACTACGGCAAGGCCGCACCGGCGCTGCGGGAGGCCTTGCGGGTGTACGAGCAGCAGGCGGCGAACCAGCGCCTGATGTGGCATGAAGGCGTGGATGCTTCGTGGCTCGGCCTGGCAGCCATGAATCGGCTCACCGAGTTGTTCGGGCAGGCGGATGCAGCCGTGGCCAGAGATCTGGTCGCCACGACTCGCGTCCGCCGCGCGCGGCTCAGCCTGGACCACCAGTGGCTGCAAGGCTACGGCCTGTACCGGGCGTTGGCGGAGCGACAGCAGGTGCCGTTCCTCGGGCCCGCGGACCCAGCGGCGGCCGCCGCGGACATCGCGGGGCGCGTGCGGGCCGATGCCGCCACGTGGACCCCGGGGGCGATGCCGCGCAGTTTCCAGGGGTTCACCGGCCTGAGCGTCGAGGCCTATCTGGACAGACTGACGAAACTCGCCACCGCCGTGGTGAAGGTGGGGCCCCTGCCGGAGGCCTTCCGCGACCTGCCTCGCGAGCGCATCATTGACATGGACGAAGCGCTGGTCAGGCTATATCCGGAAGCCGGCGCCACGATCGTGGAAGACGCCAAGGCCTCCAACGGCCTTGCCATGCGGGTGCCCAGGCGCCCCGCCGCAAGCTGGGGCGCGCAGGCGTGGACCCGGTGTCTCGACGCCCTCGGCGGGTTCGGGAAGTACCATGTGTACGCCGTGGTGCGCTGCGAACTGCAGGCCGACACCGGGGCCGCCTTCGTCGGAGGAGTCTACGACTACACCTACGCGAAGGGCCTCGGTGCGGTCAGCTTCCCCATCGGCAAGCCGGCTCCGCCGCTCACGCCAGAACAGCTTGACGCGAACCCCGCCATCCGCTTCGCCACCATCCGCAGCGGCGCTCCGGTCACCGACGGGGAGTACCACGTCTACGACTTCGGCACCTATGACCTGCCCCACGGCGGCATCTCCGTCTGGGTCGGGAGCACCACTGCGGACATTTTCGTGGATCGCTTCCTCTTCGTCAGAGAGTAGCGAGGCCGCAAGCACATCAGCACGTGCTGGGAACGGACACGCACGAAGGTACTATCGAGTACCACACGCAGCCAGGAGACGAACCATGAGAGATTCGCAGGGCCCCGCGGGAGGCACCGAGTGTCGCTCTGGGGCCAGCGCCGCACATTCGGTTGGTGCCCCTGCATCGGATCACCGGTGCGCCGAGTGTCCGGGCGTAGAGGTGGTTCCGGACTTCAAGTCGGTGGCGGGCGGGTACGCGCAGGCCTGGGGAATCGGCGTATTGTTGACCGATCCAAACGGGGAGGTCCTGGCCGGTGCCGTGCCCTGTAGCGGTGAGGCCGACCATTGCCGGAGCATCCGGGCCCAGGCGATCGCGGAGAGCGCGCGCTGGGGCGAGCCGCACATCGTGCTTTGCCCGCGCGGGATGATGGTCTGGGCGATACCGGTGATGCACAACGCGCGGATTCTGGGAGGGCTGGTCGCCGGTGTCCCCGATCCAGGTCTGGCCCCCGACCCGCTGTCGGAGACCAGCCGCATCAATGCGGCCGCCGAGGACCTGATGCAACGGGCTGTCGCCGCCGATCTGACCAATGGCTCCTACCTGGAGTTGCAGCGCCAGGCGGCGCGGCGGGAGTCAGGCCGCGCCGAGGCCCTGCACACGCTCAAGGACACCAATCTGCGCTCAATCCGCGAACTATACCTGTTGGAAGAGCCAGCGATGATCGCCGCGGTCAAGCGCGGTGATCGTCCGGCGGCCCGTGCGATCGTCAACCGCGTCTTGACTGGCATCTACTACGTGGGCCGCAACCGGCCCGAGTTGCTCAAGAGCTTCCTGCTGGAACTGGTGGTGGTCATGTCCCGCAGTGCCGTCGAGGCCGGGGCTGATCCCGGTGAGCTCCTGGGGGCGAACTACTCTTCGTTCAGCACACTGGCAGGCATTGACGGTGAGGAGGAACTCACCGCCTGGTTGGTGGGGATGTTGGAGCAGGCGATGGACGCGATCGTGACCCACCATCGCTACCCCATCGGCGTCCTGCTCAGCGATGCCATCCGCTACATGGAGGAGCACGTGGGCGAGGGTCTGTCACGTGACGACGTCGCCGCACGCGCTTGCCTGTCGCCGGCCCATTTCAGCCGCGTGGTCAAGCAGACCTATGGCTACTCCTTCACCGAACTGCTGGCGCGGATGCGGGTGGACCGGGCCTGCGAACTGCTGACCGTGACGGAGAGGCCGTTGTCGAGCATCGCCGCGGACTGCGGCTTCGCCGATCAGAGCTATTTCACCAAGGTCTTCCAAAGGCATGTCGGTCAGACTCCCGGTGAATACCGGCGAGCCAGACTGGGTGAGCGCCCGGTGCGGCCAGGAGCATGATTCTCCCATGGCGCACGAAGTCACCACACTTCGGCACTAGATCACCACAGATCCATCACCATTGCGCCATACAGGCAAGAAGCGGTTCGGTACACTCCCAGTCGGACGTAGCCCATCCTTCCGCTGGAGTGTTGCCGACCATGCAACGAGAGTACTACCTGGATCTAGCCCGCACCGGAGTGAAGATGCCCATCGGAACGCACCTGGTCCTGCACGAACACCACGATCCCGAGGCGATCGTGCGCGATGGTGTGAGTCTCGGCTGGGTGATGGCGGAGGCAGCCTGCCGCTACCAGACACCGCTGGCCTTCCCCGTGATGAACCTCGAACTCGAGAAACAGCACTTGCTGTCGCTACTGGGCCTCGGGGGCGATGACCCCGCCACCTTCCGGTTCTCCGCGGCACCGGGTCCGGCAGTGCAGCAGCGACTGACAGCCGGCCTGGAGGGGCCGCTGTCGGCTGAGATGCAGGCGCTGTGTGACGCCCTGACCTGGCTCCATGACAACACGCGCTTTGTGCCCGTCGGCATGTGCATCGGACCGTTCTCGCTGATGACGAAGCTGGTCAGCGATCCGATCACGCCCATCGCGCTGGCCGGCATGGGTCTAACCGCCGGCGATGATGCCGGCATCGCCGCCATCGACGAGATCCTGGAACTCGCACTGGCCGAGGTGGTGGGGTACGTGTGCCGCCAGGCCGCCGCGGGAGCCCGCGCCATCGTAGTCTGTGAACCGGCCGCCAATGCGGTCTACCTGTCACCCAAACAGATCGAGCAAGGCTCGGGTATCTTCGACCATTTTGTCATGCGGCCGCTGCGAATGCTGCGCGACGCCTTTGAGGAAGCCGGGGTGGACCTCATCCTGCACGACTGTGGCGAGTTGACGGACCATATGGTCAGCTGCCTGGCTTCGCTTGATCCGGCCATCCTCAGTCTGGGGAGTTCACGCCGGCTGTGGGAGGATGCCAGGCTGGTGCCCAAGACGACCGTGTTGTATGGCAACCTGCCCTCCAAGCGCTTCTACTCGGACACGGAGATCACGACCGGAGAAGTCCGGGACATGGGGGCGGAACTGCTGGCCCGGATGCGGGCCGCAGGACACCCCTTCATCCTGGGCTCCGAGTGCGATGTGCTCCATGTGCCGGGCTGCGAGCACGCCCTGCACGCCAAGACGATGGCGATCGTGCACTGCCCCGCCGTGGCTGACGGCGACCGCGAAGGTGCCGCGGCGGCGGGTGAGGCAATCGCTTTGGCGGCGTCGTGACGCCGCGGTTTCCACTGGCCCCAACCTCCCCGAAGGCCGGGTTGCAGTCCCTATGCGACCCGCTAATCGGGAGACATCGACATGATAAGGGAGTGAAGTAGGATGGCGGACTTGCAGGGCATTGCGGAAGCCGTTATCGGTGGCAACCGGGAGGTCGTCGCCAGCCTGGCGCAGGCGGCGGTGGACGAGGGCATCAGCCCGGAACGCATCATCAACGAGGGTCTCATCGCGGGCATGGGCGTGGTGGGTACGAAGTTCAAGGCCAACGAATTCTACGTGCCGGAAGTGCTCATCGCCGCCCGGGCCATGCATGCCGGGATGGACATCATCAAGCCGCTGCTGGCCGAAAGCGGCGTCCAGCCGCGAGGCGTCATCGCCATTGGCACGGTCAAGGGCGACCTGCATGACATCGGCAAGAACCTCGTGGCCATGATGCTCGAGGGCGGCGGCTATGAGGTGATCGATCTTGAGGTGGATGTGGCGCCGGAGAAGTTCGTGGAAGCCGTGAAGGAGCGCGGGGCGCAGGTTCTGGCGCTGTCGGCGCTGCTCACGACGACGATGCCCTCGATGAAGGACACCATCGAGGCCTTGAAGGAAGCCGGCGTGCGCAATCAGGTCAAGGTCATGATCGGTGGCGCGCCGGTGACGCAGAACTACGCTGATGAGATCGGCGCCGACGGCTACGCCCCGGACGCCGCCTCGGCGGTGGACAAGGCCGACGAACTGATCGCCTGAGCCGACGGCCGCGCAGGACGAGTCGCAGACGACACCGTGGCGACTGCTGCCACGCT
>Ga0209609_10001485_pt1 | contig 13546 bp, 15 predicted proteins | sample LakKivw325mmetaG_FD_184136 | JGI IMG/M metagenome (GOLD analysis project Ga0209609, IMG submission 184136) | Anoxic lake water microbial communities from Lake Kivu, Rwanda to study Microbial Dark Matter (Phase II) - Lake Kivu water 325m metaG... | ecosystem: Environmental > Aquatic > Freshwater...
TAATAGGGAGATGTATTCTTAGCATGAGGGGGAAGAGAAGAAAGAGGGGTTGACACCCCTCTTAGACGCCCCGTTAAGTTAGTCTCCTTCAAAGGAGGGGGGCAGGGGGATAGGTTGCTAAACAATCTCAGATAGCGCTCTTTGACAGTACACCGGCGGTGTGTTATCATAACTATCTAGTTTTACACATCTAACTCAGTACGAAAGTAATAAACAATGCCTCCCGTAGTCTCTATTGTCGGTAAATCAAAGTCAGGAAAGACGACCCTTATTGAAAAGCTGATTCGGGAGCTAAAATCAAGGGGCTACTGGGTGGCAACCATAAAGCATACTTCTCAAAGCCTGACCTTTGATGAGCCGGGCAAGGATAGCTGGCGCCATACCCAGGCCGGGAGCAAGGCGACTATGATTAGTTCCCCAGATAAAGTGGTGTTAATCAAGCCGGTTGCCAGGGACATCAGCCTTGAGGAAACAGCCCATCTCTTGGGCGAGGACTATGATATCATCCTGACTGAAGGCTTCAGGCAGGGTGATGCGCCTAAAATAGAGGTCCATCGCAAGGTAGCCGGTCCACCCCTTACCACCACCAAGAAGCTAATTGCTATTGCTACCGATGAACCCCTGGAAACCAAGACCCGGCAGTTCTCCCTGGAAGATATTAAAGGTTTAGCCGATCTTCTGGAGCAAGGCTTCATAAAGCCCCAAAGGGAGCGAGTTTCACTTTATGTAAATAACGCCCCCATATCTTTGAGCAGCTTCCCCAGGCAAATTATCAGCAATATCCTTCTGGCTATAGCCTCCTCCTTGAAGGGAGTGAGAGAGGTTAAGAACCTGGAGATTTCCCTCAGGAGGGAGCCGAAGCAGACTGAAAATGACCCAGCCACGGATTAAGCAGGCCTCCCTTTACCTTAAGACTGATACCAAAATCATATGCCGCACCTGCCAGAGAAATTGCCAAATCCCTCAAGGCGAGCTGGGCTTTTGCCAAACCAGGAAAAATATTGATGGCAAGCTCTACACCCTAGAATATGGCGATATCTCCACGATAAGCGCTAACCCCATTGAAAAGAAGCCCTTCTTCCACTTCTATCCGGGAAGCAAAGCCTTAACCGTGGGCAGTTGGTCATGCAATTTTACCTGCCCGTGGTGTCAAAACTACGATATAAGTAAGTCGCCTCAGAGCATAGGCAAAGGCAACTACATAAGCCCGGAAAAGTTCATACAACTGGTGAAGGAATACGATTGTCAGGGAACCAGCATATCGTTTAATGAACCTACCCTGCTTCTTGAGTACGCGCTGGATGTTTTTCCCCCGGCTAAGGCTGAAGGCTACTACAATACCTTTGTCACCAACGGCTATATGACTGCCGAGGCTCTAAAACTGCTGGCAGAACACGGGCTTGATGCCATGAATATAGATATAAAAGGCGGAGCGGAAACCAGTAGCCGATTTTGCAGCGCTGATGTAGACAAGGTTTGGCAAAACGCTATAGAAGCCAAAAGACTGGGTATCTGGATTGAAATAACTACGCTGGTAATACCGGGGGTAAACGATAAGGATGATGAGCTGAGAAATATTGCCAACAGGATTAAGATTGAGCTGGGCAGCGCTACCCCGTGGCATGTTACCGGATATTACCCGGCGTATAAGTTTAGGGATGAGCTTTTCGCCCCACCTACCCCCATCACCACCCTGGAGAAGGCAAGGAATATGGGCAAAGATATCGGGCTAAACTATGTTTATCTGGGTAACGTACTTGGGTCCCCCTATGAGAATACCTATTGCCCCAATTGTAACGAGCTTTTGATTGAGCGCTACGGCTTTAGCCTGACCAAATGCAGAATTGCCTCAAATAAGCGCTGTTATTTCTGTGGCGAGGAAATCCCCATAATCGGAGCCCTTCCCCCTGTTAGTTACCCGCTAGTGAGATAAGCCATTTGTTTCCTTTAGCTTGCCATGCTAAAATCGTCAAGGAGTATCGGTTACGGTGGGCAAAGCTAAACGTCATACCATTATGACGCCAGCAACAAGCGAGGTGCACCTCCGTCGGCTTACTGTAGATGAGGCGCTACTAAAGCTTGACCGATACCTGAATGATGCCTTTATGGCTGGCCTGTACGAGGTGAGGATAATTCACGGTAAAGGGACAGGGACTCTGCGCCGAGCCGTCCGGGAGCAGCTTGGTAAACATCCGCTGGTCAGCTCATACCGACCAGCCATCTATGGAGAGGGTGGTGAGGGGGTTACCATAGTGGAGCTAAGCCAGAGGTAATCATTGAAAGGAAACTGGTTGTTAGCTATAATAGCCATACTTCTATTTATGGTGAGTGTCGCCTAGTGGTTCAAGGCGCCAGGTTGTGGCCCTGGAGAACGAGGGTTCGAATCCCTCCACTCACCCCATCAAGAAAGCACCTAAGCCCTCGGTTAGGCGTTGACGATGAGATTTCTAAGAGGTGAGCCTCTGCAGTCCAAAATCATCCAGGATGAGCAGGTCAGGACTGAGGAAGGAACGGAAGGTCTTCTCCTGGGTATGGACGACTCTTGACTGCGCCATCGTCCTGAAGAAAGCATTGGCTCGGCGCTCAGTGAAAGTGCGAGGGGAGTTTTTGCTAATGTGCCTAGTGCACAATGTGAAGAGGAGCGTGAAGAAAGTGCTTGAGGGCACAGTCAGTTTGTCCGGGAAATATAGCAGGCTGATCGAAGAGGCTATGCTGGAATACAAGGAGGAACAATTGACTCTGGTCAAGGCCGAGGTGTAAAATCAGCCCTGAGGTGAACAAACGTAGCCGAAAGGAGGTGATAGCTTTCAAGGGATAACGACTAAGGTGCCGGCGACAATTGATGGTCGGTGATTAGCCTTCGGCAGAGAAGGTTTTTAGACAGTCTGAAATGCATTATTTTAAGGAGCAATATCAATGACAGGAAGAAGCATCGTAAAAATAATGACTGATGTTCCAGGGCCCAAAAGCCGCCAATTGTATAGAGAGATGGAGCAGAACGTCCCTAAGGGTATAGGGCATCAAACACCAATCGCGATTTCAAGGGCAAAAGGGGCCACCATAACAGATGTTGATGGCAATATATATATTGACTTTGCTGGTGGGATAGGAGTATTAAATTTTGGTCATCGCCCTGATGAGGTTGTCAAAACTATAAAAGAGCAAGCCGATAAATACCTTCATGCTTGCTTTCATGTCAATATATATGAGCCTTACATTCGCTTGGCAAATAAGCTAAATACTATAACCCCAGGGCAGTTCCCAAAGAAGACCATCTTAGTAAATAGTGGTGCTGAGGCAGTTGAAAATGCAATCAAAATCGCTAGGTATTATAAAAAACGATATGGGGTATTATCATTTTTGGGAGGATTCCATGGCAGAACTACCCTGACCATGAGCCTCACCGGGCAAATCCAACCGTATAAGCGTAATCTTGTCCCTCCTGACCCTTGGGGGTATCACTTACCGTTTGCTTACTGCTATAGATGTCCCTTCGGCCAAACCTATCCTTCCTGTGAAGTTGTTTGTGCTAAATATGTAGAGCGTGTTTTTGAAAGTGTCATGCCGCCGGATACGATAGCCGCGCTGATTGTTGAGCCAGTTCAGGGTGAGGGTGGCTTCATTGTCCCGCCAAAGGAATTTTTACCTGAACTCTACAGAATCTGTAAAGAAAACGGTATTGTGTTTATTGCTGACGAAGTCCAGACTGGCTTTGCGAGGACAGGCAAGATGTTTGCTATAGAGCATTCATCAATTGAGCCGGATATTATAACCATGGCCAAGTCCTTAGGTGGTGGAACTGTTTTGAGTGCTGTTACGGGTAAGGCGGAGATTATGGATGCAGTCCATCCAGGTGGGTTGGGAACAACATATGGTGGTCATCCTGTTTCCTGTCAGGCTAGTTTAGCTGCTCTTGATTTGATTGAGAAAAACAGCCTAGTAACTAGAGCTAATACCATCGGTGACAAGATGAAGCAGGCACTTCGTACTACGCAGGAGAAGTATCCCATTATCGGTGACGTTCGTGGATTAGGTGCCATGGTTGCGATTGAACTGGTTAAAGACAGAGTGACAAAGGAACCAGCTTCGAAGGAAACTGCTTTGGTGCGGGAAAAGTGCTACCAAAATGGTTTAATCACAATAGGTGCAGGCATTCACCATAATGTGATAAGGTTCTTGGGCCCCCTGGTAATAACAGACGAAGAACTCGATGAGGGATTGTCCATCTTAGAAAAAGCAATTAGCAGTGTTGTACAAATCTAAATTAGATATGCTGACAGAGGATGAGGTAAAGAGATACGAGAGACAGATAAGAATATTCGGAGAAGAAGGACAAAGGAGATGGCGAAACAGGTAATTGCCTACTGCGGACTGGACTGTGCTGATTGCGCAGCTTATAAAGCCACCAAGGCTAATGATAACACCGTTCGGAAGCAAATAGCCGATGAGTGGAACGCAAAATACGGCTGGAGTTTAAAGGTAAAGGATGTTAATTGTGATGGGTGTTTGCCAGTTAAGGGCGGCAGGTTGCTAAACTATTGTGCCACCTGTGAGGCCAGGAAGTGTGCTAGGGACAAAGACGTGAAAAACTGCGCCTACTGTGCCGCATACGCCTGCACCAAGCTAACCTCTATGCCCTGGTTTGAGCCTAAATCAAAACCCAGGCTGGACAAGATCAGGGAAAACCTTAAAAAATAAGCACCACTGATGTTGGGCTTCCTGGGCCTATCAATAGCTCTCATATTTACTGTATTACTTCAACTATTCCGTTGTCACCGTCAACCTTTACCCAATCCCCAGTCTTGATCACCTCTAGCGGATTTTTATCAAGTCTATCCACCATAGGCATATTAGCCACTATCGCCGCAGCTGCTAGAACAGGTTCAGCCTCTATGCAGACTATTGCGTTAGGGCTTTTCTTGAGTTTCATTGCTCGATAGGTATTTAAGGGGCCTCGTGACGAGCCTTTCCCTGTTGGACATACAAGTATCTTATCAATCATACTTTTTCCCTCAAGTTCAGGGCTCTTAATAGTGCAATTACCAGTGGTTGGGTCAAAATCACCCAAAAATGAAAATGCATCGCTACATACTATCGCCTCACCCTCTACCTTGCCACCATTTATTTTGTGCCCTTTGAGCTTCATCTAAGTAGCCCTCCATCTCCCAGTTATTGCTGCATCTATGCACTGCTCCGTACTCCCGTATAGCAGTTTGATTTCACCCCCGCTTGTCCTTGCCGAATAGTGGGCACTCCTTGCTGAGTTAGTAGCAACAATCTCTACTCCCAACTTTGGACCCAATAGGTTAAACGGATCCTGTGAACCTATGCATGTGTTAGTGAAAACACCTCCAGCTTTTTTAATAACATCTACATACCCCATTGCTTCAGCCAAAACATATATTTGCTTCGCTGTAGCCACGAACAACCGAACATTAGGGTGAACTTTCCTCCCTGCTAAAAGTGAGGCAATATTCCTAAGTTCAGCAATTGAGCAATGGGGACAACCCAATTTAACAAGGTCAACCCTATCACTATCGGCGGTAGTTAACCTATCCACCGCCTCTTTTATATGGTCTTTCCCTACGGTTATTACCTCTTCAGGTTTGCGGCCACCCAAAGCCTCATCTAAGCTTCGAGCCTCAGGGGTAACTCCTACCACATGGCATATGTTGGTAGCTCCAGAAACCGGCATTGGTGATACAAGGTATCTAAATTGTTCTAATGTTAGACCTTGAGGTAGGCCACTAATAACAACATTCTTACTCCCTGTTTTTCCACCAATATAATAACCGAGGGCACCGTAGTCGGCATTAGTGAAGTTATTAAGGCTATCTAACTCAACCAAAACTTGAGCATACCTGTTCTCCTTAATCGCCATGCCCATGTACGGAGCCCTCCCGGTGATGCTAGTTGCCACATTAGCCGGTACACTATCGCGACTCCCACAAGCACTAAACATTGAAGTGGCAGTAATCGCACCCGAGGTGCCGCCCCAGGAAATCACGTCACCCATTTTGGGTAAATTCCCAACATAAAAAGGGACGCAAGTGTAGGTGAGGAAGTAACCGAGTCTCTTAAATATAGCCTCTATTTTGTTCCAAGGCCCGGCATGGATAAACTCATATATATCATAATTCCCGGGAAGACCTATTCGCTTACAGCCCACAGGGTCAAGCAGATTTGGGTATGGAGTAGGGTGAGTTGTTGTAGTTATCCGGCACTGAGCAGCACCTTCAGTTAACTCTGACAGTAAGTCGAGCGAGATAGCGCAATGGATATGAGCACTTTGCGCCATAATCATCTTTTCGGCATCAAATGCCTCACCAAGCTTTACTAGTAGCTCCATTGACCTTTGTACACCAAGCCCATATTCCCCATTAAGCATCCCCTCCTCTTCCTTAGTCAAAAACATCTTCTATCTCCTTTGTTCTGATAACTGAGAGGGAACAATTCCACTGCTCACTATAATGTGGTGATATTGGTATTAGAGTGTCTCGGTAGCTTTGACCTAAGTTTCGTATGTCTAATTATGCTATCATAACTCTGTCCATTGTCTTTGATTGAGCTCAATGCATTCCTAGTTTCCCGACTAATTCTGATGCTTACCATAATCGGCCTTCCTATTTATACCTTGCATGATTCATCTCTAGTCTATCCTATATTTCGCTTTGCCCTCTTCATAGAGGTCCCCACCGTAGATGTCATTTACTACTGTGGCTGGGAAATCTTCTACCTCTAGGCGACGAACTGCTTCAGCTCCAAGCTCCTCATAGGCTACCACCTCTGATTTCTTGATACTCTTGGAGATGAGAGCACCAGCGCCACCTATAGCAGCCAGATATACTGCTTTATACTTCTTCATAGCATCTTTCACTTCTTGCGAGCGCATACCCTTGCCAATCATCCCCTTAAGCCCCTCAGCTATCAAGCGGGGCGAGTAACTATCCATGCGGCCACTGGTAGTAGGTCCGGCTGACCCTATCGGTTGGCCTGGTCTAGCCGGTGAAGGTCCCATGAAGTATATCGTTTGTCCCCTAACATCAAAGGGTAAAGGCTCTCCTTGTTCCAATGCCTTAATCATCCTCTTATGGGCAGCATCGCGACCAACATACATAACGCCGGTGAGCAAAACATTGTCTCCAGCTTTAAGGTCTTTTAAAGTCTCACCAGTTAATGGAAGCATAACCTTTTTGGCCATAACCATCCTCCTATTTAAACTCTTAATCCTTTTAAGATGTCTTTGGCAATAATGCTTCTCTGTAGTTCCAGGGCAAGTTCGGTAGCACTGGTAGCTAGGGCATGGCGACATAGCCTTTCCATAGGTAATCCAGCTATATAGGGTGGCCCGTTGTAGATGTGAGCCACCTTATCAGCAACATTATGAAGCATCTCAGTAGCAAATAGCTTAACCATAGCCGCTTCGCGCCGTATTGACTCCCCCTTGTCTGCTTTCCAGGCAGCTTCATAGACCATAAGTCTGCAAGCATGAATGGACACGGCTATATCAGCCAGCGTAGCTTGTACACTAGTCCGTGTGGAGATAGGTTGTCCAAAGGACTGCCAAGATTGGGCTTGTGTGGTTGATTCTTCAAGTAATCTTTGGGCTACCCCGACGCACCTAGCCCCCCTAGTAATCCGTCTTGAAGGGAGCCATTTTTTGCCTAAATGGAAAGCTTTTCCTTCCTCTCCCAATATATTTTGCGCTGGTACTTGACAATGGTCAAAGATGAGAAGGACAGGTTCTCTTACTCTCGCTTGCCACCCTGCCCTTTCTTCGCCACCACTAACAATAAATCCTGGGGCGTCCTTATCCACTAAGAAGCAGGTTACCCTGTCTCTGCTTTCCTTCTTAGCGGTTAAGGCGAAAACTAAAGCAAAATAGTTCCCATCTGCTCGGGAAAGGGAAACCTTTTTGCCACTAATAACATAGTGACCATTTACCTTTTCGGCTCTTGTTTCCACATTGGAGAGTTCGGCTCCTTTTCCCGGTTCCATTAGGGCTAGGTAAGCATATTTTTGCCGATTAAGTACCGGCAGGAAGTAGCTATCCTTTTGCTTGGCGTCACATTCAAAGAGAATAGGGGTGACATCGCCAAAGTTAAATGGGGTAACCGTCTGGGCTAGTTCTTCTTCCACTATGCAGTTACCGAGGGTGTCCAAGCCAGCACCACCGAGGTCTTCTGGAATGCCTACACCCCACAGACCCATGTCTTTGACCATTTTGATGAGCCTTTCCTCGGTCTCCTTGGGCAGGGAAGTGTGGGCGTCACTCAGGTCGGCGGCTCGCCCCAGGATATCTCTTTCCAGAGGCTTTAACTGGTGGTTAACAAAGTCTCTTACCAGACTTTGCACCATTTTTAATTCTTCCGGCAGCTCAAAATCCATTTAGCGCTCCTCCTAAGCTTGGCTAATGGCTTCTTCCAGAAACAGGTCTAAATCAAGCTCATCTTCGTCGCCAATTCGTTGCTCCAGGCGGGACATAACCTCTATCATGCGGTGATTAACTACGTAATTTTTAATAGTAGTATCAACCTGGGGACAGGCCAGAATGCAGGCGTCGCACTGGTCGCAGTCCTCACCAACTATACTTTCCAGTGCCATTGATGTCCGCTGCTCCGTCTTCTCGCGGCGGGATGGCTCGCGCTGCAAAATGGGGCAGATGTCTATGCAATCGCCGCAGCCTAAACACTCCTTGTGTCCGCTAATATCTTCGGTTATGTTTAGGGCATGGGCTGGGCTGAACCCGCTGGAGAGAAGGCGGCACCGCCCCACCGGTGGGCTGTGAGTATTTAAGATTTGGTTCAGGATGCGTTCAATTTCGTTGACATCTGTTTGGACACGTAGTGGCATGTCATTCTCCCGATTAGCATATTTTTATTTGACCGGCAGCTAGCATCTGTTTAGTGTATTCCGACAGGTAATCATAGGGCTGTCGGGCATAGTTAGGCAGGAGCATTGGTGATATTGGTCGCAGTTTGTCCAAGCCAAGCTTTTTAAGGTCTGCTTGCCACCGGCGCACGTGGTCCAGTGTCAGGGTGCCTGGTTTTGCCTTTTTGGCATACTTAGCCGCGGTTCCACCGGCTCTACGTCCGAAGACAAATATATCCAGAGTTGAGTTGCCGCCAAGTCTATTCTTACCGTGTACTCCACCTTCACATTCACCGGCAGCAAATAACCCTGGTATGGGCGTGCTGCCATCAGGGCTGAACTTTATGCCTCCATTTTGGTAATGCAGACCGGGATAAATCAGCATTGGTTCTCTGGCTATATCAATATTGAAACGACCAAACTGACGAACCATGGCAGGTAAATTCTGGGCAACCGTTCCCGCTCCACGAACTATATCTATCATTGGTGAATCCAACCACACACCTACCTCTCCTGTTGGAGTAGTTACACCTTTGCCCCTCTCTTTGCATTCCTGAATTATGCAAGCAGCTAGCACGTCTCTTGGTTCCAAAGGATTAGCAAATTGTTCCCCATTAATATTGACTACTTGCGCCCCTAGACCCCTTACCTTCTCCGTAACCAATAACCCCAGAACCTGTTGAGGATAGGCAGCGCACGTGGGATGATATTGCATGGTGTCAATATCGACAAGGGGACAGCCTACCCGGTAAGCCAGCACCAAGCCATCAGCAGTGGCCCCGTAGTGATTAGTGGTAGGATAGCCCTGGATGTGTAACCTGCCAATACCACCAGTAGCCATAATTACCGCTTTGGCTCGCACTAAGATTAATTCGTTTGTCTCTAGGTTTACCAATATTGCTCCGGCTACCTGCCCCTTGTCATCCATTATCAGCTCTATTGCCGGGGCGAACTCCACATAATCTATATTCCGACACCTGACCTCGTCACGCAGGACACGCATTACCTCAACACCGGTGTAATCTCTAGCACAATGGCACCGAGGGACAGACTCACCGGCAAGAGCCACTTCAGCCATTGAGCCGTCAGGCTTTTTATCCCAGTTAACACCCAGCCGCTCCAACCATCTGATGGCATCAGGAGCATCTTTCACCAGCGCCTCTACCAATTTAGGGTCATTAGTAAAACGGGCGCCACCTACTGTATCCAAGTAATGACGGGCGGGAGAATCTTCAGGTCTGTCCGCCGCCTGTGTTCCTCCCTGAAATCCCACAGTGTTGGCATCGCCCAGGCGTAACTTGGTTACTAATAGGACATTAACCCCGCTTTCGTAAGCTAGGAGTGCTGCTGATGCCCCAGCCCCACCAGCACCAATTACCAAAACATCAACATCATAGTCAATTTTGTTGAGGTCAATTTTATCAGGGTTAATGCAGCTATTTCCCTCTAATAAAGTAGCTAGCTCATTAGGTGTGCGCTCGCCTTTGTTTGGACCTATTAGTAGTTCACGCATACCCGATGCAATAAAATCGGGGTGAAACCCCTCTAATACAGGCATCCTCTCACCAACGGGAATGCGAGGAAGCTCCTCCTCTAACCGCCTTTCTCTGGTAGCCTCTACTTTGCGGATGCTTTCTTCCATGTAAGCCGGATATGACATATTGACCAACTCCTTCTTAATAACTATCTACTTTGGTAAGATTTTGCGCTCATCAAACAGACGCCTTAGCTCTTCTATACCCATCTTTTCCATTTCTTCTATCTCGGCATCAAACTTACCTGCCTCTATTTCAGCTATCCTATCCTCCAGGTGCTTGGAAGCAGGCGCCAGATAACGACCATACAAACGCCGACATAGTAAGGCTATGTTATAGGGCACTATGCCCTGAGGACACCTGGCGGCACACAAGCCACACATCACACAATCAAATGACTTATCAACTACCCCCGGAATATCTCCCCTTAGGGCATCAGACATAAACTCCATCACCGTAAGGTCCTGGGGGCAGGTTTTAGTGCAGTTGTTGCAACCAAAACAAGTAATTAATTCGGGGTAAATTTTCAATATCTGCTCACCTGTAGGCTCCATCTTCTCCAAATCATAGTCCGGCTTGCTAGCTGGGAAGAATGGAATCTGTGTTAAATACATGCCCTGCTCTACGGTCTTCTGGCAGGCAAGGGCATATCTTAACCGGGGGTCATTCTTAAGATTGTAAACAGTAGCGCAGGCACCACAAAATGCGGCACGACAGCCACAACCACGAATTAGCCTGTAACCACAGTATTCCAATGCCGTCAGGATGGTGAGCCCTTCGGGGGCCCGATAGTGCTTGCCCATAATGTAAATATCAACCATTTGAGTTGATTTAGCCATTTCTCACCTCAAATTAAAGGGTTGCCTCTTTGTGCCGAGCACTATAGCATTGCAAGTTAACGGCTACTGGCAGGCTAGCGATATGGGTAGGGAAAACTTCGGCGTGAACGGCAAGGGCAGTATTTCTCCCCCCATATCCCATTGGTCCAATGCCAAGATTATTGACTCGGTGTAGAATCTCCTTTTCCAGTTCAGCAACCTCAGCATCTGGATTAGGCTCACCTACCTTCCGCAACAACGCCTTCTTAGCCACTAGAACAGCCTTTTCTGCTGTTCCCCCAATGCCCACACCAACGATAACCGGAGGGCAGGGATTGCTTCCTGCTTCATCCACAGCATTGACTACAAAATCTATTACCCCCTGCCGACCACGTGCTGGCGGGAGCATAGCCAAGCGAGCCATGTTCTCAGCACCACCCCCCTTAGGCATTACTGCGATTTTCAGCCTATCACCGGGGACAATATCAGTGTGGATGACAGCCGGGGTATTGTCCTTGGTATTTACCCTGCTGGAATAAGGCTGACGCACCATAGACTTGCGCAGGTAACCCTCAGTATATCCCTGCCGAACTCCCTCATTTATGGCAGTGCAGAGGTCGCCGCCAGCAATGTGGGCATCTTGCCCTAGTTCTAGAAAGACCACGGCAGTGCCAGTATCCTGGCACAGAGGGATTTTCTCCTTAGCTGAAATTTCGGCATTGTCCAGTATTCTATCCAGCACATCACGTCCAACCGCGGATTCCTCTGCTTCCCGCGCCTGCTTGAGGGAAGTAAGCACATCCTCAGGAAGGTAATGACATGCCTCTTGAAAAAGCTGAGACACGGTCTTGGTTACTTCTTGAGCATCAATCTCTCTCATTTGGTCACGCTCCTTTCTGTAAAAACGGCTATCATATAACTAATCTCCAGGTGCTGGAGGGATATAGCCCTCCTTCATGAGAAGGGCGGTCATTTCCCTGGCGCTTTTAATCATCGTCTCAGCTCGCTTAGTAAGCTCCTCACGGCTTGGCTTTTCTCGGGCTACTCCCTGTTCTATGGCCTTCATTCCCACCGCCACTGCTTCCCTGATGAAAACTTCCCATTCTCCCATAGTTGGTGCAATATTATCTTCGCCTATGCCCCGGTCTTCAGCACAACTGGCTAACTCATAAGCGGCAGCGATACACATCTCATCGGTGATAGTTCTGGCTTTGACGTCTAGGGTGCCACGGAAGATGCCGGGGAAGCCGATGGAGTTATTTACCTGATTGGGGAAATCGGACCTCCCGGTAGCCACAATTCTGGCTCCAGCCTCCTTGGCTTCCCAGGGCCAGATTTCCGGGATGGGATTAGCACAGGCAAAAACTACGGCATCTTTGGACATACCTTTGACCCATTCTGGCTTAATGGTATCTGGTCCTGGCTTGGAGAAAGCAACGCAGACATCGGCACCACGCATTGCCTCTGGGATACCTCCCGTCCTGCCCTCAGAGTTGGTAATATTACACAATCGCCATAAATCAGGGAATTCCTTCTGTTGCTCCTCAACATCGTTACGACCAGGATGAAGGATACCGCCAATCTCGGTGATGATTGTATTCTCGGGTTTTACCCCATAAGCGAAAAAGACTCTGCTCACCGCTATGCCCGCAGCACCAGCGCCAATGAGGCAAAGCTTTATCTCGTCTACCTCTTTATTTACAACCTTGAGTGCATTAATCAATCCGGCTAAGGTAACAGCTGCTGTTCCCTGTTGGTCATCATGCCAAACTGGAATTTGCGCCTCGGCTCTTAGCCGATCGAGGATGTAAAAACATTTAGGATTGGAGATATCCTCTAGATTGATGCCACCGAAGGAAGGCTGAAGCCACTTCACCGCCCGGATAATCTCCTCAGGGTCTTTGGTATCGAGGCAAATAGGCACGGCATCCACCCCACCTAGGTATTTGAATAACAACGCCTTGCCTTCCATTACCGGCATACCAGCTTCAGGGCCAATGTCACCCAAGCCTAGAACCCTGGTGCCATCGGAAACAACAGCCACTGTATTCCATTTGTTGGTGAGCTCGTAGACCTTTTCCTTGTCTGCCTTTATCGCCCGGCATGGTTCAGCTACTCCAGGAGTGTACCAGATGGCGAAATCATTGAAGTCACGGACACAGCACTTGGGCATCGTTTGCATCTTACCCCGGTAAAAGGGATGCAATTTCATAGCGTCTTCTGCCGGCTTGCGCGCTTTAGCCAGAAGTTCTTCTTTACTTACCTTTTGTGACATAAGTCCTCCTTAAACTGATTTTGTCCTTAGCAATCTGGCAGTGTCAC
>Ga0209609_10001486_pt1 | contig 13541 bp, 17 predicted proteins | sample LakKivw325mmetaG_FD_184136 | JGI IMG/M metagenome (GOLD analysis project Ga0209609, IMG submission 184136) | Anoxic lake water microbial communities from Lake Kivu, Rwanda to study Microbial Dark Matter (Phase II) - Lake Kivu water 325m metaG... | ecosystem: Environmental > Aquatic > Freshwater...
TCATGGTGGGTTGGGGCAAAACCCTTGTAAAGGAAAAGCGCCTTTTTTACTACCCGGAGAATTTACACAAGATTTTTTACACTACCGACTTAGACAGACCATATCAATTCAAAACTCAAAATTGGTGCAGCCCTTACGCCCAATGCCTTCCGCTTCTCGGCACGACTCAGGTACGCTTGGATAAAAGCTTTTCTACCTCTTCTGTAGTGTAGTATTTGGCGGTCTTTTCATTCAGTCTATCGAGTGCAAGGAAAGTATCTTCGTACTCATCCAGGTACTTCTCCAGCATATCTTTAATATAAAAGCTCTTCGGCCTTTTTGTCTTGCTGGAGAGCTTCTCGAGCCTCTTTTCAATCTCATCCGGAATTATCACGGTAATATTTTGGGCCATGACTAACCTCTATCTATTTATCGAATATGTAATTGATGCATCACATATAATATCCTTCTCTTTTGTCAATTAGAAAAGCTGCATTCTATCATTGGAATAGGCTGCAGCCTGCGACTTATATAGCTTGCCTTTATTTTTCCGTTTTTTATTTCAGCCACAGGATCTTGATCTCGCCCTCCACCTGTTTTAAATCCTTATCTCCCGTCACCAACTCCGCTTTCCTCAGCTTTGCAAGAGCAGCCGAAATGCAATCGGCATATGACATTTTCCTGTGTGCCTTGTATTCCGCGGCCTGCCTTATAAGTTCCATGTCAACAGGAACTACGCGAATCGGGAGTGTCTCAATAAGCTGTGCGACAGCCTCGGCACGCTCCCTTCCTGCCTCTCTCAACGTAATATAATAAACCTCTCCCCAGTTTACCACGGAAAGCAGCAGATCCCTGCCCTGATCCCGCGCAGTCTTAATAATCTCGATCATCTGATCAGCCCCCTTCTCACCCTCAAGGTAAGCTAGCAGGCTGTATGCATCCAGGACTCTTTGACCGGCCTTCATAAGACCCGTTCCCTGGCTTTCTCTTCTTTGAGCGCTTTTAAAAGCTTGCCTTTTGTGCCGGTCATGCCAGCCATGGCGCGAATGTATTCATCCGTGATAGGCTTTATGACAATCTCGCCCTTTCTTTCGTAAAGAGATACCTGCGTGCCCTTCTTGATGCCATATTTTTTTCTAAGGCGTGCAGGAATTACCACCTGCCCTTTGACCGTAACCGTTGATCTCTCCATGAGCATTCTCCTATATTGTTTTGTTAAGTATACCCAATTATAATATGTAAGTCAATTTATAAATGTTATACCATTGCAGTTATTATACCTCTTATTATGTTGTCTACCATCAGTATGAAATATTTAAAGTTAAAGAAAAAGCCCGCCATTTCCGACGGGCCTTTTCCATTTGTCTCTTCTGCCTGCTCTATTCTGCCTTTTTTTATTCAACACTCATAACTCAAAATTGGTATGGGCCATCGCTATGTGGTCTATTTTTATTGACAAATCATGTATTTTCGGAAATTATTAACACAAATTTACCTTATATCGTGAATAAAAATTTAGTATAACAAGTCGACAGGCAGGAGTGAAATAACATGGCGATCAGTCAAAGCCTTACAGAAAAACGGACGCAAATCCTGAAAGTTGCGGCAACGCACGGAGCAAAAAATTTAAGGGTTTTTGGTTCTTTTGCGAGAGGTGAGGAGCGGCCCGATAGTGACATAGATCTTTTGGTCGAGATGGCGCCTGACCGATCTCTTCTCGACATAATCGCGATCAAGAATGCTCTTGAAGACATCACTCACCGCAAGGTCGATGTCGTCACTGAGAAGGCTCTTTCGCCTTATCTCAGGGATAAAATCTTGCAGGATGCCGTATCAATATGAAAGACGACAAATTTTATCTTCACCATATATTAGAGGCTGCTGAAAAGATTGAATCCTACACAGCTGCGGGCAGAGATTCTTTTATGAAAGCCGCCATGGTACAGGACGCCGTCATCCGCAATCTTGAAATTATCGGTGAAGCCGCGAAACAGCTCAGCGAGTGGTTCAAAAAGCGCAACGCTGATATTCCTTGGCGAAATGTTTCTGGACTTCGAGACATTTTGATCCATCACTACATGGGGGTGGATCTCGAAAAGGTCTGGAATGTAGTGGAATACAATCTTCCGCAACTAAAGCAGGCTATTCAGAAAAATCTGCGGAAGAAAGATAAAGCCTGATTGACGCATGGCTGGAACAGCGTCGCAACGTTAGCAAAAAGAATATATCTGTCACAGAAAAACCCGCCATTTCCAGCGGGCTTTTTCCATTTATTTTACCTGTATACTCTATACTATCTTTTTTAATTCAACACTCATAACTCAAAACTCAAAATTGGCGCAGCCCTGCTACCTGCGACCCCGACTTATATGTACTTGACAAAGCGTTACAATATATTTACAATGTAAACATGAAGCTCATTACTTTTGACTGGGATAAGGTAAAAAACTTAACAAACAAGAAAAAACACGGCATATCATTCGAGGAAGCCCAGACAGTTTTCGTTGATGAGCATGCTTTATTGATTCATGATCCGGATTATTCCGACCATGAGGAACGGTTCATTCTTCTTGGTTTGAGTGCGAGGTTTCGTCTGATTGTTGTATGTCACAGCTATCGGAAAAGTAATGAGGTGATCAGGATTATATCTGCTCGAAAGGCAACGAAAGAGGAAGAGAAGCAATACGGTGAACGGTGATTAAAATGAGAAAAGAATACGATTTTTCCAAGGCAAAGAAGAATCCCTATGCTCGTAGCCTCAAGCGTCAGGTTACGATCCGTGTGGATGAAAACACCATAAGGTACTTCAAAGGTCTCGCTCAGGAGATCGGCGTCCCCTACCAGACGCTAATTAACCTGTATCTGCGGGAATGTGCCGCTTCGTCTAAGAAACTGACCCTGCAGTGGAAGCCCGCATAGTCCAGAGCAATTCAAAACTCAAAATTCAAAATTGGAGCAGGCCTTCGATGAATCCAGATAAGCAAGAAAATCAAGCGAGTTCAGTCGTCGTAATCAAGACGAAAACTCAAGTTTAGAGCCGTCTAATACTTTCTTCGTATTTTTGACTAAATCTGCATTAAATATTTGACTTTTAAGAACATAAGGAGTTAATCTATTTTAGAAGGTAAATCATCATTTTAGATGATTCCATCGTCCATCTGAAGGTGTCCAAACAGAGGTGATAATATGAAAAAATTCGCTGTTATTATTCTTGCCATAACGCTTTTGTTTGCGTTTTCAATACCCGCCCTGGCTCAGAATGCGATACCAGTGGCTCCTGCTGGGGACAATCCGATGCAAGGGCAGGGGTTGGAAAAATGGGGACATGGGTTACCACCGGGCCAAGGGGGGTTACCACCGGGCCAGGGGGGATTACCACCGGGCCAGGGGGGTTTCAAGACATTTCCTGTACCGGAACCCATGACGGCTGTGCTGCTCCTCGCAGGCTTACTCGGTGTGGCGGGGGTCTTGAGAAGGATTAAAAAGGATTAAAAAGTAAACCCCACCGATCGCCGGCCCGGCTCCTGGTGTCGCTTCCAATACGACGTCCAATACGTTCACGGGGGCTATCCCTGTTCCTGAACCGTCAACTTTAGCCCTGATTGTTGCGGGTATTATAGGGCTTGCGGGATTGTGGAAAATCCGTAAATAAATCTCACACAAACCGGTAATGAAAAGGCAGGTTTACCCTGCCTTTTTTGTCTTGCCTGTGTTTCATTGTCCTTTGGCGGAAGGGGCAGATGAAATGCGTGACCCTATCTGCTGACCTGTCTATTCAATTAACTCGCTTCATTGCTTGAACAATCTCAACGCCTTCGTGGTAAAGACCCAGACAGACCGAATAGACTGGATGGACCGGATAGACAAGATCAACTTATAACGCAAAACTCAACACTCAAAACTCAAAATTGGCGCAGCCCTGCTACCTGCGACCTATAAAGTAGCCTGTCCCCTTTTTTTATTGCTGTAAGAGCTGTCCATGTAAGCATAGTAAGTCGGATATTTATCGACATACTATGCTGAAATATGCTATAAGCTGTCATCCACGATGGTCTGGCAACAGAGGGCTGAGGCTGTGATCGATGAGCTGAGAAGACGTATAGAGGGTGAGGAGTTCGACTATCAAGCACTTCTTGATAGTCTGAAGGAGTACGAACGGCCTCGGGACAAGATCACGAGCCTGATCCGGCAGGGTACGGTCATCCGTGTCAAGAAAGGCATCTACGTGTTCGGGCAAAAGTATGCCCGGCGGCCTTTCTCCCGGGAAATTTTAGCGAACATGATCTATGGGCCCTCCTGCGTCTCACTTGATTACGCCCTCCATTACCATGGTCTGATCCCGGAGCGGGTTGAAGCCGTCACTTCGGTCACAAGCGGTCGGGGACGGCGCTTTTCGACGCCCGTCGGTCTTTTCATCTATCGTACGGTTCCCCAGCGGGTGTATCCCGTGGGTATCGACCAGGTGCAGCTTGAAGACGGCCGCTCTTTCTTGATGGCTGTACCAGAAAAGGCCCTCGCCGATAAGATTCATGACGATCGGGGAACCGGTATCCGTAGTCAAAACGAGATGCGGCGGTATCTGCTGGAGAGTCTTCGCATCGATGCTGAAATCCTCAGGAAGCTCAATACCGAAACCATTATCACCCTGACCGAGCGGTACCGATCCCGGAAGCTGCGACTGTTGAGCGAGTTTGTCAACCGTCTCCGAGAAGAGGAGTATAATCGTGAATGAAGCCATTACCCGCATGCTGACTCGATACGAGCGCCGCAGGGTCGAAGACAATGTGAGAGCGTTGCGCGAGATTCTGCAGGAGATCGCCCTGTTGGGCCTGTGGCGGAGCCGATTTTTTGAGAGGGCTGCGTTATACGGTGGTACGGCGCTTCGGATCCTTTACGGGATGGATCGCTACTCGGAAGATCTCGATTTTTCACTACTGAAGCCCAGGGTAAACTTCGATATCTCGCGTTACAGCGAAGCGCTTCAGAAGGAGATCCGTTCGTTCGGTTTTGAAGCCACCGTGATAGGAAAAGAGAAAAATGTTCAGAGCCCGATCCAGTCGGCATTCTTGAAAATTAACACCCTGAAACACCTTCTTGTGATCGGAACCGCAGGGGAGATCGCACAGACGATCCCGAGCGGTCAGGTACTAAAGATAAAAATCGAGGTAGACACGGATCCCCCACCCGGATTCGAGACCGAGACCCGTTTTCTCCTGCAACCCATCCCCTTCTCGGTCAGAACCTTTTCGCTTCCCGATATGTTTGCCGGCAAAATGCATGCCGTGCTCTGCAGGGGTTGGAGAAGCCGGGTGAAAGGCCGGGACTGGTATGACCTGGTCTGGTATGTCGCCAATCATCCCCAACTGCGCCTGACGCACCTGGAGCAGCGAATGATCCAGAGTGGGCACCTGAATAAACCTGAGCCCCTGAACCAGGAGACGTTTTTTGCGCTTATGACAAAGGCTATTGACCGACTGGATGTGAACCAGGCCAGAAGAGAAGTGGAACCCTTCGTGAAAGACCCCGAGACTCTGAAAATCTGGTCCCGGGAATTCTTCCGCGACGTAATCAGGCGGATCGTTTTTTTATGAATGTTGATCTAAGCCGCGAAGAGGCCCATTACAATCTTCCCAATTACCCAACTAATCAATTATTCCCTTTCTTTTTTTGATTTCAAAACTCAAAATTGTCTTGTGGCCCTGTGGGCCATCGACTGGATAGACCGGATTAACTCACCACTCACCACGATTCACTCACCACTTTTCTTTGTGCTCACCACTCACCACCAATCACTCTTCACTGTTGACCGAAGGTCAACCGGCACACCAGGTCCACATCACTCCTCACCGTCAACGCGCTCTGGTAAGCTGTCCCGTCGGTATAGACATTTTTCCCCATCGGGACCCGGTAATAATTGTTGTAGTTGTGTGTGGTCACATCCAGAACAAGATAATACCTCGATCCCTGCGTCACCGTCAGAGGAGAGGAAAAAGTAAGATTTATCCAGCTGGGGTTGCGGTAATCTGTGGACGTAACCTGGGATGGTAGAATCTGCGCCGACGCAAGTATAGATCCGCCCGGTGCAGTCCGTATACTGACCCGCACGGGCATGTTGGGCGACCTGTATCTCGCAAGCGCAACGGCCACGGATCCGATCTTTGGACCCATGGCCTTGAAAGACTGTGCGTAGAGCATCCTTGTGCTTTGAGCACCAAGGTACCATGAGATGTACGGTGTTGCCGAAATGACCAGCTCCTGAGGCTGTGAAGTCGGCGGGGGTGTCGTTGGGACTGTGTAAGTGACCTCGTTCGAGTATCCACCCTCATTGCCAGCGTTGTCATAAGCTGTCACAGCGAAGTAGTAGGTCGACCCCGCTGTGAGGCCGGAAATGGTGCAGTTCGTAGAATTTCCCACATTGGAAATATTGGGGTATGTCCGGCTTGCTGTCCCGCTGTAAACCCTGTACCCTCCCAGATCCGCTTCCGTGTTTGGGTTCCACGCAAGAGTCACCTGCTGGGCAAAAGCGGAATGAACAAAGGCTGTGAAAATAACCAGGAAAACAACCAGAGGGAAGGAACCGCACACAATAAAAAAGGAGAAAACTCGTTTGAACAGTCCTCCCCTCGAGCGTGCCTGTACCATGTAAGCACCTCCATCGCTGAATTTGCTGGGGCGACGAAATTCAGCACATGAAAGTGCTGTTTCGCCTGGTAACCCTGCTGCCCTACCCTCGGGATCGAGGATTTAGGCTATTGGTTTTGCGTCCCACCCTTTGGGAGTGGTTCACCTTTTCCAGGTTGTGGGAAAGGCAACTCAGGGGCTGCCTTCTCACGAATTCAACTGTCTCCCCCGTCTCCCTACAAAAAAATAAATCGGTTAATAAAAAAGTATTAAAAAATAACGACGCTGCATACGAACATAGTATTACTACACCCTAATACTTTAGTATCAGGTGCCGCCTAAACCATAATCTGTAATCTCTGTCAAGCATTTATTTTTTAAAGGTATTCAGAGGTGATGTCATGAAGATGATTGCGCGGCAATGAAAACAACAACTTACATATGATCATCAACTGCGCAAAAAAATAGGCGCCGGAACTTGAATTCCGGCGCCTGTAAGTGCCGAGGAGAGAGCCGGGGACCCGGGGTACGAGGTCATCGCGAGGAGGTTTCGCTTGAGGTGGATGGGGTCAGAAGCTCAGGGATATGACGAGATGGCGGATTGACCCGTACCTCAAATCTTCAGCTTTCCCTCAACACTCCTTTTAACGCAGGCTAAAGCCTGCTCCAATTTTAAGTTTTGAGTTATGAGTTATGAATTGCTTTTGTAATGTTTTCGATTTTTTATAATTCAAAACTCAAAATTCATAATTCAAAATTGCAGTAGCCTGTTGGTCTTTTTGGTCTATTTCGTCCGTTTAGTCTCTTTGGTCTCTTTCGTCTTTTTTGTCCCTCTGGTTTTGCTATCCACTAGCCACCAACCACTGCAGTCATTGACCAAAGGTCAACCGGCACACCAGATCCACATCGCTCCTCACCGTAACCGCGCTCTGGTAAGCTGTCCCGTCGGGATAGGTATTCTGCCCCAGGGGGACCCTGTAGTAATTTTTAAAGCTGTATGTGGACACGTCCAGAACGAGGTAATACGTCGTTCCCTGCGTCACCGTCGCGGGAGATGAAAAAGTGACAATTGTCCAGGTGGGTTTACGGTAATCTGTGGATGTGACCTGCGACGGCAGGATCTGGCCAGACGCGAGAATCGTGCCCCCCGGGGATGTCTGCCGGATGCTGACCCTCACGGGCATGGTGGGTGACCTGTACTTCGCAAGCGCGATGGCCACGGATTCGATCTTCGGGCCCAAGGCTTTGAAGGACTGCGCATAGAGCATCGTCCTTGATTTGGCGCCGAGGTTCCACGAGATATAAGGTGTTGCAGAAATGACCAGTTCCTGTGACGGGGCCGGGGCCGGTTCAGGTGTCGGCTCCGGAGTCGGCGTCGGTTCCGGCTCAGGCGGCGGCGGTGCGGGCGCCGGGATCATGTAAGTGATTTCATTCGAGTACCCGCTTTCATTTCCCACGCTGTCGAGCGCCGTCACCGTGAAATAATACGTTTTCCCCAGCTCGAGGCCTGAGACCGTGCAGTTTGTCGTTTTTCCCACGTTGGAGTTGGTCGTGTATGTCCGGCTGGCCTCGCCCCGGTAAACCTTGTACGCCTGCAGGTCCGTCTCCGTGTTCGCGTTCCAGGCAAGACTCACCTGCTGGGCATGTGAAGTTGAGATCAGCAGGAAAAAGATAATCAGGAATGCAGTCAGGATGAGGGCGTTCAGTACAACAAGATGGGGCGATCCTTTTTCCCGCAGATCTCCCCGAAGACGTGCCTGGTACATTTGGAGCACCTCCATTGCTGAATTAAGTTTTGGCCGGCAAAATCCAGCACGGAAGTGCGGTTTGCCTGGCAACCCGGCTGCCCTGTCCCTCAGGGATTTAGGCCCGTGGCTTTGCGTCCCACCCTTTCGGCGTGGTTTGCCTTTTTCAGGTTTCTAGCAATCATAATATCGGCACCGAAAAACCGAAACTTGAGTCTAAATCCCCTGCTTTTCTCAATGCCGCTTTTGGATATATAGCTAATAATTTCATTATGTTACATTACATTACCAACTTTTCCTCTCCGGGGGTCTTAATAATTCGGTTTGAAACTTCATTGGATTGTTGATAGTTACAGCACACGGCGTTCTGGCACGTCATTTTCATACAAATCAGGCGATTTAAAAAAAACACCGAGGTTGACATGAGAAAGATCCTTGTGACGGGGGCGGCGGGCTTCATCGGGTTTCACCTCTCCAAACGGCTCCTGGAGAACGGCGAGGCCGTTGTCGGCATCGACAACCTGAACGACTACTACGACGTCAGGCTCAAGAGGGCCCGGCTCCGCATCCTGCGGAAGTACGAGAAATTCTCTTTCACGAAACTGAACATCAAAAACCGCGACCGTGTGGACACGCTCTTCGAGGACCACCTCTTCGACGTCGTCCTGCACATGGCCGCCCAGGCCGGCGTCCGTTACTCCCTCGAAAACCCCTACGCCTACATTGACAGTAACGTCACGGGCTTCATGAATATCCTCGAGGGCTGCCGCTACAAGGGCGTCCAGCACCTCGTCTTCGCCTCCTCCAGCTCCGTCTACGGGGCCAACACCCTCATGCCCTTCTCCGTCCACCATAACGTGGACCACCCCATAAGCCTCTACGCCGCCACCAAGAAGGCCAACGAGCTCATGGCCCACGTCTATTCCAGCCTTTACAAGATCCCCTGCACGGGCCTTCGGTTCTTCACCGTCTACGGCCCCTGGGGGAGGCCCGACATGGCCCTCTTCTCTTTCACAAAGGCCATCCTGGAGGGAAGCTACATCGACGTCTTCAACTACGGGAAGATGAAGAGGGACTTTACTTACATCGATGACATCGTCGAGGGGGTGGTTCGGATCATGGACAGGATCCCGGAAGCCAACCCCGGCTGGGACGGGAAAGCCCCGGACCCGGGCACGAGCTTCGCCCCTTACAGGCTCTACAACATCGGCAATAACAGCCCCGTGGGCCTGATGGAATTCATCTCCTCTATTGAGAAATGCCTCGGGAAGGAGGCCAAGAAGAACTTCCTCCCCATGCAGCCCGGCGACGTGCCCGAAACCTTCGCCGACATCGACGACCTCATGGACGCCGTCGGTTTCAAGCCCTCCACGCCCTTCGAGGAGGGCATAAGGAGGTTTGTGGAGTGGTATAAAAAGTATTACAGGATTTCCTAAAAGATCGAGGCACACAAATTAAATAAAAAGCCCCTGAATCGGTTCAGGGGCTTTTTCTATTTGCCTTTCCTGTTAGCTCTGTAATGTCTTTTCTAATTCAAAACTTAAAACTCATAACTCATAATTGGAGCAGGCGACAGTTTGCGACCTACCCCGTGACCCCGGCTTTTTTGCCCTTATTTATCAATAACTTGGTACTTATCAACAGGTATGCGAAATATTGTACTTTAAAACGTTAATTTTTTAAGCCATTTGACGTCACGTTCCACATATGTAAATAATTAGTAATAATATAATAATATTAATGTATTATATAATTATGATTAGATGCATATCATACTTTTTTCGTATTTTTAAAACCATACTTGATTTATGTGAATACATTAGTAAAAATTGTTGCAAGTAGTATGTAACTAAAGAAAAACTGCCTAAATATCATATGAAAGGTGGGTTTATTTATCAGCCTTTAAAATATTGAAAAGTTGACTGGAATTTTTTTAAAGGAGGTGATGGTAGGGATTTAATTGGCTCTTTGTATGTGAATTAAAGGAGGTGAAGAAGTGAAAAAGTTAATTTTTATTGTCGTATTGTCATTCCTGCTGGTTACCCCGGTTACATCCTCTGCTGAGACCCTTGTTGGAGATGCATTCTATGCTACAGTGGCAACGGATGGATTTAATTGGCAGGAAATGAACCTGTGGGTTGCATACAACCAGCTCTATGGTACCAGCCTCGCAAATGCAACCCAATTAATGGCGCTTGAGATTACACAAGACCTGGTTTGGACGGGTACCAATGTACAGATTACACCGCAGTTTCATTATGCCGGAAATTACGGTGCATTCGGGTACTACACGGACCTCGGAACAGGTGTGGCCGGAACAACCGTGTATAATACGCCCGATCCGGGAGGTGCACCCTTTGCTGGAGGATTTAGCTGGGGTGTCATCAGCGCAGGCGTAACTAATGTCAACCCCGGGCAAGATTTCGGGTTCTTCTATTTCCCGGAGTCAAACGCGACTGGACATACCGAACTTGTTTCTGGAGACGTTTTCTACTCGGAGATGATGCTGAATCCCGGCGGTCTCGACAACATGCTCACATACAGGACACCGATTGCAGGAGAATATTTCATAGCCTGGGCCGATACGCCTGTTACCTTCGTCGACCCGGCTCATACGGAAGCGACTCAGGATTTCAACGATTTTGTCTTCACCGTCAGGGGCGCAGCACCGGTGCCTGAACCCGCGATGATATACCTGATACTGCTCGTTGGCCCGGTTTGTGCCGTTGGTGCGGGAATCAGAAAGAAGATGATAGGCTGACACAGGCAATATAGGCGAGATTGAAGGCAGGGTCAGAAATGGCCCTGCCTTTTTTAATCCATAAAAATATCAATGACTTATATTAAATGACAGAAATTTGACTATCTAAGTAGTTGATCTAATTGAGAAGTCAAAATTTGGGCGTGTTTCGCAAAGACCGGATGCCAATTATACAGCATTTTTGACCGGCAGTTGATTCACTGACTTCGGGTCATGATTATATGTTACTGAATTTACTTCAATTTTACATAAGCCCATATCGATGACGGTTTCGACAATTTAGTATGGAATTTGCATATATAAAAGGCGGACGTCACCAATAGAGAAGGAGGTGATGCCGGCGTAAAAAGGTTTTTAGGTTCTTAACTGACCATCTTAGGTAAAAGGAAAGGAGGTAAGGAGAACAAAAAAACTGATCGACGCATGGCTGGGGTAGCGTCGAAACGTCAGCAAGAAGAATTTAGCCGTCAATGAAAAAGCCCGCCGTTCCCGGCGGGCTTTTTCCATTTTTATTTCCTGTTGGCTTTATATCGTCCTTTTCAATTCAAAACTCAACACTCAAAATTCAAAATTGCCTTAGGGCAAAGCTATGTGACCAATTTCTATTGACAAACTGTATTTTTTCAGAAATCATTTATAAATATTTGCTTTTAATAACGAGAAACAGCTCAGCCTGGCAACCGATAAGCGGGGTGAAACATATGGCAATCAGTCAAAGTCTGGCAGAAAAGAGGGAAGAAATCCTCAAAGTGGCGGCCAGTCTTGGAGCCAGAAATTTGAGGGTTTTTGGCTCCTTTGCAAGAGGCGAGGAGCGTCCCGACAGCGACATTGATCTGCTTGTCGAAATGGCGCCTGACCGGTCTCTTCTCGACATCATAGCGATCAAGAACGCGCTTGAAGATATCACTCACCGCAAGGTTGATGTTGTCACCGAGAAGGCTCTTTCGCCTCACATCAGGGATAAAATCTTGGAAGATGCCGTATCAATATGAAAGACGACAAATTCTATCTTCATCATATCTTAGAGGCTATTCAAAAGATTGAATCCTACACGGCCGCGGGCAGGGATTCTTTTATGAAAACGGCTATGGTACAGGACGCCGTTATCCGTAATCTCGAAATCATAGGAGAAGCCGCGAAACAGCTCAGCGAGGGGTTCAAAAAGCGAAACGCCGATATTCCCTGGCGAAATGTTTCTGGACTTCGCGACATTTTGATCCATCACTACATGGGGGTGGATCTTGAAAAGGTCTGGAACGTCGTGGAACAGAATCTTCCACAGCTCAAGCAGACACTCAAAAAAAATCTGCATAAATAATACAAAATAACTGATCGACGCATGGCTGGGGTAGCGTCGAAACGTCAGCAAGAAGAATTTAGCCGTCAAAGAAAAAGCCCGCCGGAATCGGCGGGCTTTTTCCATTTGTCTCTCTTTTCTGTTTTATATTGTCTTTTTCAACTCAAAATTGGCCACCTTGATGGCGCCCCCGGTAGGGAATGAGTTATACATGGTTCGCCCCTCTAGCGAGTTGGGCGCCCCGGTCATAATTGGAGATGTACCTTAAGGGCTTCGACTATTTCGAGTATAGGAGCCTTTCTAGCAGTATATCTTCCAGGTTTCGACGACCGTCGATTACAGTCATAATAATCACTTTCTTCCCTTCTATCCGGTAGATAATCCTCCACGGAGAGATGACGATTTCCCGATAGATTGAAATGCCGTGCACCTTCAATTCCGGGACGATTCGGCCTCGTTCCGGCAAAGACATCAGAGCCGATACGGACGTCCGAATTGTGTGAAAGCTTTCCAGCGCGCGATCGAGGCTGTCCTGGGCAATATAGTCGATGATGTGCTCGAGATCCTGATCGGCTGATTTAGTCCAGAGTATGGAGTATTTACTCATCGACGCGCTGCTTTCCGACGGATTTCAGTCTCTTTTCGATCCGCCGAAACACCTCATCATGAGGAACTATATCACCTTTCTGGATGTCCTCCTCCCCCTGGACCACGAGCTTCAGGATGGCAATAGCGGCCTTCATACTTTCGTAGCTTTCAGTGTCCTGGAGCACACCACGCGCCTCTCCGTTTTGCGTGATAATCACCGGGCGCTTCGTTTTATTTACCTGGGCCAGCAGGTCGGCCGTGCGGGATTTCAGGTACGTAACGGGACGGATGTCTTCGCTCATCTTCATGGATCGTCACCTCCTGTCCGAATTTAGTACCATAAAAAGACCTTTTGGTCAAGCCATCTCTTTGTAACCAACCAAATGGGCATCATTTATAACCAGTGGCAAGTGGACAATGATCAGTGGTTAGCAAGACTGGATAGACTGGACTGACCTGCCCCCCAAAAACCGGTCCAGTCTTTATGTTAGTATAGGGGCATAAGATTGGGCTCATGAGGAGGTCAGGATGAGTCGGAAGCGATTTACCC
>Ga0209609_10001487_pt1 | contig 13537 bp, 11 predicted proteins | sample LakKivw325mmetaG_FD_184136 | JGI IMG/M metagenome (GOLD analysis project Ga0209609, IMG submission 184136) | Anoxic lake water microbial communities from Lake Kivu, Rwanda to study Microbial Dark Matter (Phase II) - Lake Kivu water 325m metaG... | ecosystem: Environmental > Aquatic > Freshwater...
TTCAGCCTTGCGTATAGACGCACCTAAGAGAGGGATGTTTTGATGGGTTTTAATTATGTCCGGGCAGTCGAGGACGAAGGGTTGGCCCGTCAGCAACGCCGGGATGGAGCTATAGATACTCGGCATGTACGCGTAGATTAGATCATAGTCACATTCTTTGATCAACTTCCATATCTTAAATGGGGCTTGAATCCTATGCTTGATTGGATTGCGATGAACTAGCACCCCATTAATCTCTAGGGTTTCCTTTTTCCCGACTTTGGGGAAAGCTATCAAAAACTGAACGCTGTGTCCTCTTTTAGCCAAGTATCTCGCAAGGTTAGGTAGCCTGATGGCGTCTCCTAAATGGCCGGGATAGCGAATCGGCGCGACGCATAAAAGTTTCATTTTTTACGCCCCAAGAATTTGCGCTCCAAGATCTCAGAAAATGTGCGCGCGCACTCCGCGTTTAATAGCACATTCTACGTCCTCTTCTAAGTTCACTAACAACATCCTTCCTACAAAGCCTGTGGCACCAAAGATAGTCACGATCGCTTTCGACTTGCTTGTCAGTGATATTTCTCTAAGAGCTTTTCAACTTCAGTAACCACATATTCTTGGTCCTCCGTGGTCATTGAATGACACATAGGCAGGGCCAAAAGGTTTTCGTAGAGTTTCTTTGATCTCCCTAGTTCACTTACCTTTCTCATCTGTGCAAAGATAGGCTGAAGGTGTAAGGCGTATGTTCCAATCTGCGTTTCGATACCCTTCGCTTTCAAATCTCCAATAATCCTGTTCCGAACTCCCTCCAACTCAATGTAAGTCGCGTATGTCTGGAAAACATGCTTAGCTTCACTCTTTTCTCTTGGAGGCCTTATGAGATCAGCATCGGATAGCAGTTCATTGTAGTTATGAGCCAGCTCGATCCTTTTCTCAATTATTTTATTGATCTTTCCCAGCTGCGCTAGGCCGATTGCTCCTAACACATCGCTGAGCTTGTAGTTCGTTCCCACGCGAACAAACCTCATCGACGACCTGTCGCCCCACACTTCTGCTCCAAACCTCTTTAGGGAAGCCGCTTTCTCGGCGTACTCCTCGTTGTCGGTTGTGATCATCCCACCTTCCCCTGTCGTAATCACTTTTCTAGGATGAAAACTGAAACAAGTTAAGTCAGCCATCGTTCCGGTCTTCACCCCATCATATTCTGCTCCAATGCTGCAGGCAGCATCCTCAACTATGGAGAGTCCGTATCTTTCTTTCAACGCGTGCAGAACCCTCGGGCTCAACGGGTTTCCACCCCAAGAAACAGGTATCACGCACTTCGTTCTCTCAGTGATTGCTTTCTCAACCTCTTCAAAATCAACATTGTAGGAATAGAGATCTACATCAACCAAAACTGGAGTTGCGCCCACCCAGCTCACCACATCAGCGGTGGCTGGATGCGTAAAGTCTGGGATTATCACCTCGTCTCCGGGCCCGACCCCTAAGATCCTCAAGCACAGTTCCAAAGCGGTTGTGCAGTTGTTTGTGGCTATTGCGTATTTTGATCCAACAAAATCGGCGAATCTATCCTCAAACTCTTTTGTCACCGACCCTTCTGTCAGCCAACCAGATTCTAGAACCTTTTTTACCGCGTATAACTCCTCTTTCCCGACTACTGGTTCGATTAGTTTAATTTTCTTCTCTCTCACCATTAAACAACAGCCCTACCGCACTCTTGGAAATTCTTTAGCATAGGAAATCTAGGTTAAAACAAGATTACTTATTTGGCAACCTTATATATACATTCCGTACCGAATTTCAAATACCATAGCGCGCGATTTCCGGGCGAATAGATCATACTGGATAGATCTCAAAAACAAGAAAAAAGTCTGTCAGAAGAGAAAGCGATGAAAGGCTTAAGAACCTCTCAGAGAGGATGATTGTCAATAGGCATTGAGCACATGGTCTAAAACTCATATGTCCAGAGTTCTTGCTAAGAGAGCGGTATTATGAGCACTGAAAATATAACCGACAAAGTAGTGACAGTAACTGGTGGTGCAGGTTTCATAGGTAGCCATCTATGCGATAAGTTACTCGCTTCACAGCCTAAAAAGATCATAATCATAGATGATCTCTCGTTAGGAAAAATGGAGAACATCGAACGTCTGCTGAAAAATCCGAGAGTTAAAATCTATAAGCTTGATGCGTCAGACTATCGCCGAATGATTCATATTTTTAAGAAGGAAAATGTCGATGTTGTCTTCAATTTAGCAGTTGTGCCCTTGCCTAAATCTTTAGAAGCTCCTAAAGAAGCAATTGATAAAAACATTCTAATTACAACAACCATATGTGAACTCTTGCGACATAAACTCTTCAGAACCCTCATTCATTGTTCCTCCTCTGAAGCCTATGGAACAGCATTATATATTCCGATGGACGAAGCTCATCCGAAAAACCCGCTTACTCCCTATGCGGCCAGTAAAATATCATGTGATCACATTGTATTGTCATATTACGGAATCTATAATGTTGATGTGGCCATAGCCAGACCATTTAACGCGTATGGTCCCCGTCAAAATGAATATTCTTACGCGGCAGTCGTTCCAATAACGATTCGCAGAATCTTAACTGGAAAACCCCCAGTAATTTGCGGCGATGGTCTTCAAACGAGAGACTACACATATGTAGAAGATACCGCAGAGACAATAGTTAAAATCTACGAAGTTCCTTCCACTAGAGGAAAAACCATCAACATAGCAAGTGGCAAAGAAATCCGCATAAAGGACCTCATAAAGCTAATCGCTAAACTCACAAACTATAGGGGAGATTTCATTTACGCAGCTCCGAGGCCCGGAGACATACGGAGACATAGAGGAGACATCTCGCTAGCAAAGAAGCTACTAGGTTACTCGCCAAAAACTGACTTTGAAACTGGTCTCCGCAAGACCATCGAATGGTATAAGATGCAGTCAATTAAAGAAGAAAATTGACATAACAACTAAAAAAAGTCTCATACGAGATTCAGATTGAGAATCTGCGTCTTATTTTCCTAACTCCTGAGCTGGCGAAGACCTTAAAGCAACTTGAATTGCTTCTTCAGTGGTTAAGCCGTTCAGTCTCGCCCTCGCCGCGACTTCACCTACCTTTAAACCAGCGGTGTTCAATTCTATCGTGCAATTTGGCCCTAAGCAATCGCAGGAAACCGACTGATACCCAAATGGCTTAATATCCTTTGGATACAACGCTAAATTCTTTTTAAGAACATCATCCCTACTGATCGAACCGGCGATATGGATTATTTGAACTAAAGGATTTTTCTCTTTTAATATGCCTACTGGGATAAAGCCGTTATTAGATAATATATCAATGTCATGATGAAGTTCAGCAATAATGATCGCGTCATATGAACCTAATTTTTCAATGATTTCATCACGGCTGCGTACAAAGGCCTTTTGATGTTCAGGAACATCCCCATCGAACGTTATTCGGTCAATTGAGATATTGTTTTTCAAAAAAAAATCTGTTGGATAATTACCTAAATCCCCACTTCCAATCAATAATAACTTGTTTTTGAAGACGCTAAGGTTCATTTCAAATAAAAGTTTACACATATAAAATCCAACATAACCAAACATGTTGAGTAAGGGATGATGCTCATTTACACCCAAAACGATGACTCCTTTTTTCTGGCACGCTTTTATGTCAATGTCTTCTGTTCGAAAATTCTTTGCTGTAAACATTAATGGTATTACCGCTGTCGACTTCATACATGAGACCATCTCATTCGTAATGGGTCTTACGAACCCAGAATTGGTAACGATATCACTTTTGCTTAGACAATCCATATCCTTTTCAAAAAGAACAGTAACCTTGTCTTCGACTCCTAATTTCTTTGCTTCTTTAAGGGTTTGTTCCTTTACATCTTCTTTTTTCCCATATTTCGAATCGTCTGTCACAGCAAACACATGATTGGACCCCGCCAGAGCAGATATAATTGGATTGTACAGATAATTACCTGTAGCGGCTTCCGTGAAAACAGTTAATCCCTCAAGATCTAATCTAAATTTTTCTATCGCACTCTTAACAAGTCTTCGTCTTCTCTCTTCAACAACATCTGTAGAATTCATAACATCCCACTTTGAACTAGGTATTCTTTGCAGATTTCCTCACAAGTATATGTGTTCATTTTTTTTCTTTGAAGGAGCTGCAAAAGCTCTGTGAAGAGAGTCTGAATTCCCCTGCCCTTTCCCTTATAGTTTATCAGATTGTCAGGCTCATGATAAAACGGCTTATATCTTTTATAGTGTTCAATCGATTGGGTGTTCATAAAAACATGTATGGGATGAAAGTCATAGATTTTCAATCCCTTTTTATCTATTTGCAACTCTGAAAGCGTAAAATCGTGTTCACTAAGAAATAATGAGTCATCTTCCAAGTAAGAAGGGATAACAACAAGTTTTTTAAGCCGTACCCATGGATAAAGATTCTCTCTCAAAGGAATATATGTAGTTACATCATATTTCAAGCCATTGGCGATGAGAAGCCGATATATTCTGGTTGACTGGACAAGGCCATGAGCACGTGCACCAACTGCCTCTGGATAAATCCGCTTAAGATCGCTGATGGCTTTATCATAATCATTGCATCTCTCAAAGTTTGGGTGTAATCCCACTTCGTAATTTTTCCTATCCAATGACTTTAGAAAAGTCGACTTGTGCGTAGCAAAAAACGTTGCTTTTATCTGATATTCTTCCAAAAGTTCAACTATATATTTTATAATATCATCAGGTGCCCAGTCGATGTCAAATGTGATACATACTCTATCTAAATCTTTCACCTCACTTGACACATCTGTCACCTAATTCTGCTCTTCTTTTTTGTTGCTCTCAAGTTCACTGAATGGTAAAACATAGAACCATTTGTATTCAGACAGTATCTCCTCTGCTTGAAGAGACTTTATTCTGTTAATACTCTTGTAGCTATTTATGAAGTAGTAGTAAGGGTAGTCTTTTGCGCCCCAGCTTCGCTTGAACATATAAACCCCATGTAGAGTTTTCCATGTCCCTCCAAAGTTCCAGACAGTATACCCATTTCTAATGGCATCCCTCATAGCTTCATAAATTAACAAACTTAGAGGTTGTAACTTGCTATATTCAAGTTTGAAACATGGAGTAAAATAACTTACAATATTCTTGTAGTAAAATAATAGCAAACCTCCAATAATTTCTCCGTCGCCCTTTCTAGCAAATAAAAGTTTGAAGGATTCGTTTTGAGACTGAGCAAATATATCAAATAATACTTCAAAAAAACTAGCAGGTTTGTAAAGACCCTGTTTTCTCGAAAGTCCAACCCGGTGCATCTCCATAAGAATGTCAAGATTCTTCAAATCCTGTGCAAACTCAACTTTGACTCCGCTTTTCTGTGCCTTTCGGATGGCTGTTCTACATCTTTTTTCGACAGTATTATACATTATTTCATTTTCGATGTTGCTTACTATTCTTGGAAAAGTTGTTATTTGTCCAACCCTTGAATCAATGAATTCAGGTTTCAAGCTTTCATGAAATATCGGTAAATCTTTTTCAAAGGGTGTGGTGATGAGCGTGGAAAGTATGCAGTCATTCCTTCTTGCTAGTTCTTTGAAGGCAACAAGAAGTTTCTCCTTGACTTTTATCCTCAAATTACTACTAAGATTCGGCGAGACTATCGGTCCTCCGTGGGTTCCATAAAATGGAAGGGAATTCAAAACATTGCCGTACTTGCTGTCTTGTTTTATGAAGGCGGGTAACACTCCAACGATCTTATTATTCGTTTTTGCCACTAGATACTCGGGCCTAGCATCTGTGAAGCGCTGTAAGACCTCCTTCCATTTGAGAGTGTGACAAAGCATGCCGTTATCTGATGTTTTGACTAAGCTTTCGTACTCAGCTCTATCCTCATCCGTCAATTGTTCAATCTGCATAATCTCTATCAGCTCACATAAATGATATGGAGAACGGTCTACGAGTTTATGCCTAGTTATCGTAGGTTTTTTTAGGTCCGAGGTGTGCTTGGACCATGTAAAGCTCACCGCTAGACCAGTCTTTCTAAGCAGTTACTTAACGTGTGTCATAATCCTGTACACAAAGGCTGATATATAAGTTTAAACGCTAAACTTTAGACTGATCAAGATGATTTTGGTTACTGGTGCTACTGGATTTATTGGTACATATCTTGTTGACCAATTAGTTAAAGACGGAGTTGATGTTCTAGCTACCGGGAGAGACGTGATCGGGCAATCCTACTATGAAAAGAGGGGGATACCGTTCTCAAAATTGGACATCCTCAAAGAAGAGGATTTTAAGAAATTACCTGAGAATATTGACGCGATAGTTCACTTGGCAGCACTACTGAGAATTGATGCTTGGTCTGCCAAGGATTACCTCATGACAAATTCCCTCGGCACATACAACGTACTAGAATATTGTAGAAAAAACGACATCAAAAAGGTAGTGTATTCCATGACACACAGTGACATAAACAGAACAAAAGATTTGATTATAACTGAGAACACGCCTAGAGAATTCGGGGGACCTAGTACCGCCTTCATAGTATCTAAAGTTGCCGCCGTCAACATTATTGAAAGCTACACTCGTGAATATGGAATACACGGAATAATTCTGAGATTGCCAGGCATACGTGGGTATGGTTGTCGATTCATCGGGGTTCAAGATGGGAAATTTATTGAAGCCGCCTATCATAAGTTTATTCGGAGAGCTTCAGAAGGAAAACCAATTGAAATATGGAGTCATAGCGATGCAAAAAGGGATATGACATATATAAAAGACGTCGTTAGAGGAATCGTCTGTGCGTTGAACGCTGAAGACGCCGTTGGTCTTTACAACATAGGTACTGGAATAGGAGTAACAATAGAAGATGAAGCTAAAGCCATCATCAAGGTGTTTTCTCCTCCAAATAATCCTTCGGAAATTCTATATCGGCCAGATATAGAGGGGATTCAGAGAAGGGGCTTCATCTATGACATAAGCAAGGCAAAAAGGGATCTGGGTTACTATCCGAAATTTTCTTGTGAAGATGCATTGAAAGACTACAAGAAAGAAATGGAGAGCGGAAAATTTAGGTATTTAGTCCTACGGCAAGAAGCAATCTTGAAGAACAAGTACGGAAAAAATCTCAAAGATGTTTTGGATGCTGATCAGTAAACAAGGGGATAATGAGATTTCGAATATTGATGTGTAATTGTGTTTTGCAGAGATGAAAAATGTCTCCTAGTGAACGATCAGCACCCCGTTGATCTCAAGGTTCCTTTTTGTCCCTTCTTAACCAGACTTCGCAAGACTAGGTGGTCTGATAGCGTCTCCCAAATGGTCGGGATACCAAATCGGCGCAACGCATGAGAGCCTCAAGGCTTCTTCTAGTATTGACAACTCCTATTCAGTCAAGATCTCCCGACGTTATTCGGAACTATGGGCTCTCTCGGGTACTCACCCAATTTTACCATTGGGCCACAATCCTTGTGACATAGAAAAAATACTTGAGCCATAGGTGATCGCAGTTTAAAGCTGATACCTATTGTAAAGCACCAATTTTCCACCCCACTTCTTTTTGAACAAGAAAATGCCTCTCGATTTTTCATCCTTAGGATAGGGATCAACACCTGTTAAATCATAGCATCTAAACCCACTTTCATGTCCCCACTCCACGATCTTCCATCTTAAAAGTTCCGAAGCGTAAAGATGTTCTTTTGCAACTTCATTTGATGTGGCTGCTCCCCATTCATTTAAGTATCCGTTGAACGTGGATACTGCCAGACCTGCCACAACCTTTTTTCTCCAAGATGCTATAAAGAACTCCATGCACCCTTTTTCTTTAAGAGTTTCCCAGAGACATTTCATACCTCTAAAGCTTGGTCGCTTTACATTGTTTCTAACCCGAGTCTCCACTAATGCATGGTAATATCCTAGAAGGTCGTCTTCATCTTTAGCTATCCTGACGTCCACTCCACGCCTTGTTGCTCGTTCAACGTTTTTTCTAGCACTCTTCTTGTCTAATGCCGACCAAAGCTCTTTCAGATCCTTTTTCAAGTCTACAATAAACGTGCCCTCATTCGTTGGAATGAAGTTGAGCTTGATGTACTGAGACTTTCTATCATCTAATGGGTGAGGTACAGCCCTGGCGACTATGCCAATCCTTCTTTTTACTATTTTGACTGCATTTTCCAGCGTTATTGAGTAAATGTCGTCGCCTCCCACAACTACTGGTCCGTATACCCAGCGCACTTGGGGTCTTACTAATGTGAGCATATTGTAGACTACATGTGGTATTCTTCTTCCGCGGAGAAATCTGTCAATCCTCGGGGCCACAAACAGCAATAGTTGACCCGTTTCGTTGCCTCGCTGAACGCCAACGTAAATGGGTTTCCATTTGATCATTTCTTCAGCGTAATTGGCGTAATACGTCGTTTGGTATACTGTACCGTAAGGTTTTTTCCTCAAGTTTTCGTTCCACACGTTTGGGTCCACTGCGTTAGAGATTTGGACTTTCACGTTATCTAAACATCTAGATTTAATGTTGGCCATTGCTAGAACCGTCCTCCAAAATCGATTATCTGTGGCTTCGTGCGCTTATGACATATTCCCTTTGAATGGTGAAATGAATTATTAACCTAGTTTATTATTACTCCAATCCTAAAATTTTTTTGTAATAAAGTATTAGCTTGTCAGTTATCTTTTCCCAATGATGATGTTTCAGAATCCATTCACGAGCAGCTTTACCCATTTTTCTCCTCTTCTTTGAATCGGACGCTTCTACCAGTTTCTCATAGATCTCATTTTCGGTGCGAGCGTTGAACACGGGTGGAAGTTCGTGATAAAACCGCATAAATTGCTCTGTACTAATAGATGTCAATAGAGGCTTGCCGCAGGACATTGCCTCCCTACCGATCCCGCCTATACCCCTCGCGTTAAACTGATCTGCTATCAGGTCGGATCCGTTGATGACATTTATCAACTCTTTCTTCCTCAACTCGGGAAGAAAGATTACATTTTTCTGAAGACCGAGTCTAGAAATTAATTTATGAGTCGCCTCTACATCGGGGCCTCTATCTAATACGATAAGCAGAGGATTCCGCCCGTCTCTAACAAATCTTGAAGTGGCTCTGAAAAATCTGTCATTACCCTTGGTCGATACTCTATCCTTGCCTTTATATGTCCAGTCCAGATTTGTAGGATGAAATATTATAAAATCGTATCCGTCATAACCGAGATCGTACTCCGACGGTGAATACTTGTCAACATCCACCGGAAACGGGAAGGAGCCAGGATAGAAGACGAGATCGGCTTTTTCATAGGCCCTTTTCATGAGCTTGCCTTTAAGACTATTCTCTTGTGCAAGTTCACGGATATCGCTCCCCATACAATGGGCGATGTAGGGACGGAAACAAAATTGGACGAATAAGGGCGCCATGCAACTCGCGTGGATTAGATCGTATTTCCTCATCGTCATGAACCGTTCAACATAGCTTTTCAGAAGTTCGAATCTGCTTCCAATTGTCATGGCGGGTGCGGGGGGTCGTTTAATAATTATAATCCAAGGTGGGTAACCGTTTGTCAGTTCTTCATCCTCCCACTCAGGAGCATTCGTGCCTCTGATGCTATCAGAGTAAAGTAAAAGGTCTGCTTCTATTCCCTTCCTCCTCAAAAACTTGGCCATCACATAGGAACAATTAGCGAGATTCCCAACGTGCAATATTTTCATCTAATACACCAGACACGCCTAATATATTGAGAAGAACACGCGATCTCGTATCCAAAATTCTCTCCAGTAAACTTAGACGAAAACCTCGCTTCTTCACTGGCGTGATGGAAGTGTTCCATCTCCTACTTATATTCATGTCCTTCTAATTATTCGATCGATCTAGTCTTAAAAAAGATCGTTTACGGCTTTAAAATTTCTATCTTCTATGTCTCCTAACATCAGTAAGACTTGTATTGTGAAAATAGTTGTCCAAGCACCAATGGTGTTGCTTTTCATTTCTACAATAAACTTCTTTGTAAAATCGTAGAAGCCACCGTAAGCGTTAGCATCTCTCTTATTTTCACTTTGCATTCTTAGAACGAAATGAAGCGATCTCATAGCCGCATCATAAAGCTTCCTTTCCCCTGTCAACTCATACAGCAAAATCCAGATGCGTATCGCTTGAGACGTTGCGTATGTAAGTTTTATTCTGTTGTGCCAATCATTTTTGTAGACCTGATACAGCCCTCCGTCACTGCATTGTACATCTATCAACCATTCAGCAGCCCTTATCGCCGACTTTAGAAAATCATCGTTCCCCAATTTATCGTACGCATACAATAGGCCCTCAATAGTGTAGCAGTGAGCATGTGTGTTTGTTTCATCGCTGAAAATATTTGAACTGAATCGCCCATCTTTTTTTTGTTGAGTAAGAGCCCAACAACATAATTTTCTGGCAGAATCCAAATATTTTGAGTCTTCTATATCTTCCCAAAGTTTTAAGAGTCCCAAGGCTATTTTTGAATGAAAACTGCCAGGGGCCTCAAACCAGTTTTTTGGGTTAGTTGGACACGATCCTCTCTGCAGGTCATAGAGAGGCTTGAATGAGCCGTCTGAATTTTGCATGACGTTTATCAGCCATGAACCGACCTCTCTAGCAGATTGATAGTAGCGCTGGTTTTCAGTTTCACTGTAAATGTCTAACAAGGCGTTAAGGCAGATTCCATTGTCAAACGAGTAAGCTTTAGGAATCATTCTTTCCTTTGATAAATCGTATCCCATCAAGAACGAACCATAAGCTCGGCTGTTCCGTCCTCGACTCTTTGCGACATTAAGAAGCCAATCCGCTGATCTCTTAGCCTTCTCCAAGTAAGATTTGTCTTCGAATCTTCTAAACAAATATAGAAACAGTTGAATTGTATATGCTGTTATTTCCGTATACACGAATGGGTAGCGTTTTCTCCGAACGTCATAGTATGCGTTAACTCCACCGTATGTCATTTTGTTGGACTCATCGTTGTTGTAGACCCCCGTCTTTGTCAGCCAGATAATCGAGCGGTCAAGCGCCCTCCACCTTCGGGTCAATTTTTACAATTCCTCGCAAAAAACTCCTTTTTCAGTTCTATTTTTTTGATCAGCCGCAACTCATGTTAACTTATTAATTCCCGCGTTTTTCTGCTGAATGTGACGATTCATCGTCTAATATCCCGTTTGAAGCTTTGTTTGATTATTCCCCATAATCAATCATGAGATATGATAATAATCATTTTTGCATTAGAAGAATCAGCATGGAACTAACTACAATAAATATGAAGCAATCGATTGATCTGTCCTCGTCTAGTTAACGGGACAAATCTTGAAATATATCAAAGAAGGCTAAGATACAAGTTTGTTAATATGAAGTTCCCTTTTTATCTATAAACTCCCAGTTGCTAAAATGTGGTAACCGATGGGCATAAGATTAAGATATGTGGGATTAGTTTCATACATTTCTCAGCTCTTCAGCGTCTTAACCAGCACCCTGTTCGTACTACTAGTTACCCGTAATCTCACCGTGGGTGAATTCGGAGAATGGAAAATAGTCTCTCTTCTCATCTTTTACTCTACAATCATCTCCTCCATCATCCCTTTTTGGGTCACTAGGTTTATGGCAAGAGGCTACAAAAGCAGCACAATCACTGGTTTAATTTTGAATATATTCCTTTCCATCCCATTTTTTACTGCGTTCATCATCACAATTCCTCTATTGACAAAAATGCTGTACATTGACGCAAACATCCTTTACGTTGCGAGTTCATATGTACCAGCTACATACGTCTTGAACATTTTATCAGCACACACGAGCGCTATTCACCCTGAAGCGACCGCCTACTCTTTGATTCTCTTTGAAGGAGCGAAACTAATTCTGGCTTACACCCTTATCCAATTTTTTGGAATAAGTCTTTTAGGCGTTATGATTGCTGTCCTGATGGCCACCCTAATCCAATTAGTTTTTCTACTTACTTTGGCTTTTCGAGATTTAAGGAATGCGATAGACTGGGAAATGGCTAGGAAATGGATCAAAATGTCTTGGATTCGAGTTTACAGCTCTGGAGGAGACCTACTAATGAATCTTGATACGCTATTGTTAGTTATACTTGTGAACTCTGAGGAAGCCGCCGCCTTATTTAGCGTGGGTGCAGTCTTCTGCACCCTCATTTTATACTCAAGATCCCTCGCCTCAGGTCTATATCCAAAACTTTTGGAAAAAAGTGGAGGCATCGACGAAAGCGAGGAAACATTCAGGCTGTCCCTCCTCTTTGCAATACCTTCAACATCAGGTGTGATCGTTCTATCCTCCTATCTGTTGTACCTATTCAAACCAGATTACATCGTCGCTGAACACACTCTACGCATAATGGCGCTTACAAGTCTTCTTCAAGTCTTCTCTTTCATTCTAGAAACGATTTTGGGAGGCGTTGAGAAGAAAGATGTTGAAACAACCAGCTTCAAAGAATTGATGAGAAGCAACATCTTCACCACCAGCTCCCTCCTCTACATTCGCTCAGTCATATCACTCCCCCTAATATACATTTTCACCACTTCCCTGATGGCCTTTCTTTCAGGTTCTGATCTTGTCATTTGGTCTGCCTTCTCGGCTCAGGTGGGAAACCTCATCGCAACCCTTGTTACGCTAGCTATTACTTACGTCAAGACAAGAAAAGCCTTGAGATTCAAATTTCCATGGAACGATACAGTCAGATTCCTAGCGGCCTCGCTAATCATGACGCTGGCCATCCTACCCTTCAGACCGACGAAGATCCGGGACGCATTAGCAGTCACTGCCTTAGGCGCCACAGTCTACTTCAGCGTTTTATACCTCGCAAGCAACTGGTTCAGACGGATCGTCTCACGCGCCTACAGATTATTAACATAAGGTCCTTTCCAATCAAATATAATTAAATAAAAGTCATCATTCCGCCTCAAGCCAAGAAAAAAGCTTCAAGTACTATGGAGTAAGTAGCAGAAAATGAGGTATAGATTTACTATTGAGGTGAAGGAGGTGAAAGGGTTCTGCCCCCTCTACAAGCCAGGAGATCAGATCCTTCTTAAAGACTTCTACATCGATTCCAAGCATTCTAAAAACGTCTGCATTCACCTCCTCTCAGCAGCTTCAACACTCCTATCAGCATTCATGCACGGTGCTTCTGCAATCGAGCTAGGAATAGGAGACAGGGACGACATAGGCTATCTCCAATGTCCAGATCCAGGTTCACCCTACACAAAGGGCGGAACAGTCGTCTTCGAGTTGAGGAGAGACCCACTGGAAATTCATTGAATTCGCTGCGGTCGTTGATCGATCAGGAAGAAACCGGAGATAAAATAACCATGAGAAAAATCTGCGTCTTTCCAAACGACTCGATGAGGGCATACTACCAAAAAGGCGAGGTCAAAGAAAGATACTTTAACCCATGCAACTTCTTCGACGAAGTCCAAATCATCTCTCCATGTGAACGGGACATTGAAGAGAACAAAGTCCAAATGATGGCAGGAGACGCAAAACTAAAGATATTTCCAATCGGCA
>Ga0209609_10001489_pt1 | contig 13517 bp, 13 predicted proteins | sample LakKivw325mmetaG_FD_184136 | JGI IMG/M metagenome (GOLD analysis project Ga0209609, IMG submission 184136) | Anoxic lake water microbial communities from Lake Kivu, Rwanda to study Microbial Dark Matter (Phase II) - Lake Kivu water 325m metaG... | ecosystem: Environmental > Aquatic > Freshwater...
GGCAAAGCCCGATGCTAAAGACATCGGGCTTAAAGAGCAAAGCCCTTCGGGCTGAATTCAGCCCCGCAGGGGCTTCGCCCTCTCAGCGCGGGGGTTCAGCCCCGCACTCCCTTGCCCTCCTGTGGTAATGCTTGACCTCGCGGGAGTACCATACGCTACGCCATTCATTATATCCTCTTTTGCAAGTTATCGCAAGAAAAGGGTTTTGGATTTTGAGCTTTGGACTTTGGATTTTATCTCTCGGCTATGCAAAAAGTGTGAAATCTGGTATAATATAATGCAGAAGAAAGGATAAGGTGATTTGACATGAAAAAGCTGAAGTTCTTGATACCTGGCCGCAGCCTGCTTGTTATCGCCGGTGTGGTGTTAATAGTTCTGATCCTGGCATCCTCCAGCTACGTCCAGGTCGAGTATGGCACCGTGGGATTGGTCACTCGCTTTGGGGCAGTGACGGGGAGAGTCATGCACCCAGGCCTGAACTGGAAGATGCCTCTCATTGAGAATGTATTGCCCTACCGCACCCAGGAGATCGTCTACCAGACTGCTAGCGAGGGAGAATCACAAGCTGACTACGTGGACTCCCCCACCGATACCACCACCGCCGATGGTCAGCAGATCATCTTGAAGTACTCCATTCGCTTCCGCATTGACCCCCAGAAGGTGGGCTGGATCGCCAACAACATCGGCGATGAGCAGGACGTGGTGGAGAAGGTGGTCAAGTTCCACAGCCGCATCCTGGCTCGTAACATCCCCAAGGAGTACGCTGCCCTGGACCTCTACACGGGGAACATCCAGGCAGTCCAGGATCAATTCGAAGAGCAGCTCACGCCCCTTTTCGCCGAGAAGGGAATCATCCTCGACAGCTTCGGCCTGCGGAAGATCGAGTTCACCGAGGACTACAAGCAAGCCGTGGAGCAGAAACAGATCGAGGCTGAGAACGTCATCACCGAGCAGCACCGGGCTGAGCAAGCAACCTATCAGGCGAAAGCTCAGGTGGAGCTGGCCAAGGGTGAGGCCCAGTCTACCATCGAACGAGCCAGGGGCGATGCGGAAAAGGTGAAGCTGCTGGCGGAGGCGGAGGCAGAAGCCATCCAGACCAAGGGTGAAGCCCTGGCGAAGTATCCGGCCATCATCCAACTGCGATTCGTGGAATCCCTGAGCGACCCGGAGGGCAAGGTCACCTGGGGCATCATGCCCCCCGGCAGCTTTGTTCCCTTCCTGAATCTGACGCCGGGGGAGAGCCTCGTGTCCAGCACTGTAATCACTGGGACCACGCCGTGAGAGTGAAAACAACACATTACTTCGTACAATGCCTTTTTCGACCGTCGTTTCAAGCCCTGAGGGAGACAAGACTATGGTGTTTGAATACTATCCCGATACAGACATGCTTTATATCAGACTCGTTGATGGGATCAGTACCGAGTCCGAAGAAGTCGCGCCAGGGGTTGTGTTGGACTTTGACGAACATAATCGTGTTATTGGTGTTGAGATTGAAGACGCCAGTAAGTCAACTAGGCCGGAGGTGAGAAACCCATGAATCAAAATCGTTTACTCGAACGAATCACCCTCAACCCCAAAGTCATGGTAGGGAAGCCAGTCATTAAGGGTACACGCTTGACTGTCGAATATATTCTTAACCTACTGGCTCACGGCGCAACTATTGAGGAGATTCTGCAGGAATACGAAGGGCTGGCTCCAGAGGACATTCAGGCTTGTTTGTTGTTTGCGGCCCAATCATTGGAGAGCACGGTCTTTATGCCGCTGGCGATGGAGATGGCCTGAATGCGATTCCTCGTGGACGAATGCACTGGCCCGGCTGTGGCTCGGTGGTTACGAGAACGACGGCACGAAGTCTTCTCCGTGTACGAAGAAGCGCGTGGAATGGACGACGAGGAGATTATCCAGAGAGCATTTACAGAGAATCGATTCCTGATTACGAACGACAAAGACTTTGGAGAGAAGGTTTACCGAGACCGATGGCCGCACAAAGGGATCATCCTCTTGCGTCTCGACAATGAAAGGGCCGAGAACAAGATTGAAGCAGTGCGGCGACTTCTGACAGGTTACGCAGACCGGCTTGCTGGGCAATTCGTCGTGGTGACCGAGACAACTGTTCGCTTCGCCCACCAAATATAACCAAACAACAAGGAGGCAACGAGGCAACAAGTGAGGGAGATTTTATGGAAGAGCTTACCGAAGAACACAAAGAAGAGTCTGCATCAAAGACGCAGTTTGTAGCCAGGGCGATGTGGGAGTTGGTGATCACCGTCTGTCCGGCTCTCCTGGTAGCGCTGTTCATTAACGTCTTCGTCGCCGAGGCAGCGTTGGTGGAATATGGCCCGAGTATGGAGCCCAATCTGTATCGCGGCTATCGGGTGATGGCGGAAAAGGTCTCCTATCATCTACATCCCCCGTATCGCGGGGATGTAGTCATCGTTGATCGGCCGGGGAATGAGGTGTCGCTGATCAAGCGGGTGGTGGCTCTGCCTGGAGAGACAGTAGAAGTACGCGGTGGGCACACTTTTATCAACGGAAAACAGATTGAAGAGTCGTGGGTGATCAATTTTGGTGGACCGAGCTATCCGCCGACGCTGGTACCGCCGGATCACGTCTTCATCCTGGGCGACAACCGCAGCAACTCACGGGACTCTCGGGCCATCGGGCCGGTGCCGATGGATACGATTAAAGGGCACGTGTGGCTTGTTTACTGGCCGTTGGATCAGATCAAGTTGGTGCCATAGAGTGAGTCTCGCCTTTTGTCAGTACCACCGTGTAAAGCCAGTTGGGGTGGATCAAGAGTCCGCTGGACAACTTCAAGTTGTAGAAGGGCACAATGAATGATCTATGGCGACATGGGAAATTGAGTTTGGAGGAATCATCTCTGTTGGATTCCCGGCACATTAGTGACGGGCAGCACACCCAAAATGGTATGCTTCACGTCCAGGAATGAATAGAACCATGGCCTACCAATCAGTTGATCAATTGCAGAAAGTCTTGGCAGATCAAGTCTCCCACTACACCAAAGACGCCAAAAAGGCGGCAGGGAGAGCACTGGGCACTTTGGTTGAGATCATAACCTTTTATTTGTTGAAATCCTGGGATTTCGAATACTCGATTGCAATTGAAAGAGCTTTAGCTGAGTATGGCAATCCAGAGATTACTCACAACGTCGAATACTCACTTCACCCAATTTTGAGAAAACATCTACTTGCCTTACGTCCTCCGAAACTGCCTATTACCGCGTCCCGTATCTTATCCAAGTTAGAGGGACAATTCTCGCTTGCAAGCTTCCGAAAATCAGGAATGACCCTTCTGACGTCTGATGGAGTTCTGAGAAATTCCTGCACGATAGCAAATGGGGACAGATCCCATCTGATAGCGACTTTGGCTTCGAAAGGCACGGACGAGTTACAAGTTGTGGTATTGGAGCAATACTCGAAACCCTACGCCATGTTTGAGTGTAAACGCGTCGGAGTTGAAGAGGGCACAAGGAAAGGACCTCAAACGATAGAGAAAGCCAAGCAGGGAGCTTATGTTGCAAGGACGGTATCTTCTTTGCACAAAATACGTATGGCATCAGGAGAGCTTCGCGGGTTGATTTATAAATCAAACCAGACTATTTACTCAAAGCCCTACGCCGAATTGATAGCTGAAGTGGTTGCATCCAATGACCCAGAGCTTCTGTGTGATTTCATACTGACAGTCGGCATGGTTAGCAATCATGGTAACTGGTTTACAACGGACGATCACAACAAGGAGTTAAAGGTCTTGGCGCAGTCTTACGACTGGCTAGTTTTCCTAACCGATGAAGGACTATCTGAATTTATCACCGAACTACTTCTTACTCCCGTGCCACTCCTGAAACCAGCGAGAGATGCTTTCCTTGCAAGCTATACAACGGAGAAGAAAAGGAATCGGTTCACAAAAGTGCAGATGGATTACGAGGCAGATCAAGTTCTACAAGCCTATTTCAAAAGAAACTTATCGCGGATTGAGAAATGGTTTGACATTATTGCGCCTAGAAATGGCTCAATGCGGAAGCTGAGAGCGGAGATTTCACAATTGCGTGATAAGAATTGGAGAGTGATATATTCACTATGACGGCAGGACGCAAGGTTATTACTCAAAACAAAGATTGGTGCACCCCCCAAAAATACGTCAAGGCTGTGAGAGAGTTTTTCGGTGGTACGATCCACCTCGACCCCTGTTCAAATCACTATTCAATCGTCAACGCGCTCGTCGAATACTCTCTCCCTGATCACGATGGACTCAGAGAGTCGTGGAATTTTCCAACAATATACGTCAATCCACCTTACGGGATTGACCGCAAACATGGAACGTCCATTAAAGACTGGTTGCGTAAATGTAAGGAAGCTCATAGACTATATCAAGCGGAAGTCATAGCTCTCGTTCCAGTAGCCACGAACACTGGGCATTGGAAAAAATATGTATATGGGAAAGCTACTGCAATCTGCTTTCTCTACGATACGCGTCTTCGTTTCCTCGTCAATGGCAAAGACAGTGGCAAAGGTGCACCTATGTCTTGCGCACTAATCTACTGGGGACGCAACTTTGAGCGATTCTTTCAGGTATTTATAAGATTTGGTGCTGTCGTGAATATCGAAAACCTAAAAGGCGTTGCAATAGGTCAGGACAGTAACAACTACCAGATGGAATTCGAAACAATTGCCGCTATTAGTCACTAAAGCAAGTTTCCGGGAAAGAGATGTCAAGTCTGTCACATTCAAGGGCAATTTTGATTACCCAATTCACCGCTGGTTCCGCCTTACACCCAGCTTTTCGCCCGAATTGGTGGGAGACATCCTCGCCCATTGGGAACTGCCAAATAATGCGAAGGTTCTGGAACCATTCTGCGGTGTAGGTACGACGCCTCTCGTGTGCCAAGAGAGAGGATTAAGTAGTTGTGCCGTTGAACTGAACCCTCTGCTATATTTTGTAGCGAAAGTCAAGACAACTCCCTTCAGGAATCTAGCTGATTTGGCTGTTGCCGCCAAGGAAGTAATGGTGCAAGCACAGAGCCGCTTTTCTAAATTAGAGACTTTGGATACAGCAACGTTTCTGATAGAGTACCACGATTGGATTCCCAAGATTCGGAACGTAACGAAGTGGTGGTCACCTTTGATCCTCAAAAAACTCGTTGCCATACGGATGGCTCTCACCACTGCCTCGATGTCGGTTGACATCACTAATCTCCTCAAGCTGGCTGTGGCAAGCATATTGATCGAAGTTTCTAACGCACGTCATAATCATCCATCGCTTTCTTTTGCCAAGGTTCCTGAGAATGATGCACCAGTTTTTGAGAGGTTTCGGGGGCAGGTAGAGATGATGACGACTGATCTGCAGAGCCTAACCCAGACGAGATCGAAAACGCTCATCCTGCAAGGGAACTCCAAACAACTAGAGGAAGTGTTACCCGCCAACAGCGTATTCGATGCGGTAATCACTTCGCCACCCTATCCAAATCGCTATAGCTATGCCAGAGAGACTCGCCCTCCCATGTTCTTTCTGGGATTAGTGCAAGACGGTAGAGAAGTAGGCGAATTAGAGACTGAAGCCATCGGCGGCACCTGGGGCAAAGCTACTTCAGTCCTGAACGGTCATTTTGACTATCGTTCCACAGTAATTGAGGAATCCCTACGCGGCATCCCAGAGCGAATTGGACAGCATAGCCACCTAATGCAGAACTATGTGATCAAATACTTCAACGATATTCAACAGCACATTGAGTCTCTCAAGCCATTTCTTCAACGAGGTGCCCAGTTAGCATATGTGATCGGCAATAGCAAGTTCTACAAAATTATCCTACCTTCGGACGAAATTCTCGCTGACATCTTTGAGGCGAATGGCTTTCAGACCATTTCTATCGAAAGGATGCGACGACGAAACAGTAAGTCTGGTCTCTATGAGGTAATCGTGTTTGCGGAAACACAGTAACAAATTGGAGCACAAACGATAGATGGAATACAAAGACTATTATAAGACCTTGGGCGTGAACAGGAACGCTGAGGAAAAAGAGATAAAAAAGGCTTATCGTAAGCTGGCGCGACAATATCACCCCGACATGAACCCCGGCGATAAAGCGGCGGAGGAACACTTCAAGGACATCAACGAAGCCTACGAGGTTTTGTCCGATCCGGAGAAGCGCCGCAAGTACGATCAGTTGGGAAGCAGTTGGCAGCAGTGGCAACGCACGGGCAGAGACCCTGGCGGTTTCGATTGGAGCCGGTGGTCCAGCGCGGCCCAGCCTGGAGGCGTCCGGGTAGAGTACAGAGACCTGGGTGATTTGGGAGATCTGTTCGGCAGAGACTTCTCCGATTTCTTCCAGAGCATCTTCGGCGGCATGGGTGCCCCCCAGGCACGCCCCCGCCGGGGTCAAGATTACACCCAGCCAGTAGAGATCACCCTGGAGGAAGCATTCCAGGGCACTACGCGGATGATCCAGAAAGATGGACGTCGCCTGGAGGTAAAGATCCCACCGGGAGTCACGACAGGTTCCAAAGTGCGAGTGGCAGGCGAGGGCAGCCCTGGCATTGTCGGAGGGGCCAGCGGAGACCTCTATTTGGAAGTCAAGGTTCTACCTCATTCCCTCTTCGAGCGCGAGGGGGATGACCTTCGTTGCGAGGTCCCCGTTAACCTCTACACGGCTGTGCTGGGTGGGGAGGTCAAGGTGCCCACCCTGAGCGGCGATGTAATGCTCAACATCCCTCCTGAGACTCAGGGCGGCCGAACCTTCCGCCTGCGAGGAAAGGGAATGCCCAACCTGGGCAATCCCAAGAAACGCGGCGACCTCTACGCCAGGCTCATGGTACAAGTACCACAAAAGCTCAGCCAGCGAGAGAAGGAACTCTTCCGTGAACTGGCCAGCTTGCGACCGGATCAAGGATAAAAATAGGGGAGATAATGAATCAAAAGCTGTTACTGTACGTTCTGATTAGCCTAATGATGATAGCATTGTTGGGTTGTGGGGTGACCCTGCCCTGGGAAATCGTGCAAAAGGGGCCTACCCTAACCCCTGCTCCTACTCCTACCCCAATAGTGATCGTAGTCACGCCGACTCCTTTGCCACCGGGAATGGCGGAGACGGTTGATGTTGAAGAGCAACGGATTATCAGCATCTACGAGAAAGCCAGTCCCGCCGTAGTCCACATCGCCAGCCAAGTGATCACCATGAGTTTCTTCTGGGGGCCCATCCCCCAAGAAGGCACCGGCTCCGGCTTTGTCATAGACAGTAAGGGACACATCGTCACCAATAACCACGTAGTTGAAGGGGCCGATGAAGTGCACGTGACTCTGGCCGATGGGACAAGGGTGTCAGCCGAGATTGTGGGTACTGATCCGTACAATGACTTGGCGGTCATCAAAATAGATGTGCCGCCGGATAAGCTCTATCCCGTTGAGTTGGGCAGCTCGGTAGACCTGCGGGTGGGGCAGCGGGCCATCGCCATTGGCAACCCCTTTGGCCTGGACCGCACGCTCACCACAGGGGTCATCAGCTCCCTGGGGCGGCCCTTGGAAACCGAGAGTGGTCAAGTCATCTACAACGTCATCCAGACCGACGCGGCCATCAACCCCGGCAACTCTGGCGGGCCGTTGTTGGATTCCCAAGGTCGGGTCATCGGCGTCAACACCGCCATCCAAACCGGAGCCGAGAACATTGGCTTCGCTATCCCTGTGGATACCATCAAGCGGGTGGTACCAGAGCTGATCGAGAAGGGCCATTATCGCCACCCCTGGTTAGGGGACTTAAGTTACTCCATAGATTCAGAGCTTGCCCAGAGCCTGGGACTCCCTGTGGACAAGGGAATTCTGATAGCTCAAATCTACAGGGACAGCCCCGCTGCCAAGGCTGGCCTGAGGGGAGGCAACCGGCAAGTCATCGTGGGCAACCGGCGCATTATAGCCGGGGGTGACATCATCGTGGCCATAGACGGACGACCAGTGAAGAGCAATGAGGATTTGACGGTTTACCTGGAAACGGAAACCCACGTGGGCCAGGTAGTTGAGCTGACCATCCTACGTGGCGACCAGGAGATGACTATCGAAGTGAAGCTGGATGAAATGCCTGAGGGTCTGTGATCCTCGATTTTCGATTGCCGATTTTCGATTCAGAAATCGGAAAGAGGATAGCTACAGAATACAGAAATGAAGGAAAAGGAGGCTAAAGCATGTTCAGTGAGGATGATCTGCAGGAGTTAGTAGGTTTTCACAGCGAGGAATCGCCGGTGCTAAGCTTGTACCTGGACGTAGATCCGACGAAGCATACCACTGACGAATACAAGCTGGTGCTGAGAGGCCTGCTGAAGGAGGCGGCAGGTCAAGCAGAACGCGAGGATATTACTGCCGTGGAGCGATATTTCGATCACGAGTATGACTGGCAAGGCAAGGGTGTGGTGGTGTTTTCCTGCCTGGGACAGGATTTCTGGCGGGCTTATCCTCTGGCCGTGCCGGTGGAAAACCACGTCTACGCCAGCGAAAGACCCTACATCAAGCCATTGACTGACATCCTTGACGCTTATGGGCGCTATGGAGTTGTGCTGGTGGATCAGGAGGGAGCACGCCTCTTCCTCTTCCGCCTGGGGGAGTTACAGGAGACGAGTGGGACGATTGGCGAGGAGGTGAAGCGCACGAAACATGGCCGTGGCTCGGCGGCTGGCCGGCGGGGCGGGGTAGGAGCGCGTGCGAGGCGAAAGGAAGAAGAGATAGCTCAGCGCAATCTCAGAGAGGCGGCTGAGTTGACGGCCAAGTTCTGCGAGGGTGGCCGGTGCAGCCGAATCATTCTGGGTGGCACGGGACAGACTGTGGCCCTGTTTCAGGAAATGCTGCCCAAGGACCTACAAGATAAGGTAGTGGGTAGCTTCCCCGCCGTTATGACAGCCTCGGAGGTGGAGGTATTGGACCGCTCGCTGGAGATCATAGCGGAGGTGGAGCGCGAGAGGGAGAAGGAACTTGTGGAGAGTGCCATCACCGCCGCGGCCAAGGGCGGGGCCGGAGTCATTGGCCTGGCTGACACCTTGGGGGCGGTATATGAGGGACGAATCCACATCCTGTTAGTACATGAAGGGTATAAGGCCGCCGGCTATCGTTGTCAGCAATGCGGCTACATCGCCGCTCAAGCCATACAGAAATGCCCATTCTGCGGCGGTATAGTGAAGCACATAGATGATGCGGTGGACCTGATCGTGCGGGAAGTGATTGATCAAGGGGGAAAGGTGGAGGTAGTGAGAGACAACCCAGACTTGAAGAAAGCGGGATACGTCGCGGCGTTGTTGCGATACTGAGCGCTTTTGGGCGGGCTGAGCCAGATGGGCAGCCCGCCTAAACTTTTCTGCTCCCGTAGACTTCCGAAGTCTCGAAGATTTCGGAAGTCTTCTATGAATTCTAATATAGCTCTAATACTTTTCTTGCGTAATTCTAACACGAATGGGCTATAATTATAGGGCGAAGAACAAGCTGGAGTGTGGACGCCAGTCCGCTCCGGCAGGCTTGCGCCTGCACTCCAGGCGCTGATAATCCGCGGGAAGAGTTGAACCATGAACCTAAACAAATATACCGAGAAGGCTCAAGAAGCAATATTCCAGGCCCAGAGCCTGGCGGGTGAGTATAATCACAGCCAAATCGAACCGGAGCACTTGCTACTGGCCCTGGTGCGACAAGCGGATGGGGTCGTGCCCCAGATCGTGCAAAAGCTGGGAGCCAATCCTCGTGTGCTCCAACAAGAGCTGGAGCAAGACCTGGCTCGTCGGCCCAAAGTCTACGGGGGAGCAACTCAGGTTGGCCTATCGCGAGACCTGCAGGCTGTTCTTGACTTGGCTGAGCAAGAGGCAGGGCGGATGCGCGACGAGTACGTATCAACAGAGCATTTGCTCATCGCCTTGACCGATAAGGTGGCAGGCGATGTAGTAACTTTCCTGCGAAGCCAGGGCATCGCCAAGGATGCTATCCTGAGGGCTCTGACCGGCATCCGCGGCTCTCAGCGGGTGACCACGCCCACGCCGGAGAGCACCTATCAGGCTTTGGAGAAATATGGGCGGGACATGACCCAACTGGCTCGCCAGGGGAAGCTGGACCCGGTCATCGGCCGGGACGAGGAAATCCGCCGTGTGGTGCAGGTGCTGTCGCGGCGCACCAAAAACAACCCGGTTCTCATCGGCGAGGCCGGCGTAGGCAAGACCGCCATCGCCGAGGGGCTGGCCCAGCGGATCGTGCGTGGGGATGTGCCCGAGGGATTAAAGAACAAGCGCATCGTGCAGTTGGACCTGGGAGCCCTCATCGCCGGGAGCAAATTCCGCGGTGAGTTCGAGGAGAGATTGAAGGCTGTCCTGAAAGAGGTCACCGAGTCCGAGGGGCAGATCGTCCTCTTCATTGACGAGCTTCACACCGTGGTGGGAGCTGGGGCAGCCCAGGGAGCCATGGATGCCAGCAACATGCTCAAGCCCATGCTGGCTCGCGGAGAGTTGTACTGCATCGGGGCTACAACTTTAGACGAGTACCGCCAGCACATCGAAAAAGACGCCGCCCTCGAGCGGCGGTTTCAACCGGTTTACGTAGATGAACCCTCGGTTGAAGATACCATCTCTATCCTGCGAGGCCTCAAGGAGCGCTACGAAGTTCACCACGGGGTACGCATTCAGGACCCGGCGGTCATCGCTGCGGCCACACTATCCCACCGTTACATCTCCGACCGCTTCCTTCCCGACAAGGCCATTGACCTCATTGACGAGGCCGCCTCGCGCCTGCGCATGGAGATAGATTCCAAGCCGGCCGAACTGGACGAGATAGACCGCAAGATCATGCAACTGGAGATCGAGCGAGAAGCCCTCAAGAAGGAACGGGATGAGGCCTCCCGAGAGCGGCTGACCAGGTTGGAGAAAGAGCTGGCGGAGTTGAGAGAGAACAGCAGCCGCCTCAAAGTTCACTGGGAGATGGAGAAGGATGCTATCCAGGGCATCCGCCAGACCAAGGAAAGAATCGAGCAAGCCAAAGTTGATATCGAGCAGGCTGAGAGGCGGGCTGACCTGGAGGCAGCGGCCCGGCTGCGTTACGGCACCTTGCGAGAGTTGGACGCTCAGCTCAAAGAGCAAGAAGGCCGTCTGAAGGAACTGCAGAAAGATCACCGCATGCTCAAGGAAGAGGTGGAGGCCGAGGACGTGGCTGAAGTGGTCTCCAGGTGGACGAACATTCCGGTCTCCCGCCTGATGGAAGGGGAGATCCAGAAACTGATCCATACAGAGGAGCGCTTGCACCGCCGGGTGGTGGGGCAAGACGAAGCCATATCCGCAGTCGCTAATGCCGTGCGCCGCGCCCGCGCTGGCCTGCAGGATCCCAACAGGCCCATCGGCAGCTTCATCTTCCTGGGCCCCACGGGCGTGGGCAAGACGGAACTGGGGCGGGCCCTGGCTGAGTTCCTCTTCGACGACGAGGAGGCTATGATCCGCCTGGACATGAGCGAGTACCAGGAGCGCCACACCGTGGCCCGTATGATCGGGGCGCCGCCCGGTTACGTGGGCTACGAGGATGGTGGTCAGCTCACTGAGGCCGTGCGTCGTCGCCCCTACTCGGTAGTTCTGTTCGATGAGGTCGAGAAAGCCCATCCTGAGGTGTTCAACGTCCTGTTGCAGATTCTGGACGACGGTCGCCTCACCGACGGCCACGGGCGCACGGTCAACTTCAAGAACACCGTGGTCATAATGACCTCCAACGTGGGGAGCCACTGGGTCAAGGAGTTGGGGCCTGAGGCAGCGAAAGGGAAGGTGCTAGAGGAGTTGAACCGTCACTTCCGCCCTGAGTTCCTGAACCGTGTAGACGAGATCATCGTCTTCCATTCCCTGACCATGAAAGACCTGGTGCAGATCGTGGACATCCAGTTGCGTCGGCTCCAGGGTCTCCTGGCCGAGCGGAATATCGCTCTGGAGCTAACCGAGGCAGCCAGGCAGCTCGTGGCCGAGAAAGGCTACGATCCCGTCTACGGTGCCCGTCCCCTCAAGCGGACCATCCAGCGGGAACTCCAGGACCCCCTGGCCCTGAAGATTCTCCAGGGTGAGTTCGACGACGGCGATGTAGTAATGGTGGAAGTGAGAGACGGCGAACTGGCGTTCGCGAAGCAGCAAGGGCGTAGCACTGCGCCCCTTTTGTTTGTCAAGAGGGAAGAAATGGGGTATAATAAACAAGAAAGCCAATAAAGAATTCCCTACGAGGAGCTTGATCCAATGACCATACGGAAGCCCAGCGGCCAATTGGTTATTCTGGAACATCTGAAGCAACATATCGGGGAATGGATTCATAATCAGGAGTTGCGTCAGATGTCTGGCCTAAATGATGCTCCTCGAGTCATCCGAGCGCTTAGGCAAGAAGGTTGGCAAATTGAAGTGCGAGGGGATGGGTATGTCCGATTAGTTTCCCTAGAAAAGGGCGAATCCAAGGGGAAGAGAAAAACTATAAGTCGTAAATTGCGGTTTCAAATTCTACAACGAGATGGTTTTAGATGTAGAGCGTGTGGCAGAGGACCTAATAATGGCGCCAAGTTGGTTATTGACCATATAATACCTGTAGATTGGGGAGGCCTTACCGAGGAATCCAATCTTCAAACCCTTTGCGAGGAATGCAATAGTGGCAAGCAAGCTTGGATAGGTGGAAGACCTCCCAGAGTGATGCAACAAATCCTTTCCCAATTTACGGTTGAGGCCAGAATTGAGGCTTTATTTGAAGCTTTTCCTAATCAAGATATCCCCTCAGTTTTCATTCAATTGGTCTCAAAAGGAGCCCTTGATTGGCAGCGAGCTCTACGGAGGGTAAGGGAAAGGACTGGCAAGGAAATCCGGCCTGTCAGGGGGAAAAGAGCTTACCGGTATTTCAAAGGGTGAGGAGACTACAATGGAGTTTCTTGACCAAATAATTTGTGATGATTGCTTGGAGATAATGGCTCAGATGCCGGATAATACCGTTCATTTAGCGGTGACTTCCCCCCCCTACAATTTGGGTATAAATTACGATTTGCATAATGATAATTTGGCTTATAAGCAATACTTGGATTGGATGAGGAGGGTCTGGCTAGAGACCAAAAGGGTTTTAGTGCCGGGAGGGCGATTCGCTCTCAATATAGCTCCCACGGGTATAAAGAACTTTAGGCCCATTCATCACGATTTTGCCAATCAGCTTAGAGAAATAGGGATGATTTTTAGAACGGAAATTATTTGGTATAAACAAACTATGGGACGACGGACAGCCTGGGGTAGTTGGAAAAGTCCGACAAATCCTCATATTGTCCCATCTTGGGAATACATTCTGGTTTTCAACAAAGATTCCTGGACACTTGAAGGAAGAAGCCAGGATGCTGATATTACTGCTGAAGAATTCAAGAGATTCTCTGATGGCTTTTGGTATATTCCGCCCGAGTCTCAACGGCGAGGCCATCCTACACCATTTCCGGAAGAATTGATCTATCGCCTCATAAAATTTTATACTTACAGAGGGAATGTAGTCCTTGATATGTTCGGGGG
>Ga0209609_10001492_pt1 | contig 13498 bp, 10 predicted proteins | sample LakKivw325mmetaG_FD_184136 | JGI IMG/M metagenome (GOLD analysis project Ga0209609, IMG submission 184136) | Anoxic lake water microbial communities from Lake Kivu, Rwanda to study Microbial Dark Matter (Phase II) - Lake Kivu water 325m metaG... | ecosystem: Environmental > Aquatic > Freshwater...
GACCGTTTCGCGCCGCTTGAGCCCGGCCTCGGCGTCGGCCTTGGAGGCCTCGGCTTTCTCGAAGGCGGCCTGGGCCGACTCGACCGCCAGGCGGTAGCGCTCGGTCTCGATCTCGACGAGCGTCCGGCCGGCCGCGGCGTACTCGCCTTCGGCGAAGAGGACCCGGTCGACGGCGCCGGAGACGCGGGCCGTCACCTGGACCTTTTCGAAGGCCTCGACCGAGCCGACGGCCGAGACGGTATAGACGAGCGAGCGGACCGGGACCTCTTCGACATCGACGGGGAAGACGACGCGACCCCGCCCTCCGCCGGGAGCCTGGGAGGCGGACGCTTTCTTCTTACAGGCGCCGGCCGTGACGACAAGAACGGCCGCTGCGGCGGCGAGAGCGATGAGCTTCTGGTGCTTGAGTTCGATCACTTGATTGGCTCCTTCCCGAAGGGGTCGAGTCCCAGGGCCGCTTCGAGGTTGAGGAAGGCGACGCCCAGGCCGTACCGTTCCTGGACAAAAGCGACTTCCGCCTCGAAAAGCTTGACATTGGCGTCGGCCACCTCGAGGGCGGAGGCGAGGCCCTGGCGGTAGAGTTCGGTCGTTTCGGCGGCGTTTTTCTTGGCCACCTCGTGGGCGACGGTGGCCTGCTTGAGCGAAGCCCGCTGGTTGGCCAGCGAGACCAGGGACTGGCGGACCTGGACGTCCACCTGGCGCATCGCCGCCCGGTAATCCAGGTCGGCCAGCCGGGCCAGGGCCCGCTGTTCCTTCTGCTGGCCGAAGCGGGCGCCGCCGTCGAAGAGGTTCCAGCTCAGGGTCGCGCCCAGGCTCCAGTTCCAGTTCCTGTTGTTGAAGCTGGCTTCGTTCGTCAGGCTGTACCGGCCGGAGGCGCTGAGCGACGGGACCCAGCCGAGCATCGGCAGCCTGGCCAGGGCGCGCCGGGACGAGGCCTCCCAACGGAGCGAGCTGAGGTCGAGACGGCGGGCCAAGGCCTCTTCGACGAGGGCCTCGGTGTCGGCGGCCTCGGCCGCCGCCGCCTCGATCAGGAACTCCGGCACGATGAGCGGGGCGCGGACGGCCTCGGGCGCGTCGAGGAGATGGCCGAGCTGGAGGAGGGACGTTTCGACCTCTCCTTTGACCTGGGTCAGCCCGACCTCGGCCGTGGCGTACTCGAGCTCGGCCCGGGTGACATCGTTGACGGACGCGAGTCCGGCCGAGAACCGGGCCTTGGCGGCGTCGAGGTTCTGCCCGGCGAAAGCGAACCGCCGGGCCGAGGCTTCCTGGACTTGGGATGTGCCCAAAGTGGCCAAATAGGCCTGGCTGACCTCGAAGGCCAGCTGCCGCCGTCCCTCCGTGGCGGCCGCCACGTCGGCGTTCCGCTGGGCGCGCAGGGCGGCGAGGCTGGTCAAGCTCCGGGCGTCGAAGAGGGTTTGGCTGAGGGCGAAGGTCTCCGAGAGGGCGTTGTAGCGCTGGATGATGACCTCGGTCTCGCCGACGACCCGGCGTGTTTCATAGGCCCGGCGGGTATAGGTGCCCGTGCTGGTCACCGTCGGCAGGAAGAACGACCGGGCCTGGGCGACCCGGGCGTTGGCCGCGGCCTCGCTCTCAAACGTCTGCAAGGACCGTTCGTTCCTTTCCAAAGCCAGCGCGACCGCCCTGTCGAGCGTCAGCGGCTGGTCCTGGGCCGCGAGCCGGGGGACAAGGAGGAGGAACAGACTAAAAGATGCCGCGCCGGGGTGCCTGGCCCGGCCGGTCTGGGATATCTCTGCCATCGTCGCGTCTCCTCGAGCGCGGGGCCGTCCGCGGGGCCCCGGAGCCGGAATGAAATACAGGACTATACCATAAGAATTTAGGACGTCCTAACGGCCCTTTTCTTCCCCGTTTTTCGGGGAAGGCCGGGCGTCCGGGAAGAGCCTCCGAGGACCCCCGTCTAAAGGGGTGGGCAGGGGGACACGTACCCCAGGTACATGTCCCCGGTCGGGACGGGGATATGTCCCGCCCCGGTGCGTGTCCCCGATCTGCTGCAGAACGGAAGGAGGCGCATATGAGGGCAAAGGAGATCTTAGCCGCTGGGCTTTTAATGGTCCTCGCGACCGCCGTACTATTCTGGGCCTTTCCAAGCCCGAAGGCCTCGCCCCGCCAGGCCCCGGCGGGCTCCGACCTCGACAAGAAGGTCCGGGCTTTCCTCGACGGTCACGCCGGCCGGTGGCGGGACATGAACGTGTCCGAAGCGGACGGCGAGATCCTTTACGACCTCGTCCTCAAGAACAAATACACCCGGGCCCTGGAGATCGGCACGTCGACCGGCCACTCCGGGATCTGGATCGCCTGGGCCTTGAGCAAGACGGGCGGCAAGCTCATCACCGTCGACATCGACGAGGGCCGCCACAACGAGGCCGTGGCCAACTTTCGCGAGGCCGGGCTCGACGCCTGGATCGACGCCCGTTTGGCCGACGCCCACGACCTCGTCCCCGCCCTTGCCGGGCCGTTCGACTTCGTCTTCTGCGACGCCGACAAGGACTGGTATAAGAACTACTTCGTTGCCGTTCTGCCCAAGCTCACGGCCGGCGGCTGCTTCGCCGCCCACAACGTCTCGGCCCGGATGCGGCGGGGCGGCTGGGGCAGCGGCGACTTCGTCGAGCACGTCCTCTCCCTCCCGTTCATGGAGACGGCGTTCGACGAGCGCAGCTGGGCGGGGATGTCGGTCAGCTACAAGCGGGCCGAGAAGTGAGCCCGGCCCGCCCGCCTACCACTTCTTGAATTTCCAGAAGACGTAGAAACCGACCACAGAGACCGCGGCCAGGCCCATGATGATCCAGAAGGCCGGGTGCTCCCGGAGGCCGAAGGGCAGGACCACGTTCATGGAGAAGATCGAGACGACGAGCGTCGGCACCATGATCGAGATGGTGATGATGTTCAGCGTTTTCATCAGGACGTTGAGGTTGTTGCTGACGATCGAGGCCCGGGCGTCCATCAGGCTGGCCAGGATGTTCGAGTAGACCTCGGCCTGGCGGTAGCACTGGTTGTTCTCGACGGCGATGTCGTCGAGGAGCTCCATCTCCTCCTGGGTGAAACAGAACTTGGCGGCGTTGTGGCGGATCTTCTCGATCAGGGCGCCGTTGGAGTTGACGGCGTTCTGGTAGTAGACCAGGCTCTTCTGCAGGGCGAACAGGTTGATGAGGAACCTGTTCTCCATGGCCTTGTTGATCTTCTGCTCGACGTCGTCGGCGATCTGGTTGATGATCCGGAGGTGCTCCATGAAGTGGAAGATGGCCCGGTAGATGAGCCGGATGACGAGCTCGCGGATGCTCCCGACCTTGGCCAGCTGCTTGCCCTCGAACAGGCTCGTCTCGTCGGCGACGACCAGGATGATCTTGTCGCCGAAGTAGAAGACGCCCATGGTCGAGGCCTTGAACAGGAGCTGGTCCTCCCCGGAATAGTTCTTCGGCCGCTTGTAGATGAAGGCGATGTGCCCCGGCTCGCACTCGAGACGGGCCTGCTCGTCCGGGTCGAGGGCGGAATTCAGGGTGTGCTCGTCGACCTGGTAGCCGTCGACGAGGAGGCGCTTCTCGGCCTCGTCGGGATTGACGTAGAGGAGGATGGGCGCTTTCTCGTCGTCCGTGGGGACGATCTTGTTGTTCTCGATCTGGAAGCGTCGGAGCATTCCCGGCCTCCTTCGAGCGGACTACCGGTCCGCGAGGGCCCATTATCGCCCCTCGGCCGGGAAAGGGCAAGCCTCGGATCTCTTCGGGCTATTCGAGCTTGACCTTCTTCGCGATCTTGCCGCCGTGGCGCGACTCGTAAAGGAGCGTGAGCTCGCCCCTGCCCTCCACCAGGAATTCGTGCTCGACCTTGCCGAAGCCGGGCACGACGAGGAACTGGATCTCCGGACGGTCCTTCTTGGAGGCGACCTGGTCACGGTAGGGATCGATGAGCAGCCCGCCGGCCACGACCTTGGCCCCGGAGACTTTGAGTGTGTCCTTGGGATAGAGGTTGACCTTCTGGGCGAGGTAGCTCATGGTCGGCATGGCCTTGGGATTGGACAGGCGCGTCCGGACGCGATAGAGGTTCCCGCCGAGCGGCTTGACCTCCGTGACCTCGAGCGCGACCTCGGGCAGGTGCTTGGCCGTGAACAGGACGGCCATGGCGTTGCGGTGGACGAGGTCCTTGATCATGAACGGCGGCCCGAGCCGGGTGCTCATCTTGACCCAGCCGCCGATCTCGATGTCGCCGTAGAGGGGGTGCTTGAAGGCCTTCCAGGGCTTGTACTGCTCGCCCTGGACGACGCTGTCGCTGAACTTGAGCCGCTCCCGCTCGGAGACGCCGCCGGAGAAGATGTCGCGGACGGCCTCTTCGCGGGCCGAACCCGGCTCGGGCCTCTCCGAGGCGCCCTGGAACGCATGCGATTCGTCGGTGAACACCTCGGCGCAGTAAAAGTAGGCGCCGAGCGTCTGGGTCGCCCACTCGCCGGAATCGCCGTAGGTCGTGTAGAGGTCCTTCCAGGAGATGAGGTAGCGGTAGCCGGGGATGATACGCTCGCCCCGTTTGCCGAGGAAGTCGTAGACGGCGACGTCCTGGGCCGGGTACTCGCCGAGGCCCTTCCGGCTCGGCCCGCGGAGGAGCATGCCGCCGTTGTTGTGGTAGGACCAGACAAAGGCGATGTTGGTCTTGGTCATCGTCCACTCGGCCAGGCCCTTGAGGCCGACGCCCGAGAAGGGGAACTCGCCGGACCCGCCCTGGACGTAGGGCGGGGCCCAGTCGAAGCCCCAGGTGCGGTTGGGGTCGACATAGCCTTCGCCGTCCTCATTGATCTGGCCGTCGCCGTCGTTGTCGAGCCCCTCCTCGCCGAGCAGGGTCCATTCGCCTTTCTCGCCCGGCTTGACGCGGACCATCAGGCGCGCGTCCTCGGGGTCGGTCTTGTATTGGCCGAACGGGTCCTTCTTGCGCATCGTGCAGAGGCTGCCGTCGCCGTCGAGGTCGTCGGCCGGGTCCTCGTCGACCAGGCCGTCCTTGTCGTCGTCGATGGGGATGCGAAGGGTCCTGTTGCTGTCGGGCGAATTGGGGTCGGCCATGAAGTGATACCGCCCGTCGACGTTGGCCACCGGGACGACGTAGAAGCAGTTCTTGTCGACGAGGGCCGTGACCTCGGGATTCAGGCCGTAGTTCCCGAGAAGATAATCGAGCAGGTAGAGCGAGATGTCCCCGCCCTGGATCTCGTTGCCGTGCATGTTGCCGTCGACATAGATCCCGGGCTTGTCGAGGGCGGGGCCCGTCTTGGGGTTGTTGACGGTCATGGCCATGAGCGGCCGGTTCTCCTCGCTCGTGCCGACCGTCTCGAGGGTCGTGAATTGGGGGTAAGCCTTGTTGAGCGCCTTGAGGGCGGCGTAGACCTGGTCGAGCGTGTAGTACTGGTCGAAGCGCAGGGGGACCGTGATCTCCGCTTTTTGCGCCGGCAGGGTCGAGGCGGCGAGCAGGGCGAGCGAGAGGATCAGGGCGGAACCGGCGATCTTTTTCACTTCACACCTCCCAGGTCGAGCGAGCGCGAATCGCCCCAGGCGGATCTCGTCTCCGCCTTGACCTCGATCTTCACAGGCTTCGCCGCCCGGACGAGCCAACGGACCAATTGGGCGCCATGGGCCGGTACGCTTTTGACCAGGCTCCGTTTCTTGCCTTCGAGAACGTCGGCGCCCGTCCCGCCCAAGCTGACGATGACGGGCAGGACCCGCTCGTTGCGCGAGGCCATGGCCGTCGGGTAGGGCAGGCCGCCGGCGTTCTCGATCCAGGCCTTGATCTCATAGACGCCGCCGCCGAGGGCCTTCACCTTGGCGTCCTGGATCTTGATCCGGGCCATGCCCTTGGCCACCTCGAAGACCCAGGGGACCTGGCCCTTGAGCAGGCCGTCGATCATCGCGGCCGGTGGGGTCATCGCGGCATAGGGCGCCGGGCCGCCGATCTCGACGTCGCCGAGGGTCGGGTGTTTGAACGGCTTCCAGGGGACGAAGCCTTTGCCGCCGAGCTCCTTGTCGCTCCACGCGAGCAGAGCCTTTTCCTTCGGGTCGGCCCCGGCCTCGTCCGGCTTCTTGGGCATCTGCCTCATCATCTCGGCCATCTTCTTGGTGTCCATCATGCCGCCCTTGAGGGCCTCGATGACCTGCTTGGCCTTGAACTCGTCGGGCGCGCCGGAGGACTTGAGGAAAGCGTCGATCTTCTCCTCGCCCAGGGCGATGAACTCGTCGTTGGTCATCTTCTCGAGCTTCTCCGGCGTGATCTCGTCGGCCGGCTTGTCCTCCTTGACCTCGGGCAGGGTCCAGAAATCCAGGGCGAAAGCGGCGAGGCCGAGGTGGTAGTAGGCCCAGAGCTCGAACGATCCGTCCTTGTCGGGCTCGGGCTCGAGGCGCTTCCCGTCGAGCTTGGCCGCCTTGAGGAATTCCTTGTATCGCTCGGAGAGCTCCTTGTAGAACTTGAGGTCGTCCTCGAGCGGATTGACGACGGCCCCGAGCTCGAGGAACCCCGCGACGAGGCCTTCCGTGACCTCCATGCCCGGCGGCACGAGCGGCTTGACCAGCTCGATGATCTCGGCCATGGTGTAGGTCCGGGAGGGATCGGCGTTGATGAACCCGGCGACGCGCTCCGGGACCTTGATCTGGTTGAAGTCGGCATCGCCCTTGCGCCCGCCCCGCGGCGGAGCGAGGCACCAGTTCGAGGCGCCGAAGGCGAAGGCCAGGCCGATCTCGCGGTGGGCGTCGAAGAACTTGAACAGGGCGTACGTCTCCGGCTCGCTCCCCGGCCAGGGACCGGCATCGGGCGCGTGATATTTAAAGAGATGGGGGAAGGCCGTGCCGAGGCTGACCCCGCCCGGCCCGTCCTCGTTGATCTCGCCGTCGCCGTCGTTGTCGGTCCCTTCGGGATAGAGCTTCCAGACGCCCTTTTCGCCTTTGGCGCCGTCGGCTCTCTTCATCAGCCGGGCCTCGCCGGGAACGGCGATGAAAGCGCCCTCGGGGTCCTTCGCCCGCATCAACGTGACGAGGCCGTCGCCGTCGAGGTCGTCGGGGCCGTCCTCGTCGACCGCGTCATCCTGGTCGTCGTTCATCGGCCGGCCGTTGCGGGCGTCGCGGCGCTGGGGCTTGGCGAAGTAGAGCGCGGCCGCGTCCGGGTTGCCGCAGGCCAGGATGTACCAGGTCCGGTCCGAGCGGACGTCGGGCCTGCCGACGAGCGTCTTGGCCAGGAACAGCGCCGCCTCGGTCGAGAGGGGCACGGTGCCCTCCATGTTGGCGGCGACGAAAACGGCCGGCAGGGTCTTCCCGGCCTTCGCCGTCTCCGGTCCGATCTCGAGGAGGGTCAGGTCCCGTCCGCCGGGAGACTTGACCAGGACGTGGACCTTGGCGAAGCCGGGGTTGGCCCGGGCCAGGTCCTGGAGCGCAGCGGCGGTCTCTTCGGGCCGATGGTAGCGGTCGAAGGCGAGGTCGGCCGCGACGAGAGGGCCGAGGGACAAGCCGAGAACACCGAGGACGAGAAGAAGGACGAGGGGTGAGCGGCGAAAGGTCACGTGAGGTACCTCCGTAGTGACGGCGTTATCGGGCCATTCTCGCAAATCGCCCGGACGAAAGCAATGCGAGCCTCCCGGGCTCTACAAATTATACGCGCAGCCGGGCCGCCAGGGTTCCCATTATTAAGAAATGGGGACGTTTCCGGGGGCTCGACCGACTAAATACCTTGAAGGCACGGGTGCGGCCCGGGCCGGGAAGGAGTCCGCTATGAAAGCGAAACACGTCATCGCCGGCTTGGCCGTCGCCGCTGTCGTCGCCGGCTGCGTCCACTACACGATCGTCCCGCCCGCGATCGACCTCACCGCCCTGGGCTCGGTCGGGCTCGTCACCTTCAAGGCCGTCGACGCCAAGGGCGATCTCGACGCCGCAGCCACCCAGGCCTTCCTCGAGGAGGTCACGGCCGCTCAGCGCGTGCCCGTCGTCGAGCTCGGCCCGGCCGCGACTGTTCTCGCCGACCTCGGCAAGGCCGACTTCGACCGCGACGCCGTCCTGGCCCTCGGCCAGAAGCAGGGCGTCGAAGCCGTCTTCATCGGAGAGATCAAGGTCACCAAGGTCAAGCCCCAGATCGACCTGGCCGCCCCGCTGAGCAAAACCCTGTTCGCCCGCGCGGCCATGGACATGTCCGTCAAGGTCCGGCTGGTCTCGACGGCCAACGGGGCGACCCTGTGGACGAACTCCGCCCTCCGCCAGGGCACAGTGGGCTCGGTCGGCATGGACGACGGCGTTCCCGTCTTCGCCGTCCGGGACAAGAACGCCGCGATGAACGATCTGCTCCGGAGAATCATGTTCCAGCTGACCTGGGACTTCCGGCCGACCCGCCAGCGCCTCTGAGTATTCGCAAAAACGCCCAGTTCTTTTCTCCCTCTCTCTTTATAGGGGTGTTTTTGCCCTCCGGGCGAACCGATCCGGCCCCATCTGCTTCGTTCATGGGCGGAATTTCCGGGACACGATACCAAATTGCGGGACATGAACGAATCCTCCGGGATTCGTATCGTGTCCCATGCAATTTGGTTCATGTCCCACAATTCCGCCCCTCGGGCCTCGCATTTGGGGCCGCCTCGATTCGTGAATAACTCAGACTAGAGGTCTTGGCCGGGGATCTTCCGCTCGATCTTGATGTTCAGCCGGGCCTGAAGATACTCCGCGGCCGAGGCGATCGACTTCTCTAAAACGCGCCGTTCCTGTTCGAGAGACGAGGCCGCTCCAGCGAGAGCGCTCTGGACGCTCTCAGGCGCGGCGACGAGGGACTGGAGCGCGGCCCGGCCGGCCGCCAGATCCTCGGGCGTGGGCCCCGGTTCCCGGACGGCGAGCCGGTAGACGAGGAAAGCGGCCGCGACGACGGCGAGGATCCCGGCGACGGCCGGGACCGGGCGGAGGGCGAATCGCCGGTAAAGTGAAGTCCGTTCGTTCGTCCGGGCCGGCTCCTTAGTCCAGGCGGCCTCGTCCAAGGGGAAGTCCGGGACGGCCGCTAGGAAAGCGTCCTTGTCGCCGGTGAAGCGGGCCGGCAGGGAGGAGGCGAAGCGGGCAGACTCGGCGCAAGCCCGGCAGCGCCGGAGGTGACGCTCGACGACCCGGGGCGGCGTCTTTGCCGTATCCGCCGCCCGGGAGATCATCCAACGGCTGAGCGCGCACAGCATCGTCCTTCTCCTTTCCCTCAAAGCCTGGTCGAGGCCCTCGAAGCCGCGCCTGGCGCGAACGGCCTCCTCGCCGGCCCCAACCGCCGGCCGAGCTCCGTCCGGGCCCGGTAGAGCAGGATGCGCACGGCCACGCCCGTCCGGCCGAGGACGGCCGCGATCTCCTCGATCGTCAGGTCCTCGCCATAGCGGAGCCAGAGCGCCCGGAACCTGTCGCCGCCGAGCGTCCGGGCGGCGTCCCACAGGGCCGTCCCGCCGGACTGGCCGGGGTCGACCTCCGGGCCGGCCGACGGATCTTTGATATCGTCGATCGCCAGCCTGTTTCGGCCGGCCTTGCCCTTCCGGTACGCGTCGATGGCCAGGCGTCCGGCCGCCGTATAGAGCCAGGTCGAGAAACGGCGGGCCGGGTCGTAGCCGCCGATCCCCCGGAAGAGCTTGAGGAACGTGTCCTGGACCAGGTCCTCGGCGTCCTCGGCGCTCCCCGTCCTGGAGCGCAGATAGACGAAGAGCCGGCGCTTGTAGCGGTGCGCCAGCACCTCGAAAGACCGGCGCGAGCCGGCCCGCGCCTCGCGGGCCAGCTCTTCGTCGGTCCTCGCTTCGATCGGATCGAGGTCGGTCATCGGCTCCCTTCGGCCCCGGCCCGCCGGGGCCGGCCTATCCAGGCCCGGGGCTCAGTCGAGGAGCCCGCGGAGCCCGTGTCCCTTGGAGAGAAGCTCGGCGACGTCTTTCGTCGGCCGCTCGAAATCGAGCCGGAAGACCTTGCCGTCCACCTTGAACTGGATCCCTTCGAGCAGGGACGAGATCCGGGCCATGTCCTCCTGGTCGCCGCCAAGCTTGGCCATGGCGATGAATCCCTGGACGACATCGGCCATGTTCTTGGCGCTCTCGGGCGAGTCGGTCGTCACCTGGAGCCGGACCTGCAAAGCGTCCTGCTTTTCCTGGGCCAGGAAGAAGAGGCCCTGCGCCTTCTGGAAGACCTTGGACTGGTTGATCTCCTTGCCCAGGCCCGAGAGGTCCGGCAGCACGCCGCTGAGGAACGCCGTCGCCGGGACGTCCTTGAGCGCGGCGCTGAGCGGGGTGCCGGCGAAGTCCTTGGCCTTGCCGCCGGCCGTGTCGAGGACCTTCTCGAGAGCGGCCCGGCCTTCCGAGAACACGAACAGCCGGTCGTTGATGAAGGCGCCATGCTCGTTGCCGTCCGTCGAGTAGACCGTGTAGGCGCCGTAGGCCGTCTTCTTGTGGTCCTCGTCGGCCTCGGCCAGGGCGATGATGCCGGCTTTGTCGAGATTGCCGGCGACGGCGAAGACGATGTCCTTGTCATCGCCGCCCAGTCCGAACACGGTGACGCTCTTGACGTCCTTGACCAGGTCCATCTTGACCCAGTGGTCGAGGTCGCGGCTCTTGACCTGGAAAACGCTGTCCTTGTCGAGGAGGCCGTAAAGCCCGGTCGTCACGAACTTCTCCATGTCGAGGTGGGCGACCCAGCGGGCGGTCTCGGGAACGAGGGACGCCGGGACCGTCCCCGGGAAGGCCGGGAGGGCCCAGAACAGGGCCAGAACGACGAGGAGAGCCGCTAACAGGGCTGTTTTTTTCATCATATCGACTCCTTCACGCGTGGTTCGTACGCCCTGTACTACGAAGCGGGGCCGCCGATGTTTCACCCCCGGTCAGAGTCCGACGCGCAGGGTCTCCCCCGGTCCGAGGGCCTTCGGGGCCCGGGGGACCTTGGCCGCGGCGCCTCCCAGCTTGAAGGACCGGAGGGTCAAGCCGCCGTGGAGGACGGCGAGCTCAGCTGCTATCCCTCCGGCCATGACCCGGCACGTCCCCCAGGCCTCGCCGTTCGACCAGAAGAACATGCCCTCGTTCGCGCCGAAAGCCATCGTTTGAGAGACGCCGTCCCAGGAGAAGCCGGCCAGGGCCGGCACGGCCGCCCAGCTGGCCATAGCCCGGGCATAGTGATGGCCGCACTCGGCCTCGTCGAAGGGGCTGCGCTTCCTCCCGTCATAGCGGTCGCGAATGTCTCGGATGACCTGGAGGCCGTTCACCGCGTCCCCCTCATAAAGCAGCCCGACGGCCGCGGTGTATTCGAAGCCGGTCATGACCTCGGTGAAATACGGAAAGGGGTTCCGCGGCCGTCCTTTCGGATAGCTGGCCATGAGCAGGGCCGTCTCGTCTCCGAGCACGAACGAGCGCAGGCAGTTGAAGTGATCGAAGAGGCCGCGGCGCCGGTTGTATTTCAGGATGCTCGCGAGCGCCGTCCTGACGTGGGCCGGGTCGACGAGATAGCCGAGGCCGCAGACGTGGGCCATGTATTGCCCCACGAGCTGGTCGACGAGGCAGCCTTGGCCGAGCTGGTAATCGGGTTCCGTGACGGCCTTGGCGCCCATGTCGAGCCGCAGGGCCGGGGCCACATCCTCGACGCTCTTCGGCGGCTGGACGTGATGCTCGTAATATTCGCCGTTCCAGAGGTTGGCGTCCGTCCAGGCGCGACCCTTGTCGAAAAGCTCCCGGCAGAGCTTGGCGAACGGCGTGTCGCCAGTCCGCTTGGCCATCTCCTCGGCGGCCCGGAGGGCGCCTAGGTACCAGATCTCCATCTGCGGGTTCGGCCCGTAGTATTCGACGTCCATGGTGTTGTGCTGGCAGCCTTCCATGACCCCGTCGCGGTCGGCGTCCCAGCCGCCCTTGATCCAGGCGAACGACAAAGCCCGCTTGACGGCCGGCCAGAGGCGGCCGAGCCAGGCGTCGTCGCCGGACATCTTCCATTCGCGGTAGGCCCTCATGATGGTGCCCATCTGCCCGTCGGCGGCGGCCTTGCCGAACTCCTGGGCCCGGAGAATCGGCAGGCGGACGCGAAAGCTCATCAGGCCCTGATCGTCGGTCGCCGCGAGGAACTCCGTCTCGCGCATGGTCCGGGCCAGCCGGCCGAAGAGGAAGGCCGTGGCCTGCTCGTAGTTCCAAACGTGGGTGCACGAGCCCCAGCAGCAACCGGAGTTGTTGCTGCAGCCCTCGAAGCCGAAGAGCTTGCCGTCGGGCGTGCGGAAGCAGGTCTGGGTCCGCAGGGTGCTGAGGTTGAAGAGGGCCGCTTCCTTGACCTCGGCCGGGAGCGAGCTCGCGGCGAAGGCGCGGACGAACTCGACCGTCTGGCGCTCGAGCCCGGCGGCGCGGGCGGCGATGTCCGCGGCGGCCGCCCAGGCGTCGGCCCATTTCGCGGTGTAGTAATTGCCGATGACATCGTCCGGCGTCCCCTTGGGCGACCAGGTGACCCGGTTCGGGAAGTGCCAAGTGATGAAGAAGGTCGCCTCGGCGCTCCCCCTCGCCGGGACGTCGAGCTCGACCGTGAGCGAGCCGAAAGGCATGTCCTCGCCGACACTAGGGCGAGGATCGAGGACGCCGTCGGCCGCAAAATCGTCCCAGAAATCGAGAAGCGAGGTGCCCCAGCCGGCGGAGAGCCAGGAGGTCCGGCTCGTGCCGCGGGTCCCGGCCGCGGCAGCCAGGGCGATCGTGCCCCAGGCCTCGTGCTTCGGGTCGACGCCGTTCGAGGTCATGAACAGGCCGCGGAGGCCCGCGGTCGAGCGGAACTCGTTCCGGTTCTTCTTCGGCCCGGTGGTCATGGGGTCGCCCTTCCAATCCTTGGACGTTCCCGAACCGTCGGCGCCGATGAAGTTGGGGAGCGTCCCGCAGACCGAGGCGCGAAGGGGCCGCTCCGTCTTGTTGATCACGACATAGCGGAGGACCGCGACGGGCAAACCGCTCGCCTCGGCGTCCCCCGGGATGAGCGGGTTCCAGGCCTCGAGGCGGACGTCGACGGGAGCGTCCGGATCGGAGAGCCGGACCTGGCCGAGGGGATAGGCCGCCGCGAAGGAGACATCGCGGAAACGGGGCAGGCCATGGTTGACGGCCGTCGACCCGTGCGAGGCTTCATAGGCGGCGAGAGGCAGGGGCCCTTCGAGGGCGCGGGTGAACGGCTCTTCGCCGGCGACGTGGATGGCGAAGAAGGGACCGGTCTGCTGGCCGCCGTACGGGATGTAGCCCTTGGCCGGGCGGTTCATGATCTCCCAGTCGACGAGGTTGCCGCGGCCGCCGAGCGAGACCGTGCCGGTCCCGATGCCGCCGAGCGGCATGGCGATCCTCTCGACATGGTCCTTATCATAGGTCCGCAGGACCGGCCAATCGGCCCGCCACATGTCCCCCGCGAAGGCCGAAACCATCATGGCGCAGACGAATCCGAAAGCGATGACGAATCGGACGGCGATTTTCATAGCCTCCTCCTCTCGTTGAGTTTCATTATTATCCGCGTTCCTAAGAACATCTGAACGAGGCAGCGATGGATGTCGC
>Ga0209609_10001493_pt1 | contig 13495 bp, 18 predicted proteins | sample LakKivw325mmetaG_FD_184136 | JGI IMG/M metagenome (GOLD analysis project Ga0209609, IMG submission 184136) | Anoxic lake water microbial communities from Lake Kivu, Rwanda to study Microbial Dark Matter (Phase II) - Lake Kivu water 325m metaG... | ecosystem: Environmental > Aquatic > Freshwater...
TGAGGGCTGTACTCAGCCCGAAGAATCTCGCCCATGCGAGCCAGAGATGCTTCGGGAGTACCCTCAGCATGACAAAATGGGATTCTTGACACCGCCCTGTACGAGGCCCAGGCGGCCATTGAGCTGGAGATGGTGGCTACCCCTCACCCTGAGGGAGAAGGAGAGGTGAGGGAGGCGGGGATTGAGCCTTATCCCTGTAAGATACGTCGTCTCCCGAATGTTCAGCAATGGGGCCGGGTAGAGCCGTTCGTCAAGGAGGCAGCCGAGCTGCGTCTGGGGCCGCTTTTCGCCGCGCTCCTCGACGACGTCATCGCCGGGGTTCCTGTGGAGAAGATCGCCTGGCGCTTTCATCTCACCGTGGCGCAGATGATCATCACCACCTGCGAGCGTTTGCGCGCGCAGACCGGTCTGGAGCTTGTGGCCCTGAGCGGGGGCTGCTTTCAGAATCGCCTGCTCCTCTCCCTCGTCGTGCCCCGATTGCAAGGAGGCGGCTTTCGCACCTTGACCCATCGCCAGGTGCCCTGCAACGATGGCGGCATCGCCCTGGGGCAGGCCGTCGTTGCCCATTACGCCTTGACTGGAGATTAGCTTATGTGTCCGGCTTGGCGTTACTCTACTTGTGAAATGATCCGCCCTGTGGTATAATGGGGATGTCTTGAGGGCTGCCTCTCGGCTCTTACGCTGAATCAGCTATCTTAATGCAAGGAGGTGATGTGGATGGAACAAAGCAGTAAGCGTTGTGCCCTAGCATCACCTCGGAGTGAAAGCTAGGGCACATAGGCGGCAAAGCCCCTCAGAAATGAGGGGCTTTGTCTTTGCGGAAGGGATACGCACCTTACCTTGGGGGTAATCATGGGAAAACACACCGTGCTTATCACTGTCCCCCAGCCTCTGCGGGGCACGATCCTCAACGCGGAGGCCCTGGCTCGGCTGCGCGGCTTTGCCGACGTGACCCTGAACGAGGAGGAGCGCAACTGGACGGCGGAGGAAATCCGCGATCGCCTCCCCGGTGTGGAGGCCCTGATCACCGGCTGGGGCATCGTCAGGCTGGACGAGGCAGCCTTGAGCAAGGCGGACAGGTTGCGCATCATCGCCCACGCGGCGGGCAGCGTGAAGGGCTTTATCACCGACGCTGTTTACGCGCGGGGGATCGTGGTCACTCACGCGGCGGCGCGTATTGCCGATTCGGTGGCCGAGTTCACCTTGCTTATGGCCCTGATGGGCCTGCGCCGACCCCATGAGCTGGATCGAGAGATGAAATCGGGGATACAGTGGCCCCGCAGCCAGGAGAGAGCCCTCTTCGAGATCGTCGGCAAGCGTGTGGGATTGTTGGGCATGGGCTATGTGGGGCGAAGGGCCGCCGGGCTATTCCGGGCCGTGGGCGCGGAAGTGTGGGCCTATGATCCTTACCTTTCTCCCCAGCGGGCAGCGGAGCTAGGCGTGCGCCTGGCGGGGATGGATGAGCTGCTGCGGGGATGCAAGATCGTCTCTGTGCATCTGCCCATCACCGAGGAGACGCATCATCTGCTAGGGGCGCGCGAGCTGGCCCTGATCCAGGATGGGGCCGTCTTTATCAACACCGCGCGGAGCTGGGTGGTGGACCAGGAGGCTATGATCGCCGAGCTCACCAAGGGGCGCTTCTGGGCTGCGCTCGACGTGTTCGACGCCGAGCCGCTGCCCGCCGAGCACCCGCTGCGGCATATGGGTAATGTCTTCCTGACCCCGCACACCGCCGGCTACACTCGTGATTGCTACTCCAGCCTGATGGCCCTGGTGATTGAGGAGTTGGCGCGCTTCTTCGGCGGGGAGCCTCTCAGGTACCCGGTGACACAGGATATGCTGGAGACCATGGCCTAAACAGACCATCGGATAGAATCCGACGGCTGCTCACTCCAACCCCCGATCCCCCCGACCAGATCGGGGGTCGGGGGGCAGCGGGCTTCCTATCGCTAGGCGGTGGATTCCATCCACCGACGTTCCAAAATGCCGGATAGCTCCAGATGTTGGCGGTGGCGTTTACTTGCAAGGCCAGATGGAGTAGAATAGGGTCAGCGCAACGCTTGTGGATCTTTCGCGTATAGTGTTGGGGTTTATCTAAAAGGAGGACAGTCGAATGGTAGGTGACCTTACGGAGAAGATCCAATCCGCGCAGAGCAAGTTCGAGAAGCTGGTCTCGCGCATTCCGGGCTATGCAGGCTACAAGCAGAAGGAACAGCGACGCGAGGCCGACAGGCTGCTGCGCCTGCACGTGGCGCGGCAGTACGAGGAGCAGTTGAAGCGCCTGGGTGACATCCAGTACACGATGACGACGACGGGCCGCCTGGCCTCGATTGTCACTCTGGAGCGTGCGGTGACCAAGCTGCAGCTCTTCATTGATCGTCTGAAGACTGCGAGCCAGGGCTATGCCGGCCTCTTCGATGCCATCAAGGTGAACGAGGCCACCCTGGACAAGCTGTACGAGTTCGACAGGGCCCTGCTAGATGGCGTGGGCAGGGTTGCCGCGCTTCTGGACAAGCTGGCCGAGGCTGCGCAGGCCGAAGCGCCTACTGCCGCCGAAGCGAACGATCTCATCGCCGAACTGGAGGCCTTGAACAACACCTTCAGCCGCCGCCAGGATGTTTTCCTCGAGTAAGTGGACACAATCCGGGCACAAGTAAAACAAAGGAGAGAACCCGATGCCAAGGATTTTGGATGTAATCGAATGTCCCGATATGGCAGCGAACGAGCTTGTCCATCGCATTCCCGAACAAGGACAGGGTGACTTTCGCATCGGCTCGCAGCTCATCGTGCGCGAGGGGCAGGCGGCCGTGTTCTTCCGCGATGGCAAGGCCCTGGATGCCTTTAGCCCGGGCCGGCATACCATCACCACACTTAACATCCCCTTGCTGGTCAACCTGGTCAAAGGGGTCTTTGGCGGCAGCACGCCTTTCACCGCCGAGTGCTACTTTGTCAACACGCGGGATTTCATTGACCAGCGTTGGGGCACGGCTGAGCCGATCACCCTGCGCGATGAGGTCCTGCGCATGGTGCGCATTCGCGCGCACGGCACTTACACGATGCAAATCAACGAGCCACAGCGTTTTGTGGCCCAGATCGTGGGCGCGCGCGGTTATTATGCGACCACGGACATTAGCAACCACCTGCGCGGCATGATCGTGAGCCGGCTGACCGATCTCTTGGGCGAGAACGCCAAGTCCATCCTGGATTTGCCGGCCATGTTCGAGGAGGTTTCAGCCGCGACGCGCGCCAAGCTGCGCGATGACTTTGCGGCCGCGGGCCTGGCCCTGAAGCAGTTCTTTATCCTCTCCATCAGTCCCACCGAGGAGACCAGCGCGGCCATTGATGAGGCGGCCTCCATGGGCGCTGTCGGCGACATGGACAAGTACCTGAAGTTCAAGGCGGCGCGCGCCATCGGCGATTCGGCCAAGGCCGGCGGTACGGCGGGCGATACCACACAAATGGGCATGGGCCTGGGCACCGGCCTTGCTGCGGCCAAGATCATCTCCGAGGGTCTGGCTGGCTCTGGGCAGGCGGCAGCGCAGGCGCCGGCGAAGGCGGCAGATGATCCAGTCGCCGCCCTCAAGAAGCTGAAGGAGATGCTGGACGGGGGCTTGATCTCCCAGGCCGAGTACGACGACAAAAAGAAAGACATCCTGAGCAGGATGTAACCAAAAGACCACCAAAAGACCCGACAGGTCTCCCAGACCTGCCGGGTCTTTGGCTATTTTCCCCTTCTGCGCCTTTGCCTGTAACTGTTCACCCTCGGTTCGCTCATTTCTGGACGCAGCTCTGAGATTGGGATAAGCTACCTGGATGGAAGAAACACTTGTAGTGACCAGTGAACGAGTGGATGACATTCCGGTGCTCGTCGCCCACATGGCGCGCATGGATTTGCAGCGTCTGGTGGATGAGCAGTTTCGTGTGCACGGGAACTGGCAAGGGCTTAGCTTGGGTTGGGTCACCGTCCTCTGGCTGAGCCATATTCTGTCTGAGGCTGACCATCGGCTGAACACGTTCAGGTCTGGGCCGAGAAACGTTTGGAGACGCTGTGCGGCTGTAGTGGGCAGACAGTGCGCGCGTTGGACTTGAGCGATGATCGCTTGGCAGGGGTGCTGTCCGCATTGGGTCACGATACCTGTTGGGCAGCGTTCGAGAGCACGCTGAATGGCCAACTGTTGCGTGTCTATGACCTGAACCCTCAGCGTGTGCGTGTGGATAGCACCACCGTGAGTGGCCGCTGGGAGGTGAGACGCCGGAGGGCCTGTTCCAGTTTGGGCGCAGCAAAGCTCACCGTCCTGATTTGCCCCAAGTGAAGGTCATGTTGTCCAGCTTGGATCCTTTGGGGATGCCGGTGGCCACGCAGGTCGTTTCGGGAGAAAAGGCGGATGACCCCTTGTATGGAGCGGCCATCACCCAAGTGCGGCAGGGGTTGGGGCGGCGCGGTTTGCTGTACGTCGGAGACTGTAAGATGGGTGCGCTGAGCACACGCGCCTTTATTCAGGAGGGTGGGGACTACTATTTGTGCCCCCTATCGCCGCCGAAACCCGTACCTTGGGCTGGCGCGTCTATGTCACCAATCAGCCCGCCGAACAACTCCCCTTACCCCAGGCAGTGCCTGCGTATCGCAACGAATTCTCCATCGAACACGACTTTGGGCGCTTGAAAGGTAAACCTTTGTCTTTGGCTCCCATGTACCTGCAAAATGATGTGCGGGCTACGGGATTGATCAGGTTGCTGTCGATCGGTTTGCGCCTCTTGACCTTGCTGGAGTTTGTCGCGCGGCGTAACCTGGCCGCCGAAAGGGGCAAGTTGCCAGGGCTCTACGCTGGTAACCAAGCGTGCTACGACCAGACCCACCGCGGAACGGCTGTTGGAGTCCTTCAAGGAGACCGCGCTGACGATCCTGAGTGATAACCAGTGAGAGCACCGTCATCTCACGCCACTTTCCGCCCTGCAGCAGAAGATACTCGCCCTGTTGGATCTCTCACCAGACCTCTATACGATACTCTGCACTCCCTCGCAACCGCCCTGAAAATGAGCGAACCGAGGGTGAACAGTTACAACAGGTCGCGTTTTTGACATCCTAGAACATCCGTGCTATCATCAGTCTGAATATCGGAGCGTTGCTGCCGTTTGCGGTGCCGCAGGTTATGCTGGCGTGAGCAGAAAACGGCTCGTTCCCCGCCTGTTCGCCGGGTCCGGGAGTGATGACTATGATGGATGAAAAGCGAGACCTCACAACGGCCGATCGGGACGCGCTCACGCGCAAATGGTGGGAGGCACCCGTATTCGATGCCACCGGCCAGCCCGGCTGGGATGAGGAGATCAAGACCATCAATGCCATGGCCGCGCGGATCGCTACCCTTCCCCACTGGGCTCTGGAGGTCAGGGAGACCATGCCCAAATGGGGCTTTGAGATGTGCGCCCACCGCTGGCTGGACGGCTTGGACGAGGTGCTGCGCATGATTGAGACGGGGAGGTCCTGGCCTTCGACGCTTGGGCACTGCGGCGATGTGCCCGGCAGGATCTTCTCCGCTGTGGAAAGGCGCGCGGCCGCGCTTCAGGCCTGGGGGGAGCGGCAAGTGCCGGCCAAGGATTGCTTCCGCCGGCGGGTGGCCTACTGGCTCGGAGAACCGACTCCGGCGAAGAGGGAGGCGGCAGAGTGTCTGGCGGAGCTCATGCGCGCCTTCTTCTTTGCCACGGAGGGCGAGGATACGGCGAAGGAGCGCGCTAAAGCCTGGCGTGGGCGCGCCAGCGCCAACGAGCTTCTGGCCCTCCTGTTCGAGGGCGAGGGCCTGGATGCGTTGCTGGAGAACCGCTGTGGCTTCAAAACCTTGGACCGCCTCGACCTTTACATCCGCATCATCGGCGGGGACCTCTCTCAGGCCGCAGAGAGACATGGGCTGTGCAACCGCCAGCTCCGCTTCGTTCTGCGCGACGATCCGGCACGCTATGAGGTTACCAGGGGGTATCTGTGGGGTTTGCAGGCTTACCTGCTTGGACATGATGCGGCATGGCTGAGGTCGGCCCAGCCCGAGTGTGCGGGGGCGGCAATTTATGCTTTGCGACGCGCCTCCGCTGGCGGCGAGCCAACGCTGCTGCGACGCTGGCTTGTGGCCTCGCTCTTGAAGGCGGCCAAGATCTGGTGTCAACGAGCGCTCGCGCCCTCGGGCGATGGGGTCAAGCCCGCGTATACTGAGGAGCTCCCTGATGTTGCCAGCGCGATAGGGCAATAGTGTATCAGAGCAAGCACAGCGCGAGTTTATTGCTATGAGGGTGTATAGGGATTATAATCTCGATAATGGTGTCAGTTCGTTCTCTAGCAGCAACTGAGCGGAGCAAAGCTATGTTCAACTCGCAACGTTTGACCTTCGACGAGCTATGTGAGCGGCTACGCACCTTTGAGTTGAGATATGGCTACTCGACCATTGAGTTCTATCGCCGATTTCTGAGTGGCGAGTTGGGTGACGACGACGATCTGCTGCTTTGGGCCGGCTTATATCACCTCTACCTGACTTCACTCCCCGTTCGCCAGTTCATGCAACGGGAGCCTGTGTCGGCGTGATTATCTCCGACTATCTGGCGTCTGTGGAGCATAGTCTACAAAGGAACGCCCGTGTAAGCCACATTGGCGAACCCCTTATCTGCTTGGCTTCGGATGACTACAACGGAGTCCTCCGCTGCCAGGTTTTCTTCCGGGATGGTTCGTACCTTGATCTCTATGAAGTCGTCAGCACCGAGCTTGGCTACCCGATTCGTGTGCACTATGCTTACACATATATCCGAGAGGGGCAGCGTGCGTTTCGCTATGATAATGCTCCCCACCATCCCGAGATAGCAACCCACCCTCATCACAAGCACATTGGGCCGAGTGACCGCGTGGCGCCCTCTGATCAGCCAACTCTGAGCCTGATACTGGCTGAGATAGAAGCCTCATTGGGCTCGCGAGGCTGAGATTAGCGCTCCCTAAAAAGCGGGTTAGCGGATCACTGACTTGGGAGTCGCCTCGAGCCGGGTCACCTGGATGTTCTTTGGATCGAGCATCTCGGTGGCCTGCGGGCGAATGCCGTTCTGCCAGTAATCGCTCTCATACACCGCCTTGTAGAGCCGCTCGCGCTCCTCCTCGCTCTCGAAGCGGCGTATCCAGATGTAGAGGTCAGGGTCCTGCTGGGCGATGAAGCTCCCCACGACGACCATTCCCTTGGAGACCTGGAAGGGGATGATCGCCTCTTCCATGAGCTTGACCCATCGCTCGCGCTGTCCGGGATTGATGCGATACTGCCTCAGCTCGAAGAACATGCCTGCCTCCATGTCATGAAATGGCTCATTCCTTGTGCATGACCAAGATTCGCTCGAACTTGGTCGTCTTGGTCCTGCGCCGCGAGCGGCGCTCGTCCGGGAAGGGTGGTTAGTGTATTGGCAGCCCCAATAGATGCCGCCGCACCAAATCCAATGCCAGATGAATCAGCCAACCGCGCCCGCTCGGGCCCGAGCGCCCTTGGGCGGGTTGACCGCGAAGGAGGCGGCCATCTTCCGTTGCCAGAGAGAAGTAAACCGGTGGCGCATCCGCTGCGCCCGGATCTGCGGGCCCCATGACGGCCAGTCCCAAATCCGCGCTATAGATCCGCCGCACCGCCTGTGCGGCCGCATCGGCCACCTCCTGGCTAGGAAACCCTCCCCCTTTGAGGGCCTCGGCGCTCACGCTCAACGTGTCGTGTAGTGCCTGGGCATGGGGCAGCATGGCCGCGCCGGCAAAGGCCGCCGCCCCCTGCGTGCTGCCGGTGAGCCGCTGGGCCAGCTCCCCTTGCGTGGACGTCTCGGCGAGTGCCAGGCGTAAGCGCCTGGCGGCAAGCAACTCGGTGACCACATCGCTCAGCGTCTGCCGGTCCACGCCGAAAACGTACTCCCCGAGGCGCTCGCGCAGCTCCCGTTCCACTGGGGCAATGAGCGCGTCAGCCGCCTCCTCGCTATCCGCTTTGGCCGTGATGCGCACATCGGTTTGGCCGGGGTGTGCAGCCGTACCTACGGTGGGATTAGAGAGCTCCATGAGATCGGCGATCTTGGAGCCGATGACGCTTTCCCCGATGCCACAGGTGCGCAAGACCCGGCTCTTGATGATCCCCTTGAGATTGAAGCGCTCTCGGAGATAGGGCAAAACCTCGTGCTCCATCAGATACTGCATCTCGTGCGGCACGCCCGGAAGGCTGATGATCACGTGGCCGTTGTGCTCCACGGCAAAAGCGGGCGCCGTCCCCACCGGGTTGTGGATGACCCGCGCCCCCGCCGGAAGGCAAGCCTGCTTGCGGTTGTTGTCGGTCATCTTGAAGCCGCGCTTGGCGAAGAAACAAACGATCTCTTCGACCAAACCCTCGTCCAGTACCAGCTCGCGATCGGTAGCGGCGGCCACGGCCTCGCGGGTCATATCATCCACCGTCGGCCCCAGTCCGCCGGTGGTGATGACCGCATCGGAACGCTGCAAGGCATGGCGCAGCACCTCGGCGATACGTTGCTGATTATCACCTACTGTGGAGGTGTAATAGAGGTTCAGGCCGATCCTGGTCAGTTGTTGGGCGATCCAGGCCGAGTTCGTATCCACAATCTCGCCCAGTAGCAGCTCTGTGCCAATGGCGACGATTTCCGCTTGCAAAGTGTCCGTCTCCTAAAGATATCTTCTCAGCCCCCGCGCGCGCAGCTCTTTGACCAGCGCGCTCACGTCCTGGGCACGACTCTTGGGCAGCACGAGCAGGACGTCGCCCGTATCCACCACGATGAGGTCATTGATCCCAATCGTAGCCACCAGCCGCCCCTCGCTGTAGATCAACGAGCCAGCCGCATCCAGCCCGATGTGCTGTCCTTCCCCCATGACCACATTGCCCTGCTCATCATGAGGCAAGATATCGAACAGGCTGGCCCAACTGCCGACATCGTTCCATCCCAGGTCGCAGGGGATAACCGCCACATCTGAGGCACGCTCCATGATGCCCACATCAATCGTCAGCGGCGCGATGCCATTCCAGATGCGCTGAAGTACCTGGTTGGCCTCGGGGGTGTCCACAGCCGCCGCGATCTCATCCAGTTGGGCGTGCATCTCTGGCTGCAATCGTCGGAACTCGCCCAGGATGCGCTCCAAGGTCCAGGCAAAATAGCCTGTGTTCCAGTAAAAGCGCTCACTGGCCACGAACTCTTTGGCGCGTTCCAGGGGAGGCTTTTCAGTGAAGCGGGCGACGCGGTAGACCTCCAGCCCTTGCTCCCAGCCCAGGGAGGCACCGCGCTCGATATAGCCGAATCCGGTCTCGGGAGCGTTGGGGATGATACCAATGGTGACCAGATGGCCCCGACGTGCTGTGACCACGGCGGCCAACAGAGCTTCGCGGAAGCGCTCCTCTTGGGCAACGCAGTGGTCGGCGTGAAGCGAAATCATGACGCTTTGCCCCGGGTGAGCGAGGCTCAGCCTCATCGCTGCCAAGCCCAAACAGGGCGCGGTGCCGCGTGGGGCAGGCTCGATCAGGATATTCTCCGGCGGTATCTCGGGCAACTGCTCCTGGATGAGCATTGCGTGATCAGGGCCCGTGAGGATATAGAGTCGCTCGGCAGGCACGAGGGGAAGGACGCGGCCGACGGTCTGCTGCAACATCGAGCGCGCGCCGACGAGGTTGAGCAATTGCTTGGGGCGTCCTTGGCGGCTGCGCGGCCACAGGCGGGTGCCGCTGCCGCCCGCCAGAATGGTGACGTAGACGTCGTTCAGATCAATACCGGTCATATTTCACCTAGTGGGCTAAGACATAGCTCATGTTGTCCACCCGCCGCACCATGCCCTTTAGCTCCATCATGCACAGTGTGCTGGACACGGTGGCCGTGGGCAGGCCGGAGCTGCGCACCAGCTCGTCGAGGTGGATCGGCTCGGTGCCCACATGGGCCAATAAGGCCCGTTCGGTAGGTGTCTCTGGCACGACCTCCCGGACCTCAGTCTGCTGGGCCACCATGGTCAGGTTCAGCTCTTCGAGGATATCCTGAACCGAGGTGACCAGCTTGGCCTCTCCGCGCTGTATCAGAGCATTGGTGCCCGTGCTCGAACGGTTATAGATGTTGCCTGGCACGGCGAAGGTCTCACGGCCTTGCTCCAAGGCGAAGCGCAGGGTAATCAATGCCCCGCTATCCAGGGCGCCCTCAACGACCAATGTGCCCAGGGAGAGCCCGCTGATGATGCGGTTCCGGGGGGGAAAGTTGCTCGGCTCGGGCTTGGTGCCCAGGGGATAATCCGAGATCAGCGCGCCGGCCCGGACGATTTGCTCTGCAAGCTCGCGGTGCGTTGCCGGGTAGATGGTATCCAGCCCGCAGCCGAGGACGGCCAGAGTGCGCCCCCCCGCCTCCAATGCCGCCCGATGGGCAACGCCATCAATGCCCAGAGCCAGGCCACTGACGACCGTCACGCCGTTTTCGGCCAGACCACGCGCTAGGCGATGGGCCACCTCCTTGCCATAGACGCTGGCATGGCGTGTCCCAACCACCGCCACGGCCCACTCATCAGCCGGGGTGATCTCCCCGCGAACATACAACAAGGGCGGAGGTTGGGAGATGTTCTTGAGCAGGCGGGGATAGCTCTCGCTTTCCCAACTGAGTAGCTGTATGCCCTGTGCGGAAACCTTCTCTAGCTCGGCGGCCAGGTCAATGCGGGCGCGCACGTAGAGCAGCCGCTCCAGGGCGTCCTGGGGCAGGCCCGCCGCTCGCAGGGAGGCCGGATCGGCTCCCCAGGCACGCTCCAAGTCGCCAAAATAGCTGAGCAGCGCGTTGAGCCGCACGGGGCCGATACGGGGAACCAGGTTGAAGCCAAGCCAATAGCGGATGTCGCTCATTGCCAGGCTCCTCAAGTGTGGGTTGCAGTACTCTGCAACGCGCGGAGATCAGTCAGCGTAGGCCATCGGGGAGCTTGACGACCATGACGCCTGCGCCCGGGTCCACGCGAAGGATGACCTGCTTGATAGCCGGGAGCAGGAGCTCGCCCTTACTCCCCTGAACCACATAAACATCATTGGCCCCCGTGGGCAGCACCTCAGTCACCCGGCCCAACGTTTCCCCTTCGACGGTGACAGCCGTAAGCCCCTCGATCTGGTGATAGTAGTACTCGTCCTCGCGCAGGGGGAGTGCCTCTTTGCGCACATAGACCGGGGCGCCGGCCCACTCTGCAGCGGCATCGCGTTCACTAATCCCACTCAACTGCAAAAGCAACTGGCCCGGCACCAGACGCGCGCGCTGCACCTCGAAACGCACGTGGTCATCCCCCAGGTAGACTTCGCGCAGGGTCTCGAGGTGCTCTGCATCCTCGATGTAGACCCCCACCTTGAGCTCCCCGCGAACGCCCTTGGGGGCGCGCACACGCCCGACTAGCAAATACGAGGCTCCACCCGCCTCTGAAGAGGGAGCCTCGCCAGCGCTGCCTTCGCCCGTAACGCCCATCAGACGATTTCGAGGATGGCCCGACGCGCCCCTTTGGTGGAGCTGGCCACACGGAGCAGAGAGCGTATCGCGTTGGCCACGCGGCCATGTCTGCCGATGACCCATCCCTTGTCCTCTGGGGCCACGCGCAGCTTGAGGATGACGGCCTGCCCACCACGGAGCTGCGTCACCTCGACCGCATCGGGGTTATCCACCAGGGATTTGGCAATGTACTCCACAAGCTCTCGCATGTGTCGCTCTCTTATTACGCGGTTTCGGCGGCAGGCTCTGCTGGGCCGGCCTTGGCGCTTGCCAATTTGTCCATGATGCCTGCGCCCTTGAGCATCCGCGCCACCGGCTCAGTGGGCTGAGCGCCGCGCCCCAGCCAATAGAGGGCGCGTTCCTCCTCGATGGCGACGGACGGGGGCGTGGCGCGGGGGTTGTAGCTCCCGATAATCTCGATAAAGCGCCCATCACGCGGCGACCGTGAGTCGGCCACCACAACGCGGTAACTGGGCTGTCCTCTGGCACCTACACGCAAGAGTCGGATCTTGACCATGCTCTCAATCTCACCCTTCTAGATTCTTGGGACACGTAAGTATACACCAGAAATGGCTGTAATGCTAACTGAATAAGGACATGATGCCTCGCGCGCGGCCACTTTGCATCTGCTTCATCACCTGCTGCATCTGGGCAAACTGGCGCAGCAACTGGTTCACCTCTTGCACGGAAGTGCCGCTGCCGCGGGCGATGCGCCGCCTGCGGCTGGCATCCAGAATTTTGGGATTGCGGCGCTCCTCGCGCGTCATAGAGTTGATGATCGCCTCAGTGACCTTTAACCCCTTGTCCGTGACCTCGGCGGGCAATTGCTTGGTGGCCTGTTGGAGGCCAGGAATCATCCCAATCAGCTCAGTGAGCGAGCCCATCTTCTTCACCGCTTGAAGCTGCTCGATAAAGTCCTCCAGAGTAAAGCTGGCGGCACGCAGCTTCTCTTCCATCTTCTTGGCCTGCTCCTGGGAGATGGCTGACTCGGCGCGCTCGATGAGGGTCAGCACGTCGCCCATACCCAGGATGCGCGAGGTGAGACGATCAGGGTGAAAAACCTCCAGGTCCGACGTCTTTTCGCCCACGCCCAGGAACTTGATCGGCACGCCCGTCACAGCGCGAATGGAGAGCGCAGCTCCGCCCCTCGCGTCGCCGTCAACTTTGGTGAGAATCAGGCCACTGAGAACTACACGCCGGTGAAACTCCTCGGCTACGGCCACTGCTTCCTGGCCGGTCATCGCGTCCACGACGAGCAATACTTCCTGGGGCTTGATGGCCTTGCGAATTTGCTCCAACTCGGCCATCATCGCCTCGTCTACCTGCAAGCGCCCTGCCGTATCCAGCAGGACGACGTCCAGGCCCTCTCTCCGGGCGCGTTTCACGGCATTGGCACAGATCGTTGGTGGCGCGGCGTGCTCCCCCTCGCTATACACAGGGACATTGATCTGCCGTCCCAGAGTCTCCAACTGGGCAATGGCCGCCGGGCGATAGGTGTCGGCGGCCACGAGCAAGAGCCTATGACCGCCATTCCGCAGGTGGACCGCCAGCTTGGCCGCCATGCTCGTCTTGCCTGAGCCTTGTAGCCCAACGAGCATGATGACGATTGGCGGCTCCGCACCCAAGTCAAGCCGCGCCGGCTCGCCCAGGAGGGTCACCAGCTCGTCGTGTACGATTTTGATGATCGCCTGCGCCGGAGTGAGCGACTTGGCCACGTCGGCCCCCACCGCGCGCTCGCCGACGCGCTTGACGAAATCCTTGACCACGCGGTAATTGACGTCGGCTTCCAATAGCGCAAGGCGTACCTCGCGCAGCGTTTCCGTAACGTCTGCCTCCGAGATACGTCCTTTTCTTGAGAGCTTGCGAAAGGTCTCTTGAATCTTGTCCGAAAGCGAATCAAACATCTGATTCTATAGTCTGCTTTACTAATAATGACGCTATTCTATGAGGAAAGGGGGGATTCGTCAAAACCTGGCATTGCCTCCGGCCTTTGATGGCCCGCGCCCCGGCCCTTGGAATG
>Ga0209609_10001496_pt1 | contig 13482 bp, 9 predicted proteins | sample LakKivw325mmetaG_FD_184136 | JGI IMG/M metagenome (GOLD analysis project Ga0209609, IMG submission 184136) | Anoxic lake water microbial communities from Lake Kivu, Rwanda to study Microbial Dark Matter (Phase II) - Lake Kivu water 325m metaG... | ecosystem: Environmental > Aquatic > Freshwater...
GGTCAGGCTGACCTCATCGTCCTTGCTCTGGCCGCCGGTAACGCTGTGACCGACAAACACCCAGAGCGGCTTTTCAAGGTTGTAGTGCCTGAACTCCTCGCGGCTGGTCTCGTACAAGAGCGTCTGCTCGTAGAAGGATAGCAGATTGCCCAGCACCAGCCAGTCATTGAACGTGTCGGAATCATCGTCGATGTTACGGATGAAGTAGTGCTTGCCGTATCCGTCGAAGTAGAAGTGCGGATAGGAGTAGTCAAAGATGATTGCCTTGCCGTACTCATCCAGCAGGCTTTCCCGATTCGTCCGACCCGCGCCGTTCACAATCTGACCAAAAGTCGCGCTGTACTCAAACGTGAACCCGCGCCGCCCCAGGTGCTCACGCACCCCGCGCCACTTCTCGCCGCTTGCCCCGCGATGCCCTTCATCCACCAAGAGCAGGTTGTTCTCGCCCAGGGACTCCACGTCCAGCGTCAGTCCCTCGCCGGTCTTTTCACCGGGCAGCTTCAGCTTGGTAATCTCAATCACGGTCACCATCTCGCGCCGGTTCGCGTTGAACAGGCCCCACTCCGACTGGCCGTAGTGCTGGACAGGGACCCCACTCTTGAGAAGCTCCTCCACGTGCTGGCGCGACAAGCCCTCGTTCGGCGTCACCAGCAGAATGTTGTCGTGCTGTTTGCGGCAGTAGTGAAGATACTGCCACAGGTTAATGTGCATGATGAGCGTCTTGCCTGAACCGGTTGCCATCCAGTATGCCAGCTTGGTCAGGTCATCGTCGCCGAACCGCGAGGGTTCAGTCCAACCCGACTCCGCCAGGTGCTGGTTCAGCCCGGCAAGCAGGGCCGGACGGTGATTGAAGAACCGGTCCAGATAGACTTCCGTGAAAAGCACGGCCAGCCACTGGAAGTACTTCAGCCGCACGCGCGGGGAACGCGCACCGCAGTTCAGCCGCTCGACACAACCCCTGATGCGCAGGTCGTACTCGGACAGAAGGTCATCGGCAAGACGTCGGTTCGGCTGACCGAGCAGCGCGTGGTAGAAGTAGCTGTGGCCATCCTCGTGCGTCCCGTCCTGCAGCTCCCTGAGCCGGGTCCGCATCGCCTTGAACTCATCGAATCCCAGCTCGCGGCAGAGATATCGGTTCAGTGCCAGACGTTCCTGCAGGGTCGGAGTCGTCGGCCTTGTTCCGGCCGGCACCACCGTCCTGCGACGAACCGTCCCGCGCATCTAGTAGGAAAGCGGCGCAAACATCAACCGCTTGAACTCGGGCTCAATCGCCTCTGCGTCCTTTACGAAGCTCGCGCCGTTCACAAGCAGCCGGTCAGGGCGAAGGGACATAACCGAATTGTCCGACAATTCGGATTGTGTCCCAAGCCCCATGAGCGCCGGCAGCACCGTCTTCTCAACGAACTCCCTGTCCCGCATCAGAGCTTCCTTGTTCCCCTCAATGTCCTTCACCGACCGCCAGACCACAACGACCGATTTCCCCTTCTTGTCACCCAGCACGGCGCGGTACGTCCGGCCGTTGTCCTCGAACTGCCGCAGCTTCCTCACGTCCAGACCAAGCAGATAGTTGAACGTCTCAATGAGGTCAACCGTGGTCTCCTGCCTACCGTTCTCGCCCTGCACCTTCAGCTTGTAGTCGAACGGGTCTTTGAACATCTCCACGTTCAGCAGGCTCGCACTCCCGCGAGTCTCCAGGTCCAGCATGTACTTCAGCAGGTAGTCATCGCCATACAACTCAAGCGCAGCCTGGGCAGTCTCCGTGGCCGGAATCGTGATATTCTCCAGCGCATCCTCGTAGCCCTCAATCGTGTGGTACTTGATGATGCGCGGACTCCGCTCCGCCTCCTCCGCCGTCGCCAGCCGCATCGGCTTCCCGTCGTTCCACTCCGGCGTGAACGTGACTCTCTTCAGCCGAGGCAGCAGCACCGTGTCAAATTGATCGCCTATCTCTACTTGGACAAATCTGCGCCTTGAGCCATCCTCCCGGTTGAGATTCACCACGGCATGGCCTGACGTACCGGACCCGGCGAAGTGGTCTAGAACAACATCCCCGTCATCCTGCGCCGCAGCCCCCTGAAGTTCTACATACAGCGACACGGGGTGGCAGTAGGGAAACTCCATACCCATGCGATCAAGGTCGTCTTTTCCTCTACCTGCATCACGGATTACGGACGACATCTGGCGTCTTGATGCCTGCGTCAGCGTGACCTTCTTTCCGGGCATGACCGTCTCGTCGTCGCCGTAGAGTATCTCACCACGTTCTTCTAGCTTGCGAAGGGTCTCGGGCGTTCTAGACCAACCAAAGTCCGGGACTGGACAGGGCTTTTTCGTTCTCGGATGAATCAGAGGGATGTGAAACTTCGCATCTGCCCGGGGTTCCGGCGCACCCATGGCCACTCCACGGAAAACCGCTCCGCCGTCATCAATGAACCTGTACTGACGTTCGCCGCCGCTGAGTCCGTCCTGTGCGGCTACCCACTGTGCGAACTCTCTTCTCGCTTCAGTCGTGACGCCACCGTACTTCTTCACCAAGGCCTGTGCCTTGCTGAGAATGAGCCTAACGTTGGCTGGCCTGAGGTAGACGGGGGCCTCGCTGCGAGATCGCCACAGCACATATTCGTGCTGCGTGGCTACGCCCACCCGCCCCAGCATCGGGTTCGTCTTGTCCCACACTACGGTGCCGGCATCGGGCATGCCCGTGTGGTCCAGGCAGAGTTTGAGACGCTCGTACTCGTTTTCGTCTACGTGGCAAAGCAAACTCGCCTCTTGGGAGAGCAGAACCTTTGAGGCGAGCAGCCTATCGGCCATCATGGCGAGCCAGCTTGAATGCTGGTACGTGTTCTTGTAGAGAAAGCCGCTGGTCTGCGTGTTGTACGGTGGGTCGATATGGACGCACGCGACGCGCTCGCGGTACTTCTCTACAAGCAGGTTCAGCGCCTGCAGGTTCTCGCCATGAATGAGCAGCCCATCAGTTAGCTCGTCCAGGTCGTCAAGGCTAGCCATCAGGCGCCACTTGAAGTCGTCGGAGAAGTGGCTGGTGTCAACGACCAGCGTTGGGTGCAGCTTGAGGAACGTCGTGTCGGGCTTGCGCTTCTTGACGGCCTTGAGCAGGTCATCGAGCGCAAACAGGTCGCGCCACTCGGCAAGCTGGGCGTCGTTGGCAAGAATCTCAGGCCAGAACGCTTCCGGCACCTGGTTGAGCGTGATGCAGTATTCTGTGCGCAGGACGAACTTGCGCTTCTCAAATAGCTTCTTCTGGAACTCCTCAACCTGCGTCAGGAAGTCAATGATGTGGCCCGCGATGCGGCGCACGACCCGCGCCCGCATCAGGTGCGCCTGCGGTAGTTTCGGGTTCTCGACGTTGACCAGTTCCTCCAGCAGCACGCACTCGCTCTTGATGAAGTAGTCCAGCTCGCGCTCAAGGAACGCACGCAGGTTCTTGTGTATGAAGTAGTCGCTGGTGTTCTTGCGCGTGAACCGGTTCAGGTGGCGAAGAAGCAGCGACTTGTCACTGTCTCCTTCCGGTGTCGCAAGCAGCGCCTTCAGCGTGGCGTCCGGCACAGCCGTGAGCACGGTCTCCGTAGCCTTCTGATTCAGGCTATCTTGCGGTCTCTGGTTCTCATTCTTGCCGTGTTCGTTTTGTTCCTTTGCGGTCAGGGCCCGGTACTCGAACCTGACCTTGAGGCTCTTTTTCTCCGCAACCCACTCAACCGGGTTCTCGCCGCTGATGACGAACCTGCGGTTCTTCTCGCGGTTGTTGCCTTCTTGCGGGGCTGCTTCCACAACCTCGAACGAAACCGAGTAGTCGCGCACGTGGAACCGGTAGTTCTTCAGTTGCTCGGTCGTCTTGACGTAGTACTGGTCCTTTGTAGCCCAGTGCAGGACTACTTCCTCGCCGCTGTAGGGAATCGCATACGCCTCGTTGCCCGCGTAACGGATGCGCCGCGTGGTAATGAAATCGCCGTCGTCGTAGTAGCGCGAGAAGAAGCTGTACAGGTCGTTGTAGACCCGCGTCTTCTGCTCCTCGGTCACGATGGCCGCGGCAAGCTGTGACCGGAGCTCGACGTACTCCTTACCCTTCGGCGACCCGCGCAGCCCGGTAACAAGCTCGCCGTCTTCGTCAAAGGCCGCTCCGGTCGCGACATCCGCAATCTCGGTACGTAGCGCGTCCAACCTCGACTGAAGTCCGGCGGTGTCGGCCCCGGTGAACTCGCGGAACGCCTCATCAACGATTGCAGGAAGGCGGCTGGCGATGAACTCCTCGACTTGGGTTCGTTTCAGGTTGAGGATGCGGTAGATGCCGAAGTCCAACTCGGCCGCATCCTGCACTTGGAACAGCTTGCGAAGCAGCGTCTGGAACTTCTCCAACGGGGTCTCGGCAGACGTCACGTTACTCACCTCCAATTCGGGCAGCCGTCTTCGATTCGTGTGTGCCAGGACATGCCATCAGACGTTCATACTAAAGTACAAGCTGCGACAATCAAGCTTCGTGTTGTCGAAGATGCGAGGCATCAGCAGCACCCCAGCCTTCAAGTCGAAGGAAAGGCCCGATCGAACATGCTAAGTCCTATAACCGCAAATGGACAGTGGGTCAAGCGAGAAAGAAAAGCGCCCAGCGAATCGAGGACTCGAGGAGTCGAGTGACGGATAGGCTCTACCGGCTGCCGGGCTGGAATGAGACAGACTCAGACCATCCGGCGGAAGGCGGTCTTCTGGCGCATCCGGTTGTGGCTTGGAGAAAAGCCTATCGCCGGCGGGGCACTACGAGAGCAGGCTGGACCGTACCTGCGGCCAGTTAGTCAGCTTGTTGCTTCGGCGGGAGTTTGACCTTCCAGCGGTTGTAGATGTTAGCTACCGTCTGCGCTGCTTCCCGCGCGTACTCAGGGAACTGAAGCTTCGGCGCCCACTTCTCGACGCTTGCCTGCCACTCCGCCGAGTCCGTCCCGTGTTCGTACGCGATTCCGACCAACTCGCGAATCCAGAAGAAGTAGTAGTCCTGACCGTGGTAGTGGGCGAGCTTCATGTCGTCGAGGCGCCCGCCGACTTCCTGTATGGCCAGCGCCTCAATCAGTGCCAGCAACTTGTTTGACTCCGCAATCGGTCTCGCCTCGTCTATCTCCAACCTTATTTCGGCTTTCTCAACCCTTGGCGCATGGCCACGGTTCTTGATTATCTCCTCCTGGCTCGGGCTCCAGTCGAGGCGTCCCGAACCGAGCAGTTCGCGATAGGCCTGTTCCGCCGCATCCCGGAGCCTCGTCACGACTCGCGCCGAAAACCCATGCTCTTTCGCGCTCGCTTCGACCCGCTCAAGCGCGCCCTTGCGCCGCGCCTCCTGCCGGTAGTAGCGGGTGAGAATCCCAAAGAACCGGCGGCCGTGGCTGCAGGCATGCTTCCGCTCGCTCCTCGGCACCTCGTCCTTCAGCTCAAGCATTGCTTCGTAGAGCTTCTGCTCGAAGACCTCGTTCCAGTTCGCGTGGATGAACGACCAGACGACACGAAAGACCCGCTGTTTCGTGGTCTCGACGCGCGGCTTCTTTTTCGCCGGCTCGGCTGCGGCCCGCTCTTCCCGCTTCTCGGTAGTCGCCCTCTCCCATCGGAGCATCGCCCGCTGCTCCGCCCTGGGCAGGCTCTTCAGCAGTTCCGCGACTGCGGCGTCGGCCTTCTCCCTGAGCACCGGTGGCTGCGATGTGTGCGGCTTCAGAAGGTCGAGCAGGTCCTCGAAACCCGCCCCGCACGCCCGCAGGTAATCCACCAGCAGGTTGATAGAGGGGTGCTTGAGTTCTCCCCTTTCCAGCTTGGCCAGCAGGTTGAACGACCCGGGCTGGTGCCGGTCCATCAGCAGAGCCAGACCCCGCAGGGACAGGCTTTGCCGTCTGCGCAACTGGCGCAGCCTTGCGCCGAATTCGGGCGTGAAGACGAACTTGGTCTTGGTGTGCTTCATCTTTGCCTCGCTTCAGGTCTGTATCCAATACAGGATACAGGCCGCTGTCCCGGCTTTCAAGCCTATCCGCAGGGCAGTTCAGACGTTAAGTGTTGTGTGGCTAACTCAGAGCCCCGCCGGGGGAGTAGCTCTGTAGGTTGTGGTCTGGATTGCTCCGTGAGTTGTGTGCCGGGTTGCTGTCCCGATTGCCCTCGGCGTTGCCTGCCCGGTTGCTCTCCAGGCTGCTCTCCTTGTTGCTCCATCCATTGTTCCGCCCGTTGCTCTCCCGGCTGCTCGGACCGCTGCGGTGCAGGCAGCTCTGCCGATTGCCCCGACGGTTGCGGCCCAAGTAGCTCTGCGGGTTGCCGTCCACGTCGCTCTCCTTACTGCTCTGACCGCTGCCTCCAGGATTGCCTGGCGAGTTGCTTCCCGCATTGCCCCGAGAACTGCCCTATCCACTAGTTCACCGAGCTCTGCCGCGCCCGCGCGAGTTCGGCAGTTGACTGTGAAGAGCCAAAATCTATAATCGAGCAAAAGGAGAATCCATGAAGTCTTTTGGGCTGATGTTGGTCGTCCTCACAACTCTGCTGGTCGGCTCCGCGCTGGCCGACCTGAAGATGGAAACTTTCACCCGTGCGTCGATGATCACCGGCATGGGTAACACCGAGGTCAATGCGGTGACCCAATACCAGGGCGACAAGCGTGCGGAAGACAATACCATGAAGATGGTCGGCGGTATCGGCGGCATGCTCGCCGGCAAGCCGCAGACGAGCGTCGAGATCACCCGGCTCGACAAGGACCTGGTCTGGGACCTGAACCCACCCAAGAAGACTTATACCGAGCGGCCGATTGTCCTGCCTGCCGGAACAGAAACCAAGACGTCGCGGAGACAGAGTGGCCCGGAGCAGAAGCCCTACAAGATTGTCAAATCGGAGATCAAGGTGTCGAAGACCGGCGCCACCAAGACCATCAACGGCTTTGCCTGCACCGAGTACCTGGTCACGTGGGAAGTCGTGATGGAAGACACGGCCTCCAAGGGAAAAGTCACTCAGGTGATGACAACCGACCTTTGGAACACACCGCTGACCGACCAGTTGAAGAAGGCCCAGGCAATCGAGGCCGAATTCGGTAAGAAGCTGGCGCAGAAACTGGGAGTCGACCTGTCGCCGGAAGAGGCCAACCAGCTTGGTGCAGGGATGCTGACCTCCATATACGGACTCGACGCCAAGGAGACGGCGGGCAAGCTGGAGGAAGTCGGTAAGGAGATGGCCAAGGTCGAGGGCTACCCGATTGTCACCGAAGTGAAATGGCAGGTGAAGAGCGACTCAGCCGCGAAGAAGCCGGAACCCAAAGAAGAACCCGAAGAGCCGCCGACCAGCCTGGGCGGTTTGATTGGGAATCGGATTGCCAAGAGCATGACGCCCGACAAGCCCAAGGAAGAGGGCGTGATGTTCTCGTCGTATCACGAGGTGAAGTCGGTATCGCTCGACGCAGTCCCGGAGACGACGTTCGAGGTCCCGGACGGGTTCAAGAAGGTGGAAGAGAAGAAGTAGTGGTCCAGTGGTCTAGTGGTCGAGTGACCTGGTGACCTGACAGGATGTAATCCGAAGTTTGGTTTTGGAGTGCGGGAGCGTAGCTCCCGCTTTTTTCTACGCTCGGCAAAGCGGCAGCTCTGCTGCCGCACTCCAAAGAGCTGGTCAGGACGGGACACGATCCGGAATCCCAGGAGGATTCCGGTCATGTCCCTTCACAGCCGCTCGGCTACCAGGCGGGCGACGGCTTCCAGGAACTCGATATCGTCCGGTTTGAAGGCATTGGGCTCGTCGGAGTCGATGTCTATTTCACCCCAGAAAGCGCCGCCCTTGACTATCGGCACGACGATTTCCGAGCGGGTCTCGAGCGAGCAGGCCAGGTAGCGGGCGTCGGCATCGACGTCCGGCACCACCTCGGTCTTCTGCGATAACGCGGCCGAGCCGCAGACACCCGTGCCGACCGGTATCCGCGTGTGCACGGTCGGCTTGCCCTGGAACGCCCCCAGCACCAGGTTCTGCCCTTCGAGCCGATAGACACCAACCCAGTTGTAGTTGGGGAAGTTCTTGTGCAGGCTGATAACGACCCGGGACTCAATGTCCTCCGGCCCTTTGTTCGCGAGCACCAAGTCCTTGAGCTCATCGAATTGCTTCTGATACTTCATTGTTCTCTCCTTACGGCGGTCCATGAAAACAGGGACAGTCCGACGGAGCGCGAGGACGCGCGGTGCAGTCCCTGTTTTCCCTCAATCTGCAATCTGAAACCGGCTGTGCTTTCCGTTCTTCATTATCGGCCTGCCGTTGCCGTAGACCGTGAAGCCCTTGCGGGTGTCGCAGACCATGTCCCAGTGAAGCGACGACTTGTTCCGTCCGCCGCTCTCGGGCAGCGACGCGCCGACCGCGATGTGCATGGTCCCGCCGATCTTCTCGTCGAACAGGGTGTTCTTGGTAAACCGCTGGATTGAGTAGTTGGTTCCGAACGCAAGCTCGCCGACGTATCGTGCGCCCGAATCCAGGTCGAGCATCGCCTGCAGGTAGTCCTCGCCCTTGTCGGCCCGGGCTTCGACAACCTTTCCCTTCTTGAAGGTAAGCCGCACGTTCTCGACCTCGCGGCCGCCGTAGATCGCCGGAAACGAGTAGCGAATACTGCCTTCGGCCGAGTTCTCGACCGGCCCGGTGAAAATCTCGCCGTCCGGGAAATTCTCATGACCGTCGCAGTTTATCCACTTGCGGCCGGCGACGTTGAACGACAGGTCGGTATCCGGTCCCGCAATGCGGATGGTCTTCAACGTGTTCAGGAAGCGCACGTACCCGGCCTGAGCGCGGGATACCTTCTGCCAGGCGGCAACCGGGTTTTTCTCTTCCAGCTTCCCTGCCCGGTACACGAAGTCCTCGTACTCGGACAGGGACATCTCCGCATCCTGGGCCGACGAATTGTTGGGGAACAGGGTGCCGCACCACTTCAGGCTGCCGGTCCCGATTCGCTTGAGATAGCGGTCGAACATCGCTTTGCGGGAAGCCTGCGATACTGCGAGCTTCTTCGGGTCCACGCCGGAGAGCTCCTTCGAATTCCAGCCGCCCCAGATAGAGAGGCTGGCGTCGAGTCGGTCGGTTTCCAGGTTTGCAGTCGGCGGAACAAAGGTAAGTTGCTCTTTGGACGCGTGCTTGTAGAACTCGTAGCTGAATCCCGTCAGGCTCACTCTTGTCATCGGGTTGCCACCGGCCTTGAGTATCTCGACGTACGCGGCCCGAATCAGGTCCTCCGCGACCGCCGCACCGTCGATCCTGACCCAGTCGCCCTTCTTGATGTGCAGGCTGTACTGAACCAGGACCTTGGCCAGCTTCTCGACTCTCGAATCCGCCATTCAGTTCTCCTTTTCTCAGACTATGAAGCGTCCGTTCTCGTAGACCGGCTTTCCGTCCGCGTGCACACGTCCTTCTTTCATGTCCTTTATCATGTCCCAGTGGATACCGGAGCGATTGGTGCTGCCGGTCTCCGGATACCCGGCGCCGATCGCCAAGTGGATGGTCCCGCCGATCTTCTCATCGAACAGGATATTCCTCGTGGCTCGTCTGACTCCGTAGTTCAGGCCGAACGCGAACTCACCGAGGTAGCGGCTTCGCTCGTCGGTATCGAGTGCCGACTGCAGCATGTCGTTCCCGCGCGCGGCCGTCGCCTTCGCGACCCTGCCTGCGTGGAAATCGAGCTCGATCCCTTCAACCGCGTGGCTCGAGAAGAGCGTGGGCACGTCGAAGGTTATCCTGCCCTCGGCCGAATCCTCCGCCGGCCCGGTGAACACCTCGCCCGAAGGGAAGTTGGCCTTGCCGTCGGAATTCACCCACTTGCGGCCGCCGACCGAAACGGTCAGGTCCGTGCCCGGCCCCTCGACCCTGAGCGTCTTGACGTTGTTCAGGAAATCCACGTAGTGTTGCTGCTCGGCCGAGAGCTTCTTCCATTCGGCAATCGGGTCAGGCTGGTCGCAGAAGCAGGCACCGAACACGAAGTCCGCGTAGTCGGCAAGCGACATTCCCGCCTCCTGCGCGCTCGCATTGGTCGGGTACTGGGTCAGGCACGCCTTGAGCTCTCCCCGGCCCTTGCGCTCCATGAACGTATCCAAAAGCGGCTTCCGCGCCTTGCGCCCGACCGCGAGCCGCGCCGGGTCGATGCCGGCAAGCGTGGCGAGATTCTCGTCGCCGCGGACGGCAAGCCGCGCCGAACAGGTCTCGACGTCGAGCTTGTCCGACGCGGGAACGAACCGAAGCTGCTCGTCGCTGCCGCGGCGGTAAAGCAGTTCGTCGAGCTCCGGATGGAGGGTTCGCACGAACGGCAGCGCGCCCGTATTGAGCGCGGCGGCGTAGAACTCGCGGACGAGCGGCAGGGCCGGCACCGATGCGAGCACCAGCACCCGTTCACCGGGCTTCAGGCTCAGGCTGTAGTTCGTAATGGTCTCTGCCATCCTCACAACGCGTGGGTCTGTCATCCGACTCACCTCCCGATGGTCATTGGTCATTCTCTTCATCCCACTTTCTTACCGCGGGTCAAAAAGAACCCGACGATGCTCGCGACCGCGACGAGCGCACCGACCGCGAACAAGAGCCGCCGGGTTGACGCAAAGTTGGTCAATTGGCCGATGATGAACGCCGACAGGGCAAAGGCCAGATGAAGCAGCCAGTCGCGGGTCGAGAATATCCGGCCGCGGGCCGCTTCCGGCACCGACTCGTGCAGCAGCGTATCCATCCCGATGTACACCGGCGACAACGCCAGGCCGGCGATGAAGACGAGCGGCGCCACCGGCGCGAATGACCTGGAAACCGCCAGCCCTGCTCCTACCAGCCCCAGCACAAGGAAAGAGGTCAGCATCACGATGTGCTTCTTCAGTCGCTGCCCGAAAAGGCCGTAGCCCATCGACGAAAGCACCAGCCCGACCGAGCCGATTGCCCCGACAAACCCTACGCCCTGGGTGCCGAGCCCGAGCCCGCTGCCCAGGTCCTTGGCGCTCTGGATAATCGGGATGTAGAGTACGAAGACCGCCGCGCCGAGGACGACCATCATGAAGACGGAGCAGTAAACGAAGATGACTGAGGGCTGGCCGCGCACGAGATTGAACGCCTCCCTGACTTCGTGGAGCATCCGCGCCTGCTGAGTGAGGAACAGCTTGACCTCGGTCTCCTGCCGCCGCGCGATGATGCTCTGGTGCCATTTCTGCCCCAGTCGCCGGAAGATAATCAAGAGCGAAACGACCGATACCAGGTAGCTGAACGCGTCGATGTAGAACCCGGCGGTCCAGGCCGGCTTGATGCCGAGATGGGCCCACCACTTCCAGTCCACAATCAGGCCGCCGAGAAACATCCCGAGAAAAGTCGCCACCCGGCCGACGAAGCTCATGAATGAGTTCGCGCCGAGCAGGTGGTCCGAACCGACCAGGTTCGGGATTATCGACAGCCGTGACGTGTTGAAGAAGAGACCGCAGAGAAAGACAAGGAAGGCCACCGCGTAGATGAGAATCAGGTTCGATGTCGCAATCGCGACCAGTGGTATCGACAGCACGAGCAGCGTTCGGGCCGAATCGCACACGACCATCACCTTGCGCCGGTCCCACCGGTCAACGAGGATGCCGGCGAGCGGTCCGAATAGGACGACCGGCATCGCCACGATGACCGAAAGATAGGAGATCGCCCGCGAGCTTTGCCAGCCGTACTTGTTCGCGTAGAAGGCAATCATCGCCAGCAGCGCCATGTAGTCGAGCTTGTCGCCGAAGAGCGACACGGCCTGCGACCAACTGAAGATCTGGAACTCGGCGTTCCTGAGGACCGACCAGAGCTGGTTCCTGCCGTCGGTCCGGGCCGCTACGGATTCGGCAATCTCGGACTCGGCGCTTAGCACCTCGCCGTGCTGGTCAAGCCGCGGTTGACCCGGCAGCGGGTTCGGTTCTTCGGTTCCCACTCTAGCCCCGCCTGCGCCCGTACCTTGGCACCGGGTACTCGCGCAGCAACTTTTCGTAGAATGCCTCTACCCTCTCGGCCAGCCGGGGCCAGGAATACTGCTGCACGCGCTCGAGCCCGTTGGCCGCGAACCGGCGCGCCAGTTCGGGGTCGCGCAGCACCTTCACAATCGCCTGCGCCAGCGCCGGCGGGTCCTCCGGCCGTACCAGCAATCCCTCGCGGCCGTCGGTCAGGACGGTCCGGTAGCCGTCGATGTCGGATGCGACCACCGGCTTGCCGGATGCCATCGCTTCGAGCAGCACGATGCCAAAGCTCTCCTGCCCGGTTGCCGGCGAGCAGTAGACATCGCAACTGGCGTAGTACTTTGGCCGCTCCTCGTTCTTCACCAGCCCGGCCCAGCGCACGTGCTGCTGGACCTCCGGCGGCAGATATGACCGGTACGAATATCCGAGGAGACCGGTGCCGACCACGACCAGCTCGACATTCGGTATGGACTTGACGATTTCCGGCATCGCCGAGAGCAGGTGCTTAAGACCCTTGCGGGGCTCGAACCGGCCGACGAACAGAATCCGCGGCCGGCCGTCGTCGATGCCCGACACGCGGCCGGCGTCGGGCCGAAAGAAGGTCAGGTCGATCCCGTTCGGGATGATCTCGTAGGGCCCGGGGAAATACTTGGCGCAGGACGCGCGCGCCGTCGCCGACACGGCGATCAAGCCCTGTACCGCGTTGAAGTAGGGCCGGAGCTCGGACCGGAACAGCGCGTAGCCGAGGCTCTGGTCATGGCCGGCGTGAAAAGTCACCACGTTGAGCGTACGCGATGCCTGGATCGCCGCCATCGGCAACGTCGGAGCTAGCGAGCCGTGAACGTGAATAACGTCGAACCGCTCCGCGTTGAAGTACCTTCGTAGCTGGAACACCGGTCGCCAGGCGACTGAGACCCGGGCGAAAGACCGGTTCGACCGCACGACCCAGCCGGTGCCGATCCGCTTCACCTGGTCCTCGTCCGGCGTCGAATCCATGCACTCCATCATCCGCCCGCCGACGTGGGCCGTCAGCACCTTGACCACGTGGCCGCGCTTGCGGAGCTCAGTCGCGAGGAAGTGGACGTGCTCGGCAATGCCCCCGACGTAGGGATAGTAGTTGTCGGAGACCATACAGATCTTCATGGAGCAGGCTCCATGAGGAACGTCGAGTGTCGAATGTCGAGTGTCGAATGAAGAACCGGCGGCTCCTGTCCGCTCATTCGCCATTCGCCATTCGTCATTTGCCGCGGTTGTACGCTTCGACCCCGGCCGCGAGCAGCTTCATCGCCCGGTCGAGGTCGAGGCAGTTCAGCACGTAGGCAATCCTGACTTCGTCTTTGCCCTTACCCGGCGTCGCGTAGAACCCGTCGGCCGGCGCGACCATCACCGTTTCGCCGTCGAGCTGGAAATCGTTCAGCATGAAGGTGGCGAACTTCTCGCCGTCGTCGATCGGCAGCCTGGCGACGACGTAGAACGCGCCGCGCGGTTTGACGCAGAGCGCGCCGGGTATCTTCCCTATCGCCGCGCAGACCACGTCCCGGCGGCACATGTACTCGTGGCGCATCTC
>Ga0209609_10001497_pt1 | contig 13478 bp, 12 predicted proteins | sample LakKivw325mmetaG_FD_184136 | JGI IMG/M metagenome (GOLD analysis project Ga0209609, IMG submission 184136) | Anoxic lake water microbial communities from Lake Kivu, Rwanda to study Microbial Dark Matter (Phase II) - Lake Kivu water 325m metaG... | ecosystem: Environmental > Aquatic > Freshwater...
ATGGTGCCGTTAGTCGTGACTCCTGCACAGAAAAATAGCTTTTGCGCATAGCATATTACGTCGCCAATATCTTTATCGTTTTTCCTGTCCTTCCAGAGAAGCGGCTCACCGCCTTCAAAAATAACTATCCTGACACCATCGGCATAAAGCATATCAAGCATGCTGGTTACTTCAAAATAATTCATATCGGCAGGTTTTTCTGTTTTCCAGAAAGGGCAGTGCAGGCATTTAAGGTTACAGTTTCCGGTGAGCTTAAAGCTGCAGAGAAGCGGCCGCCTGTGGTTTTTATTTAACCTGCTCCTGGCTGCAAAAGCTGCAAAATATGCCAGTTGTCTGGCCCTGCTGTGGCGTCTTAACGGGGGTTTACTTTCCGGACATTCTTTATTTATTTTATTTTCTGTTTTAAGTTTTTCCTTGCCATTCATATTAATAATTTTAGTATTTACTGCAGTAAAGTCCAGTTATTAAATTTTGATTTTATGGTTGCAGGGCAATAACAATATAGTTAATACTTAATTGTTTCACATGTCTTCTAAATTTGTTAAAATATAGAAGAAAATGGGTAGTTTTTCAGAAAACCTCAAGAAATTTTTTATGCCTCCTGCAACTTCTGCGGGCGGGTACGGCTTTGTTAAATTCAACATAAAGTGCAACAGGTGCGGTGAAGAAATCCCGGTCAAGGTGCGCACATCAAGCGAACTTTCCAGGATATATGAAGAAGATAATGGGCCATCCAATGCTTCATTTCTGGTGCGCAAAGAAATTCTTGGAAATAAATGCAGCAACCTGATTTATTTGACTGCCTATTTTGATGAAAATTTCAGGATTATTTCCAGTGACATCACAGGCGGTAAGATAATTGACTGAAAATTACGCAAACCTTAGCGTTATAGTTCTTGCTGCAGGCAAAGGCAAGAGGATGAAATCCGATATACCCAAAGTCCTGCACCAGGTATGTTTTAAATCCCTTATATATTATATACTCAAGGCAATCCAGCCCTTAAATCCTGCAAATGTCTTTGTGGTTGTGGGCCATAAAGGAGAAATGGTAAGCCAGTATATTCAGGACAATTTTCCGCAGACTATTGCAGTGACCCAGGAAAGCCAGCTTGGCACTGCCCATGCAGTAAAAACAGCAGGCAAATACATAAATAATATGGGCAGCCAATGCCTTATACTACCCGGAGATGTCCCCCTTATAACAACTGGCAGCCTTCAAGAAGTAATCAAAAACATGCACAGCACAAAAAGCGCCTGCACAATACTGTCTTTTATTGCAAGCGAGCCCGCAGGTTATGGCAGGATAATAAAAGACAAAAAGGGTGATGTAAGGGCAATAGTCGAGGAAACAGATGCAAGCCCTGAGCAGAAACAGATAAAGGAAGTAAACTCTTCAATTTACTGTTTTGATACCAGGCTTCTGTTTGAACAGCTAAAAACAGTCAGCTCAGAGAACTCTCAGAAGGAGTTTTACCTTACAGATGTAATTGAGAGCCTTGTTAAAAGCGGAAATAAAGTATCTGCCCTTACAATAGATGACCCACAGCAAGTTGAAGGTATAAATGACAGACTGCAGCTTGCATGCCTTGAGAAAATGATGCAGAAGCGGATAAACGATGCGCTGATGCTTGAAGGTGTTACCATAAGATTTCCTGAAAGCACTTTTATAGGCCCTGAAGTATCTATTGGAAAAGACACTATTATTGAACCCGGCTGCCTTATCAGAGGCAAAACTGAAATAGGCCAGGGGTGCACAATAGGCCCTGATACCCAGATAGAAGATTGCACAATTGGGCCCGGTACAAAAATAAACAGGTCAGTGCTTCAGGGTGCCGTTATTGGCCCTTCAAACAATATCGGGCCCACAAGCTATATACGGCCGGGCACAGTAACTGCAGGTAATGTAAAAATCGGTGCCTGCTGTGAAATAAAGAAATCTTATATAGCTGCAGGAAGCAAGGTTCCGCATTTGAGCTATATCGGAGATGCTGAGGTTGGAGAAAATGTAAATATCGGCGCCGGCACAATAACATGCAATTATGACGGGTTTTTAAAAAACAAGACAGTTATAGAAGACGGGGTATTTATCGGTTCTGACACCATGCTCGTGGCCCCGGTCAGGATAGGCAAGGGTGCGATAACTGCAGCTGGCTCAGCAATCGGCACAGATGTCCCTCCCGACAGCCTGGCAATTGAAAGAACCCCACAGGCAAATATTGAAGATGGTGCCGTAAGATTCAGGGAAAAAAAGTTAAAGCAGAAAAAAGAACTGGAAACTAAGGATAAATAAAATAAGTGCTGCAGTATAATTTTTAAGATACTGATAAAAATTTGCCGGAATAATAAACTGGCATAATGGCATAATATATAAAAAATAATTGAGACTTAAAATAATAAGGAGTATTTATTAATGAGAGATTACCCCAACAATAAAAGGTTGTTACTATTCTCCGGCTCTTCAAATACCGAGCTTGCTGATAAAGTCGCGGAGCATCTTGGAATAAAGGTAGGGGATGTCACAAGACGAAAATTCAGGAATGGCGAAATACATATCAGGTTTGAAGAAAGTGTGCGCGGAGCAGATGTATTTGTAATGCAGTCATGCGGGGACCCTGTAAACGACAATCTTATGGAGCTCCTTATAATGCTGGATGCATTAAAACGCGCATCAGCAGGAATGATAAACTGTATAATCCCTCATTACCCTTATGCAAGGCAGGATAAAAAGGCCGAGGGCCGCGAACCCATTACTGCAAAGCTTGTAGCAGACCTTTTAACAGTTGCCGGAATAGACAGGCTAATAGTGGTGGACCTCCACACTGCAACAATACAGGGGTTTTTTGATATCCCTGTCGACCACATTACAGCGATTCCCATTATTGCCAATTATTTCAAGAGTAAAAATATAAAAAATGGGGTAGTAGTCAGCCCTGATGTGGGCGGCGTTAAAAGGGCAAGTATTTTTGCGGGCCAGCTGCATTTTCCGCTTGCCATTCTTGATAAAATCAGGCCGGGCCCCAATGAAGCTAAAATAGACCACCTGGTTGGTGATGTTGCGGGCAAGGAAGCAATAATATTTGATGACATGATAGATACGGGCGGTACAATATGCGAAGCGATAGATATGCTGTTTAAGTTCAATGCAAGCAAAGTCTATGTCGGAGCCACACATCCGATATTCAGCGGCGAAGCAATTGAAGTAATGCAGAATTCCAGGGCAGAAGAAATAGTTGTTGTAAACACACTGCCGATAAAAAAGGAATTTGACACAAACAGGATAAAAGTAGTTTCAATTGCGAGCCTGCTTGCAAAAACAATCAAAAAGGTTTATGATTGCAAATCTGTCAGCGAGTTATTCAAAGGCGAAAATCTTGTTTAATTTAATATTGATATTGTTTTGAGGTGTATAAAAAATGAGCAATACTGTTATAAAAGTAGTAAAAAGAGATAAAGATGAACTGAAGAAAAATGCATCAAGGAGGCTAAGAGCCGAGGGTTTTATCCCTGCAACAATATACGGGCAGGCAGCCGAACCCGTGAGCATAAAAATCGATAAAAAAGATTTCAAGGAATTATTAAAAAACAGGAGCATTTCAAACCTTATATTTGACATGCATTTTAAGGATGACGGAAAAGAAAAGAAAGAAACCACACTTATAAAGGAATTCCAGAAGGATCCTATAAGTACAGATTTTCTTCATATAGATTTTATCCGTATCCAGATGAAAAAAGAAGTTGAAACATCTGTTCATATTTCATTGCTTAATGAAGAAGAAGCAATTGGCGTAAAAGAAGGCGGCGGAGTTATCCAGCACGGGCTAAGGGAGCTTCGTATTGCATGCTTGCCTGCAGATATTCCTGAAAAAATCACATATGATGTCAAAGAGCTTGAAATGGGCCAGAGTATTAAAGTATCAGACATCACAGCAAGTGAAGCAATCAGTATTTTGAACAATCCTGAAGAAGTGATAGTATCGATAATACATCCGACCCATCTTGTTGTTGAGCAGCCTGTTGAAGAAGTTGAAGCTGAAGGTGAAGAGCCCGAAGTTATAGCCAAAGAAAAAGCTGAAGAAAAAGAAGAATAAAAAAAGCGAAGAAGAAACCAATGATATTTATTGTTGGTCTTGGAAACCCTGGCGAAAAATACCGGCAAACCAGGCACAATATCGGGTTTGTTATAGTTGACGCTTTTTTAAATCTGCATCAAAACTACTCAACCTTTATCAAATTCAATAGCGAGATATCAAGGCTCATTTACAGCCAGAAAGAAATCCTGCTTTTAAAACCACTGACTTTCATGAATAACAGCGGCAAACCTGTAGCGTCTGCAATGTCTTTTTACAGCCTGGATAATACTTCCGGTAATAGCCATGAAATGCAGGATAAAAATATACAGGATAAAAACAATAAAACAGCAGACAGGCTTCTTGTAATCCATGACGATATTGATATAGAGTTTGGGAAAATCAGGCTGAAAAGAGGGGGCGGCACAGGCGGACACAATGGCCTGGAATCAATTTCAGGACATCTTGGACACAGCGATTTTGACCGGTTAAGATTTGGGCTAGGAAGGCCCCCCGGCACTAAGGACCCTGCAGATTTTGTGCTTTCAAATTTTTCAAGGGCAGAGAAAAAAGAGATTGAACAATGCCTGCAGGTCGCTCTTGATGCCATAGATGATTATATTGCAAATGGCATAGATTATACCATGAACAAATATAACAGCCTTTAGCTTTTAATATTGCGCGCAAAATAACTCATTGGCGCTTCATTACTGCTTTAAGTCATTGCAAGCCGGCACAGAAATAAAAAATGGGGGAAAATAAATGTTTTTTATTGAAAAATTCAGCAAAGAGAAACAGTGGAAGGATTTTGCCGGCCATTATTTCAATGTTGCCGAATCCCTTAAAAAGGGGCAGGTAATCTGCGGCAGCGCGGTCTCTGATGAGGACATCTGGCCCTTTATAATACCTGCAATGCTAAAGTGTTCCGGCCTGCCGGTTGTCGTACTTACTGCAACTTCAGAGAGAGCTGATGAGCTTTCAAGGGAAATAAAAGCATTGGGCGGAACTGACAGTATATTTATTTACCCGGCGCTTGGAAGCGGGATATATAAAAAAAGCAGGGCAATTTCTCAGGAAAGCTTGTCCCAGCGCCTTGAAATATTAAAAACTGTATCCCAGTACCAGGATGCAAAAGAACCTTTTATTATATTTGCAACAAGCAATTCAATAATAGACCTTTTTCCGCAGGAAGGCATCGAAAACGCCAGAAGCATTGAGTTTAAAAAAGGGCAGAAAATTGACCGTGAAATGTTGATAAATTCACTTATTGAAATGGGCTATGAGCGTGTGAACCGTGTCTATGACAGGGGTGAGTTCTCAGCAAGGGGAGATATTCTTGATATATTTGATATAACCTCAGCAAATCCTTACAGGCTTGATATCCTGCAGGATGATATTGAAAAGATATTTGCATATGATATACAGGACCAGAAGCTTCTCTTAAATATTGAAAAATTAAAGGTCTTTCCAAAGGTAGATATATTTGACGGAACCTTTAAAGACTCAAAAAGCAATAAAACCAGCCTTACGGGCTATTTAAAATCATGCATTGGCAAATTCGGGGTGGTCTTATGTGATCCTGTGGAAGCGGAGCTTAAATTAAAAAGCGACCTTGACCTTGTTTACAGGTCCTACGAGCCGGATGCCAGTGAAGTGCAGCAGGAGGATTTTTTTATTGCTGATAAAAGGGCGAGGGAAGAATACCTCAAAAGTAATTTCCTTGCGCATGATTACCTGGCGGGCAGCGAAATAAAAGAAACGGGTTTTTACCTTGAACTCATATCTTCAGGCATAGAAGATTCAAAAACTGCCGCCTCTTTTTATTTTTCTGACATCGCCAGGCAAAAAAAAAGTTATGGAAATTCCGAGATCTTTATTGCCAACTTAAAGAAAGACATTAAGGCTTCAAAAGAAATCCTGATATCAATGGATAGCACAGACAGGATAAAAAAAATTTCCCAGGTGCTGCTTGACAGCGGCATATCCCTGAAAAACCATTTCAATATTGCACAAAATAAATTGGCAGACGGGGATTCGGGTGGCGGCAGTTTACAGCCTTTATTACAGGAACCTGTAAGGGGCGCAGCCAATCTATATAATATGGCTCTTTTAAGCGGTTATGAATCAGACAGAATCTCTGTCTATGGAGAGCTTGATATTTTTGAACAGCTTGAGGCAACATTTGATGCGGCCAGGCTGCTGCCGGCAGTAAAAGCAGGCGAGGATTTTGAACCCGGGGATTTTGTCGTGCACAGGACCCATGGGATAGGCAGATATATTGATGTGATTTCTGACCAGGTAAATGGCAATAAAAGGGAGTATTTCCTGATAGAATATACAGACGGGGACAAGCTTTATGTGCCGACCTGGCAGTCTGACAGGATACATAAATATATAGGCGACAAGGCACCTTCAATCTCTGCCCTTAATTCAAAGCAGTGGGAAAATTTAAAGAACAGGGTAAGAAGCTCTGTCCAGAGGCTTGCTGTCGACCTGGCATCGCTGTATGCATTGCGCAATTCCGCGCAGGGTTTTGCATTTGAGCCCGATAAATCCTGGCAAAAGGAAATGGAGGACCTTTTTCCTTTTATGGAAACATCGGACCAGCTAAAAGCCATTAATTATGTAAAAGAACTTATGGAAATCCCAAAACCCATGGACCTTCTTGTATGCGGTGACGTGGGCTTTGGAAAGACAGAAGTCGCCCTGCGTGCAGCTTTTAAAGCAATTGAAAACTCAAAACAGGTTCTCATGCTTGTACCCACCACGATTCTTGCCGACCAGCATTTCAGGACATTTTCTGAAAGGTACAAAAATTTTCCTGTAGTTGTTGAAGTCATAAGCCGTTTCAGGACAACAGCAGAACAGAAAGCTATAATAAATAATTTCATGGACGGCAGGATAGATATGCTTATAGGGACACATCGCCTGCTTTCAGAGGATATAAAACCAAAAGACCTGGGGCTCATAATAATAGATGAAGAGCAGAGGTTCGGTGTTAATGCCAAGGAAAAGATAAAGCTTTATAAAAAAGAAGTCGATGTGCTTACCCTGACTGCAACTCCAATTCCCAGGACCCTGTACATGTCACTTACAGGAATAAGAGATATTGTGCAGATAGATACCCACCCGGCGGGCCGTTTTCCAATTGAGACATTTGCAGGCGAGAGAAATGATTTTGTCATAAGAATGGCTATTGAAAGAGAAATCCGAAGGGGCGGCCAGGTATATTATGTGCACAACAGGATAAGCGACATACAGGAAAAGCAGTACAGGCTGAGCGTGCTTGTGCCCGGAGCAAGAATAGCACTCACTCACGGCAGGATGGATGGCAAAGAAATAGAAAAGGTCATGCAGGATTTTCTTGAAAAAAAATATGATATCCTGCTTACAACATCAATAATAGAGTCCGGAATGGATATATCAAATGTCAACACATTAATAGTTGATGACTCTCACAGGTTCGGGCTCTCACAGCTTTACCAGATAAGGGGCAGGGTGGGAAGGTCTTCAGAAAAGGCTTATGCATATTTCTTTTATCCTGACAGGAGAATACTAAACCTGACAGCTTTCCAGAGGTTAAAAACACTTGCAGAATACACTGAACTTGGAAGCGGTTATAAGGTTGCCATGAAGGACCTGGAAATAAGAGGCGCAGGCGATTTGCTCGGGGCAAAACAGCATGGCAATATTAACAGTGTGGGATTTGATATGTACTGCCAGATAATAAAAGAAGAGATTGAAAAATTAAAAGGTGTGCAATCTGAGCCTGATATAAATGTGCAGATAGAACTTCCTTTCAGCTCATATATTCCAAAAAATTATATTAAAAATGAAAAAGAGAGAGTAGGCCTTTACAGGAGCCTTGGGAACTTAAAGGACCAGGCAGAGGCATCCCGCATTGCTGAAAATATCGAAGAGAGGTATGGTAAAATCCCTGAAGTACTTCTAAACCTTATAAATATTGCAAGGATAAAGCTTGCAGCAAAAAGTGCCGGAGTCGAACAGGTCCTCTTTTCAAAGTTAAAAGGAGTTTATTTCAGGAAAATAAACCTGGGAATCGATAAGGCAGCAGGGCTCTCATTAAAAGACCCGGCGCTTGTTTACCTGCCAAAAACCAGGGAAGTAGTTGTAAAAAATTCAGAAAAGAGCCTGACCCTTGGACTTGTATTTGACAGCTTAAGCAGCCTGGCAAAAATTAATTAGAAACTGCATTTATTATTTAAATATTATAATTGCAAAAGATTGTTGAAAAACTTAAAATCTTTAAGATTAGGATTAAATTATATTAAAAAAAATAATAACGGATTATGCTTTTTAATATCTGCCTGGTATCAGGTGATAAAGAAAAGAATGAAAGGGAAAAATTTTGAACGATAAAGAAGAAAATAAAAAAGACAGTAAAGAACTTTATCACTGGGATGAAGAACCTGTTGAAGAATTAAAGCAGGAAACAAGAGTAAAAAAGAGTAAAAAGGTTGCAAAAAGAGAGGCAAAAGAAGCCGAGAAAAAAAGGATAAAAGACATACAGCGGGAAAGGCAGAAAACCAGGATTTCCAAAAAAGGCAAGATAGGCGCAATTGTCGGGGCAGCGGTAGCGGTTCTGGGTTTTACTGCCTGGCTATTGTTTTTCTATCTTGGTGTAGGATTTGATCTTACCAAAACATATGCAAAGTTTGATGGCGGCAAGGTCACCCAGAAGGAAATGGACACTTATATGGATTTTTTAAGGAACCAGGACCCGTCATCAATTCCGGAAAAAACTGATCCCCAGTATACAGTGCTTCAGCAGAATCTTCTTGATTCGATAATAGTAATGAAAATATTAGAGAGTTATGCGAAAGAAAATAATATTAATGTAACTGATAAGGAAGTTGCCGATGAGATTAGCGCCCTTATTAAAAATTATGAATCAGAAGCAGCATTTGAGAAAGACCTTAAAGACAGGAACCTTTCAAGGACATTTCTTAATGAACAGGTTAAATCACAGTTGCTCAGGGATAAAGTATTTGCGCTGGCAACCAAAGACGTTACTGTAAGTGATGAGGAAACTAAAAAATATTATGACGATAATGCCGAAACACTATTTATGGTACCGGAACAGGTAAAAGCCAGCCATATATTGATTAAATTTGCTATTCCTGAGGGCCAGGAATTAAATGACACAATTAAAGCCGAAGCAAAAACAAAAATCACTGATATACAGGAACAGCTAAATAATGGAGCAGATTTTGCAGAGCTTGCGAAGCAATATTCTGAAGATACGGCAAGTGCAGTCAACGGCGGCGATATTGGTTTTATCAGCAAAGGCCAGACTGTTGCTGAGTTTGAGGAAGCAGCTTTTGCTCTTGGAGTCGGACAGCTAAGCGAAATTGTCGAGACTACATTTGGATACCATATTATAAAATGTATTGAAAAGCAGTCCCCGTATGTCAAGACTTATGATGAGGTCAAAGACACGATAAAGTCATACCTCTTAAATAATGAACAACTTGTTGTTTGGGAAGACTTTGTATATTCACTTGTAGATAAAGCCGGCATTGTCTATTCTTCATCTTTAAAGGGCCAGTTGCTTGAGCCGAGGACAGAAACTACAGACACAACTGAGGGCTCATCTGCTGAGACAACATCAGATACTGGTGCAACAGAAACTACTTCTGCAGAGTGATAAGATATGCAGGAAAATACCGGAAATGAAAACCTGTTTGCTCCCGAAACAATAGATGGCATCAGTTCGTCCCCGGAATTATTTTCTATTCTGCTGCAGGTCATGGCAAAACTTCGTGGGGATAATGGTTGCATGTGGGACCGTGAACAGACCCACGAGAGCATAAAAAGAAACCTTGTCGAAGAAGCTTATGAAGCTGTAGATTCAATAGAAGAAAAAGACTACCAGGAACTCAAAGAAGAATTAGGCGATATCATGCTTCAGGTAGTGTTTCACAGCCGCATAGCAGAAGATAATGGTGAATTCGAGATAGCGGATGTGTTAAGGACCATTATAAAAAAACTGGTAAGGCGCCACCCCCATGTTTTTGCAGGCACTGTTGTTCAAAACAGCAATGAGGTGCTCTCAAACTGGGAAGATATCAAGCGCATGGAGAGGCAGGAAAAATCACGCAAGGGTGGCAGGCAGGGGCAGGATAGTGACTCAATGTTTTCAAATATACCCAGGATACTTCCGGCACTTCACTTTGCATATGAAATACAGAACAGGGCAGCCAGGCTTGGTTTTGACTGGGAAGGTCCACAGGGAGTAATTGAAAAAATAAGGGAAGAGGCCTCAGAGCTTGAAAAAGAGCTTGAAGACCCGGAAAACAGCAAAGTTTCTGAAGAGATAGGGGATATGTTTTTTACAATTGTCAATTTAAGCAGGCACACAGGCATTGACAGTGAAGAGGCCCTGAAAGATACCTGCAGGAAATTTATCGCCAGATTTGATTTCATGGAAAGATACGCAATTGAAAAGGGCCTTGATTTTAAAAGCTTAAGCCTTGGCCAAAAAGATGTCCTGTGGGAAATAGCAAAAAAAAACTGCAAACATATCCGTTAAGCAATATGTAACATACCTGCATTGCTGCCTTTAAATGCTTCAAGAACTGAATGAGGATTCATAAATTTAAAAAATTCTTTTTTTATGATATACTTCTAATAAATTATAAATTTTATATGCAATTAATATTTAATTTATAATTAAAAAATTTCTTAATACTTTTTTCAATATAGGAAAGCCTGTATTTATTTGCAGTTTTAAAGGCAAAATGGCATTCCTTAAGTTATGCAGCAATAATTTGTAGTAAAGAAAATGGAAAAAAATGTAAAAGAGATTGGCAATTTCTCCAGGAAGACAAAAATTAATATTTTTGTATCTATCTTCATCATTTTTATCCTTATTGCAGTATTTACTTCAATCAGGCAAATCACATCAATTATCAAAAACCGTGAACAACTTTTTGAGCTTGAGCAACAGTTGAACTGGGACAGGCAGGAAAACATAAAACTACTTGCACAGGAAAAGAGCCTCTACAATGACGAAGCTGTTGAAGCAGAGGCAAGAAAACAGTTTAATATGACAAAAGGCAGTGAGACAAATTACTTTGTTGAAATAGTCGATGATGGTGTACAATCTGCAAATGAAAATAATGCACAGGAAAACTCGGCACAGGACAGCAAAGTGCTCCAATCTGCTGGCAGTACAGATGATAATGCGGTTTTAACTGAAGGGGTGTACAGACAGTCAGATCTCTGGGAAAACCTGAAAATATTTTATGAAAATGAGATCAGGCAAAACTGAAAAACTTGCTGCTATAGATATTGGCACAAATTCCACAAGGCTACTTGCAGTAAATGTCCGGGCTCTTGAATTAAAAAAAATCCTCTATCCTGCAATATCCAGGCAAATGCAGATTACAAGGTTAGGTAAAAATACTGACGGTACAGGAATAATATTGCCTGAAAGCGCAGAGAAAACAGTCAGTGTCCTTGAAAATTACAGTAAGTTCATAAAAGAAATTGGCGTTGACCGCTGCCGGGCAGTAGGGACAAGGGTATTAAGAAAAGCCTCAAATTCCGGTGATTTTATAAAACAGGTAGAAAAAAGGACCGGAATTAAGGTCGAAATTATCAGCGGCAATGAGGAAGCAGCCCTGAGTTTTAGAGGTGCTGTGGGAATAATCAGTGAAAAAGCTCACACTGTAACTTCCGGAGAAAATATTCTTGCAATTGATGTGGGCGGCGGCAGCACCGAACTTATACTGGGCGGACCTGATGGAAAAATAGAGCAAATGGATTCCATCGATATCGGCTCTGTTGTATTATCTGAGAGATTTTTAAACCACAAAAAGCCGTCTGAAAAAGAAATATTGGGACTTGAAGATTTTGCAGAAAAAACACTGCTTCCAGTGTCATCAAATATAAAAGAAACCGGGTACAGCAGTGTAATCGGCCTTGCGGGCACCATATCGGCTCTGGCATCTATTGACCTTTGTCTTAAGAATTATGACAGGGATAAGATACATGGCCATTATCTGAGCCTGGATAAAATAAAAAGATTATACAAAATGCTTTGCAGCACTGATCTTAAAGAAAGAAAAACAATAACAGGGCTGGAGCCCGCCAGAGCTGATATAATAGTGGGTGGGGCAGCTATTACAGTAAAACTGCTGGAGTTGCTGGGCGCACACGGCCTGATTGTGAGTGAAAGCGATATTCTCGAAGGAATCATTTACAGTATTTTTTAATTTTGCTAAAATTAACTGCGTTATTTTCCCCGTCATTTTTATTTTACGGGGTTTCTTTTACAATGTGGATCCATCCCTTTATTGCCCGAGTGGCGGAATAGGTAGACGCAACGGACTTAAAATCCGTTGGGGCTTTGCCTCGTGCCGGTTCGATTCCGGCCTCGGGCACCAGCAATAACGTTTAACTTCAAGCTTTTTCATGATTAATTTGCTGATATTTTCTTGAGATATTTTAAATTTATGATACACTACAATTGTAGTAATTTGTATTAATGAGGTATATTGATTATTTTTGATGCATCGACATTAATTCTTTTAGCAAAGATAGACATTCTCCAAACTGTATTACACAAATACAGTGGAATAATACCGGAGTTTGTAAAAGAGGAAGTAACTTATAAAAAAGATATAGATACAGAACTTATTGTTCAACAAATTAAAGATGGAAATCTTGTTATAGAAAAAAATCCAAAAAAGGATAAAACGAGCCAGTTTCTTAAAGATTTCCCTCTTGGTAGAGGTGAAGCTGCGGCCTTAATTATCGCAAAGGAAAAAAATATTATCCTTGCAACTGATGACGGATTGGCAATAAAAGTTTGTAAAATATTTGGTATAGGGTTTACTACCGCGATTCATTTTTTGATTGAATTAGGTCTTGACGAATCTTTAGCAATGGCGAAGCTACAACTGCTGAAAAAATTTGGACGTTATTCTTCAGATATTATAAAGGATGCTGAAGAAAGAATAAGAAAGGGAAAAAAATGAGTGTAATGAGTTTACGTTTAAGCAAGGATGAAATAGACAGGATATCCAAATTATCATTACAAAAAAAAGAAGCAAAATCCGAAATAGTCAGAGAACTTTTACATGAAGGGTGGGTATTTTACTGGCTTAAATTATATAGTGCCGGAAAGGTTTCTATAGGAAAAATGGCAGAAGAACTTGATCTTTCTATAAATGAAGTTTTAGATTTACTTAGCAGGTTTGGAATAGATTCTTCTATTCGCTATGATGACTACATTGCAGGTTTTGAGAATCTTAAAAACCTCTAAATTGAATTTTTAAAGAGAATATCATCTATAATATTAATTAATTCTTTCAAAATTTTGTTCGATTCCTCAAAGCTTAGGGGCACCAACATCTTATTTAATATTTATATTTACTATAAATA
>Ga0209609_10001498_pt1 | contig 13468 bp, 13 predicted proteins | sample LakKivw325mmetaG_FD_184136 | JGI IMG/M metagenome (GOLD analysis project Ga0209609, IMG submission 184136) | Anoxic lake water microbial communities from Lake Kivu, Rwanda to study Microbial Dark Matter (Phase II) - Lake Kivu water 325m metaG... | ecosystem: Environmental > Aquatic > Freshwater...
ATACATCGACCATCCACGGCGTAAAGCCACGCTGTGATTCAACAAAATCGACTATCCCGATTAGATTCTTTTTATACAACGAATAGATATGCCTCTTTCGAGAAACACGCTTTCGTATCTGCCGCATCTGTTCAAGGCATAGTATCGCCTGTATATCGGTGAATTTCGCGTTTATTCCGATATACTCGTGATTGTCTGACCCACCATATACGCGCCCGAAATTCTTTAATCGGCGTAACGCTATCGCCGAAGTCTCGTCATTGGTCACTATCATACCGCCGTTACCAGTTGAAATCAGCTTGTGCGGAGAGAACGAAAAACAACCGACATCACCTATTGTCCCTATCTGCCTACCGTCATGGTACGACCCTAACGACTGGCAAGCATCTTCAATAAGCGGTATTCCCTTTATCTTGCAGAAAGACTTCATCTTATCTATATCGCCACAGCGTCCATTTAAAGACACATACACTATCGCTTTAACGTCGCTTGTGAAATATTCACAAACATCTTTATACGAAAGACAACCGCTATCGTCAGTGTCGAGTGGGACGATAGTAGCACCAAGAGCGCAGAACGCTGTTGCGCTTGCGACCATCGTAAGTGATGGGACGATGACCTTATCGCCTTTACCTATACCATACATCATGCCACAGAGCATAAGCGCAGTTGTTCCGCTAGTCACGGCTATAGCATGATTAGACTTGACCATCTTAGCGAACCGCTGTTCGAGTTTAATCGTATCCTTACCCTCGGTATTCCATTTGCCAGAAAACAGATAATCGCTTATCTTATTTCTTGCCGACATCGGATACACGGGATGTATCAGCTCTATTCTTTTCATTTATCCTCGCTATTTTTTCGTGCATACGCTTGTCTTTATCGCCTTTATGTTCAGGAGGAACGCCGACCTCTATGCAGACGCAATCAGTCAACGCTTTGAACCCATGCGCTGTTCCTTTGTTGATGTGGAAGTTTTCGCCAGAAGAAAGTGCAAACGTAGTCTTGTCATCAAAAAAATGTATCTCGCCTTTAAGTAGTAGAAAATCCTCATCATACCCATAATGTACGCAGCCTCCTCTTGCGTATCCTTGCTTTGTATAAAACAGAGCGACCTCTGGCAATCCGCACAGTTCCCGTCCCGTTATTGAATAAGTAGAGCCACGGACATCTTTATGCACTAGCTTGATTTTCACCTGTCAACTCCTTCATATCGCTATCGACCATCAGCTTGACCAATTCTTTAAACCGTATTTTAGGTTCCCACTTAAGCAGTCGTCGGGTCTTTCCAGCGTCACCGAGCAGTGCCGGTACTTCGTTCGGTCTAAGGTGTACAGAATCAAACTTGACGTATTCCTTGAAGTCAAGGTCGAGATATTTAAACACTTCCTCCACGAACTCTTTTACTGAATGCGTCTCACCTGTCGCCACGACCCAATCTTCAGGTGTTCCGTACTGCATTATCTTGTAAATAGCGTCCATATAATCACGGCTATGCCCCCAATCACGCAGAGCAGACAGATTGCCTAATACCAACTCTTTCTGCCTACCCTTTTTAATACGGACGGCAGCTCTCGTTATCTTACGCGTGACGAAGTTTACTCCACGCCGTTCGCTCTCGTGGTTGAAAAGAATACCATTAGCGGCAAACATATTATATGCGCTACGGTACGTCTTTGTTATATGAAATGCGAACAGTTTCGCGCAGCCATACGGCGACACAGGATTAAAATAACTCTTTTCGTTCTGTGGCGGGAGTGTATCTCCAAACATCTCGCTAGATGACGCTTGGTAAAACTTAGTCGATTTAAGACCGACGCGGCGTATAGCTTCAAGCACTTTCAGCGGTCCTACAGCGTTTATCATTGCGGTATGTACAGGTATGTCAAACGAAATCTTTACGTGTGACATAGCAGCCAGATTGTATACCTCGTCAGGCTTTATGCTATATAGCAATCCCTCGATACCTTCCTCAAGGTCGCCGTAATGTATCCTGTCACGCTTTTCAGGGTCGAATATGTGGTCTATCCGTTGAGTGTTCGGATTGCTCGTGCGTCGTATCAGCCCGTGTACTTCATACCCTCTGCCAATCAATAGTTCTGATAGATAACTACCGTCCTGACCATTAACACCTAAAATCAATGCCTTTTTCATTTTTCCACCGATACGATATAATTGAAATACTCTGATGCCTTTAGCATATCTTGGATACCACCTCGTCTATTCTTGCCCACAGTTGGTACTTATTCAAAAGCAAATCCCGCGCTTCTTCCAACGCCTTATCGTCCTGCGGCTGTGAGGTCAGAGCGCATACGTCAGACCCGCCATTTTTTATGTCAGCGTAATGGAATGAGCCAGACGGCAGATAATCACCGATGTTGGTCCCACCTATGACTACGATAGGTGTCGTCCATAGCAATATATCGTCGAATATGCGTTCGCTGAAATAATGCTCACATGGACCCATATCAAACTCAAGCGCATATCTGTACTGCTCAAGGACTCCTTCTTTACCGAACCAATAGTCGTTTGCGTTTCCATTGCCAAGCCGTCCCTTGTAGCACGACTTCATGGGTCCGGTGAAAGGCACAATGCTACCGTATAAGTCTAACGGATACTTAGCGCAATACGCGGCAGTGTATTCTTTGCGTTGTCTATGGTCATCACGACCTGACGCGTTTGAAAGTATGCAGATAAGGTCTTTTGTTTTCTCCGGCTTCTTTAACGCAGAAAGATAGTCATAATCATGCTTCAGCCACCATTCGCCAAACCCAAACGTGTACCGGCAGTCAAGTGAAGCTATGCCCTTCCCTTGTATCGCACGATAGTTAGAGTAGCCGGGGATATACGGATGTGCGCCGATATAGATAGTCCTGTCCTGCGGCAGGTTGCTATTGGTGGCATCTATAACCACGAAGAAGTCGGCTTTTGACCTGTCTGAAACTCCTTTTATTCCACGAAACTCTCCAGACCGTCGTGGTGTCATCTTAGAGAACACCTCAAGTGTGTACTTATCGTCCCAAGCGTCGTATACAAAGCACACCGTTTTCATTTTACCGCCACTACTCCTATCATCGGGTAGTCATGTTCTACGATGTCGCCATACGATATAGACGACCACTTGTTTCCAAGTAGGTCTTTAATAGTTTCTGTTGTGTATCCCCACCGATGCACACAATAGTCGTTTTTATAGCTTCCGTATATAAGCCGTATCATATCTTTATCAGAATAGTTTTCCAATGCAGTGCGTCTTACGTCGGGAAAGTCGAACCTGAACTTCCCACCCTTTTTAAGTGACATAAATATTCTGCTAACTAACGCTGACGCTTGTTTCTCAGTAAAATGCTCGAAAGAACTTACCATAAGAAATTCTGATACGGACTCTTTAGGGAAAGCCCATTCTTCGTTGAAGTCAAATATCATGTCAGCATATACCGTCGTTGCCCCACCGACGTTCTTGCCTTTGTAATACTTGTCTACAGTCGTACCCTTTAATCCCTTTGGTGGCTTTGAACCTACTGCATCGACATTGACGTACCCTTTTAAATATACGTCCCCGCAGCATAAGTGTACCTTCATATCACATCCTTGAATAACCTATCTGTCCAATCTTTTGCTAAAAACGCCCACGAGTTTTCTGATATGTATTCTTCATTGACCTGCCCATGCTGAATCGGTCTTTGTAACGCCTCGACAAGAGCGTCCTTGAAGTTCTCGTCTTTAACCGCATTATCCGACCGTTCTTCCATTACAGCGAAATCATTCGTCACGATATTGCAATTACACGCATACGCCTTAGTAAGCGCGATACAGTTAATCTCACCAGCGTATGTGCAAGGATACGCGAACACTGCCGATTTCAGGTACTCGCCGACAAGTTCTTTATGTCCGATACGACCATGCTCGACCACGCCGTCCTGCGCCAGTTTAGCGACCATCTGCGCTTTCCAACCATTGTCCTTGATATACCCGTGCCGCACAAACTCGTCATATACCTGCCACCCGTAATAGACGTGAAGCGTCGCGTCAGGTACTTCTTTCTTAATGTCAGCCCACATATCAAGTATCTTCTCAAGACCACGGTTATACGACGATGCGTAGATTATACGGTTTTCTTCGCGGTTCTCTACCCGCTCAAGAAAGTCATCAGCGTTGATACCGTTGGAAGTGACAAATATTTTCTCCTGCGGAACGACAGACGGAAGTTTTGACTTATGGTATTCAGACAGCACCATTACCTTGTCAAAAGTCTTTACCGTATGCTCATCCCATACGATATTTACTGGAAGGTCGTGCAACCAGATTATCTTCTTACGAGCGTTTACGCCGACTGATGCAAAGATGTTCATGCGCCACGATACGACGATGTTATGCTTCTCGTTCTTATTGAACTTATACCAGTTCTTATACACCACGCCGTCATATACGCCTTCATCGTCATTACAGGTGTTATATACGGTGACTTTCCAACCGAGCTTTGCCAGTTCCTTTGACATATTGATAGCCGCTTCTTCAGACCCGCCGATACCTTTCACTACCGACTTTGGTGACCACGCCTCCTCTGTCTGACCGCAGAAAAGCGTTATCTCATCTTTACCATGCTCACGTTGCGGCAAAAACTCGTTCTTCAGCTTTATGATAAAATCGTTTTCGTCCATATCGTTAGGGACAGCTTCGACCAGCTTCCGCACTAATGTCTCGTCACGGTCTTTGACGTAATTGACAAGCCATGCAATATGCTTGACGAACCTGTCCTGTACAACGGCAGTTTCAAACAGTTTTTCGCTGCCCTTGACTACATCAAGCGACGGGACCATCTGTTTAGCCTTATCGAACAGCCGTTTAGCTGTCTCGTATTCGTTCGTCTGGAAATACGCAAACGCAAGAGAAAGCGTAAGCCTCCATGTGTACTTTGATGGGTCAATCATGCCAAACGTCTTAGGCACTTCAAGACGTGCCGCCATGTTACCCCAATAGATAGCCTTATCCCACTGGCTTATCTCGAAGTATATATCATGGAGAGCGATATAAGCGTCAGGATAATTGGGCTTCTCGGCAATCGCCTCAAATGCAGCAGATATAGCGTTCTGGTACTCTTTCTGCTTACGCAATATTTCAGCGATAGTACACCACGACATATATCTATCTTCGTCCCACCCTGATGATGCGATATGCTTCTCAAGGAAGAACTGCGCTTCTTTAAGGCGTGATGTCGATGCCAGCATCCGACCGATATACGCTAACGTCCGCGGGTCGGTATTCTCCTTATCTTCCTTGTACTCATCGACAAGGTACTTTATGTTCCTGTTCGCTGATTTTACAGCGTGTTCAGGGTCTACCAGATGGTCGATATAGAACAACTCGCTGAACGCTATCTTATGCCCTATAGTAGTCTTGGGGATGATGTTCTCATGGATATGCTTATTCCAGCGAAGGTTCTCACAGCGTTTGATTATCGTTTCACGCCAATGTTGCGCGTTGCAGTGACCGAACTCGTCCTTCGAGTACAGATACGTCGAATATAATATCGCAGCTTTTTCTCCGACCATTTTGTCAAAAGCTGTACGGATATTATGGGGGTTGACAATAGCATCATCAGTATCAAGACGAAAGTAATAATCAGATTTAATATTATCTGCAAGAAAATTCCTCTTACGCGCGAAAGAAATGCGACCACGATTTTTCTCCCATTCGTCTTTTTCATATTTCACCCACTTTATATATACGTCCCTGTATGGAAACACACATTTATCGTCGTCATACGCCACCACTACTTCATCGAAGTATCTGCCATAATCACGCACAATGCGCTCAAGCTGTTCCCGTTCGTCCTTCGCAATGATAGCCAACGCGAGAGTCATCACTACCTACACTTTCTCCGGTATAGAAAACGCCGGAAATGTTTTTAAAAATCTACGCAAATCCTTTTTGAAGTATTTCGTGCGAAAGAGTTTCCCCTCCTGTACAGGGTCATACCCTTGCTCGATAGCGCATTTCTTCAGGTATCGTTCGACATCAAATATCAACTTCGGGGGGATAGACGCACCCCAACGCAGAGAATGGTCTTTGTTAGAACCAAACTCGTTGTTGCGTGTCTTTTTTATTTCAGCGTTCTGTTTTGCTACGAGTTCACAGGCGAGGTGGTTGTTTACGATAAAGGGGTCGTCACAGCAGGGTCCGACAGGATTTTCCTTATAAGGCATCATGCAGTTATTACAGTACAAAGACGGGTCTTTTAACCATTCATTCACGAAAGCTCTGATTGCGTCCCAACGATTCGTTGTTTTAACGAACATCGTAATCTACCCCTCACTTTTAAAGTGTTAAGCGAGGGGAGTGTTTGCTCCCCCCGCCCAACGTGATGCTTAAAGCATCTGGTTACTCAAGAAGCCAGCGTTATAGTGCATACAACGCAGCGTAGCTTCCAAAACGATTTCGCCCTTAGTCGCGTCACCAGTCTTAGCCAGTTCTCTGTTCAACGGCTGACGCAGATAGTCGATAGCGAACATATCCTCATTGAGACCCAAGAGGTCGTAGTTCGTATCGGCAGCAACCGTCATATACCGATGAGCAAACAGCTTGACCATCTTCGCAGCGTCAGCTTCGTATACGTCAACGGCATTGACCAAGCGACGGTCCTCGATAGACACGTGCTTGGTAGCACCGGCAGTAAAGCCAGAGATTTTCCGTTTCATATACATACCGCCATACACCGCGTTGACTTCCGTACCGTTGTCCCATACCAACTGGAACAGGTCATTAAGCGCAGATTCCGACAGCGACACGCCTGACTGCGACGTTACCAGCGACAGAGAGTTCTTAATACCTCTCATCTGGCGAGCAGCGTCAGAACCAGTACCGCAAGCCAAAGAACCACGAAGCACAGCATACTCAAGGTCGTTCTTAATCTGCTTGAGTGCTTTCGTAGCCTCATAAGCATAGCGGTCATTAAACGCAGCACTGTTGATGCTACGTTCCGTATCACTGACCGAAAAGCCCTGCTTCAAAATCTGCGTGAAGTTGAACAGGCGAGTCGGGTTAGTTTGATTTTGATACGTCGCGTCCGTACCTTCAATCTGTGCGTTAGACTTTACCGCACCCAACGTGTCGATGAGCCATTCGTGCATAATCTGGTTAGCCGAACCAGTTGCAAGACCGGAAGTCAACTGCGTTTCCGTCGGCGAAAGATTCGTCATGACGGAGAGCAGGTCCTCTCTCATCGATTTGTCATCATACGTATAAGCAATAGCCATGATATTCTCCTACTCTTAGTCGCCTAACACGCCCTGCCTACTCAAAATACTTTTCATAGCAGAGTGCGCGTCGCTCAAGCGACCAGACCTCGATTTCTCTACCGAAGCCCTGTGAGCGTCACGCTGCGGGACTTGCTGTACTCCCGACCCAGTCACCATAGTCCTTTTCTGGAGGTCTTTGATAGTCGCCTGATTTTCAGCCAGTGTTTTCTGTGTAACGCCGCTATTAAGCCTCGACAATCTCGCATAAGCGATTTCCGACGCTTTTAAGAGTCCTGCGGGGTCGTTCTGCAATCCTACATCTGACTGCAATATCTGGGCAGTAAGAACAGCTTGTTTTGACTCTGTGTTCCATACGGCTTTTCCAGACCCGTCAGTGATAAGATTGCCAAGATTGTCTTTTAAGAACATATCACCATAATTTGCGGCGACGTACTTAAAAGATTCATTTCTTACCGCAGTATCACGCTGGCGTTTGTCAAATTCAGAAAACCTCTGGTCGATGACTTTGGCGACTTCCTGTCTCTTCAGTTCGTCTATTTTCGATAACGCCCAATTTCTGTGCGCGGGGTTATCGGTAGACTGGGCGAAAGCATCAAGTTCAGCAACAGTCGGCTCACGTTCTTGTTTTACGGACTTAAACCCATCTGAAATGTCATTCCGCAATCGTGACATCTCGTCACGCAACTCGGCTATTTCAGCCGACTTTCTGCGGTTTTCAGCGAGGATGTTCTCTATAGGACGGTCGGTCGGTACAGTGGATTGACCCGCCACGTCGGGTGCTTCGACCTGCGCCACGTCAGAGACTTCGCTTGGCATTTCATTACCGGACGATTGCTGTTGAACAGCGGGCGAATCTGCTCCTTCTATCACGCCCTGTACTTCTTCAGACATTTGTTCCTCCTGGCATCTGACCCTCTGCCGTGGGTTTGGTTACATACATCTGGTATTTCCCTATACGACCAGACGGTTTTAACGAAGAAAAATCCATAGCATTGCTTTTCTTTAATCCTGCTATCTTCTGCCACGGGACATACATATCGACTTCAAGCGGTTCTTTTATACCACGAGCAATACTTGAAGCCGTGATGAATACCTTCTTAAACATTTCTTCTTCATCCTTATTCTCAAGCTGTGCCGTGTGGAACGCTATTGCCGGTATACTATCCTCGACAGGGTTAGCCACTATCTTGCCTAACACCTTAGCACTGGCTATATCACGAATACGACGTGATGTCGCCATGTGTATAAAATCATCAGAATCGACTTTCTCATTCTGCATCTCCTGAATCACGTCATACGTTAAAAGCATAAGGTCTTTGTTAGTTATCATGCTCTGCCCCCTGCGTCGAATCGTCGTAATCTCTTGTTATATTATCCTTTGAGTTCCGGCTTTCCATCTCATCATTAAGCTGTTTAAGTTCCGCCGTATATCTTTCGGCGAACGACAACGCAAGGTCACAAGCGATTTTCTTCACGCGAAGCTCACGCAACTTCTTCTCATCGTCGAGTTCATGCCAGATGCTGTCGATGTACTCACGTTCCTCTTTCCTATCCCGAACGAATATAGCAAACGCGTCACTACGGGAACTTTCGATGACCTTGACACATTCTTCGATACGTTTTATAACGCGGTCGGTGTCCATTGCCTTGATATACTCGGCGTTAGCATTTTCCCAATAAAGATTACTTATCATCTTTCTCGCCATGGTTTCCCTCGTCTTTCATCTCTTTGCGTATTTTAGCGTTCGTCTCCTGTTCCTTGAGTTTCATCTCGCTCGTCATTATGACATTATCAAACGTCTGCTGACCATGCTCATCTTGCTCTTTAAGCTGACGACCAGCAACGTCGGGCTGTATGCCCTGTTTAACCAGCACCTGCGCCATTTCAGCGTCAGTAAGGTCTTTAGCATTGACACGTACATCCGGCGGCGGTTGCATCGGTTGCGGATTAGACACAAATGACTGCCAGTTCTCAACGTCAAGCATCTGATAAAAATACGCAAATGCAGCCGCTATATTCTGCGGCGTTACAACACCAGTCTGGATAGCTACGGGGTTAGTCGCGCCCATGATGACCTGCTGTGCTTTCTGCAAGCGTACAGAAGGATTAGTGTTCTGGTCAGTACCACGGACAGTTATGCGATATTTACCCTGTATTTCCTCTTTAGTCAGTTTGATAGGCATATATCCTTCCTGACCGAAATAGGCGAACTCGTACTCATCGTCGCCATACTGACACCATAAGTCCCATATCCAGTTGACGAACTCCTCAAACTGTATCCGTGCTAAAGACGAATCAAGCGCAAACACCGTCTGTGCTGCCTGCTGCTGGAACTGAACTTCACCAAGCGTCCTCGGCTCACGCTTGTTTATCATCGACTGTAACGTGTAATCTACCTGCCCTATCATCTCCTCGATTTTGCTTTCCAACACCATCTGTTCTTTCTCGTAGGAGAAGTTAACATTCGAGTTGTGCGTGTTTATCGGCGCAAGCATATCGCCTAACGGTTGCATACCGCTGACCGGAACGCCCTGTCCAAACACGAACTGAATAGTCTTAGGATTGACCTGACCGGCACGATACAAGAACATCGGGGAATTAGTGATAGTGCCATAGTCTATCTTCTGCATGTGCTGAATATCTATTTCCTTAACGATGTCCTCGATTATCTCCGGCATACCACGATGGGAGAACCATCTGTCGTCAGTCAGTTCCCAATAAAGTTTTACGAACGGTTTTTTACCTGACGAATACGGCAGCGACACTTTACGGAACAACTTAGAAAATTCAGGCGCGATAGTTATTACGCACCGCTCTTTAACACCGTCGTTGTTTATATCGTACAGGCAGTACGCTTCCCATACCTTGACAAGATTATCTTTATTAAGGCGTGTGATACCTTCACGGACATCTTTGATGCTGTCGATGTTCTTATCGTCTGATTGTTTTGTCCTATACGTATCTTCGATGTCGTTGATGTTGCCTACATCCCATCCGTGGTTTAAAGCGTTTTCGCGTAACTGGTCAATCGACATAAAGAACTCATGCACGATGTACTCGCACGACTGCGGGTCGTATCCTGATGTAGAGGGGACGTACACTCGTTCAGGGTCGCACAACGCGAAATCAGGGAAGTTGTATACGACATCATCGGTCGTCACGATTATTTCTTTTTTACCCTGTAACAGTTCTTCCGCTGCCTTGTCGATAGCTTTCTGATTATCAGACATCACCATCTTGTTCGTATCGACATCTATATGCTGCGCTATCCACTGCTTCGCCATATCCGGCGTAGCGTTCATGTCGAACAACTGTAACACTACCGGCACAGGGATATCTTCGAGCTTAATCGTATCGACACGGCGTTGCGTCTCAAGTCTCCAATACGGTTTGACTAAATAAAATCCTTTCTCGTACATACGGTCAAGAGCTATCTGCCAGCGTGGCTGTATCTTCATCACGTCGCAGAGCAAATGGTCAAGAAAGCGTTCGACCTTCAATGCGGCAATAGGACTATAGCCCGGGGCAGGGACGACGCTGACGACAGGGCGTATACCAAGCAATACGTTATACGTCGCTGCTTTATGCTTGCGTATTTTCGTGTCGAGGGTAGGCATACGTATGTTAGCACAGCCAGGGAACGGAAACGTCTTAGTCTTTTTGATACGCATACGCAGCTTATGCCATTTTTCCTGATTATCAGCCCACGTAGACACATCTTCTTCGCAATTCGATACCCAATTCTTAATATCAGTGACGATACTTTCTTCACTCTTACCTGCGGAAGCCTTCGCGCGTTGTTTTTCCCTGCTGTACTTAATCATATTTTCTCCTAATAACCGTAGTCGTATCTTAACCCTATTCCCTGCATCTCCTCTTCCATCAATTCTCCATATCTACCAGTTGTTGTATCATTGGCAGACGGTGGAGTGGCTTTTACAAGCAATTGTTCGGCGTAACAAGCGCAATCTACGAGGTCATCGTGCTTTGACGAGCCTATCGTCAGCAGTTCTTCCTTAAGTTCATGCATATCAGCACCGATATAATATTTCCCCGCTTCAAAAAGAGGCTGTAATGACGCTATAATACGCCTCTGTTTGTTGCGTATGTTGCCACCAACGCTTCTGAACATATTTTCAAGCTCGACAAACGGGGCATATATCTGTCTTTGTTCGGCTTTCTCGATGACCTTATCATAAAACTCGCGTTCACGACCGCAGGGGATACCAAACGCAACTATATCACGCTTAAAACACTGATATATCGACAGCGCGGCATCGATAAACTCACCTGACGGCGCGTGTGTCCTGATATATTTAATACAATATCGGTTATGCAGGTGGTCGATACCGGCTAAGTAAGCCACTTTGTAGTCAGCGTTGTCTGACTCGCTGTATGCGGGGTCGATGACCAGTACCATAGACAGGTTTTCAGGTCGGTACTTCCATGTCTTAATATGTTCTTGCTGTATCGGCGCGCCTTCGATAAACTTCGGGTTGCACATATACTCGCACGAGAACGCCCACGACCCGATAGCCTTTTTACGTTCCTGCAATTTAGCGTGGTCCCAATGCTCTTTCCAGAGTTCGTTACCTTCTTTCTCATCGTCACTTTTATACGCCGCATATTTTCTCCTTGTCCATTCGCTCATAGGTCGGTTAATAAACTCCTCTATTATCGCCAGAGGGCTTATCGGTGTACCTATCATCACGAATTGACCTTCAGGAGTAAGCGCAGGAAGGCATGACTTCAATATCCAGTTCCTCAACTTGTTTCTACGGTCCTCACTATTGACCGTTTCTTCATCTTCAATATCATCCAATATAATACAGGTAGGGCGGAATCCACGTATCTGCGCTTCAGCACCACGCGCTCGTATCTGCGAGCCGTTCTTGAGCATTATGTGCGTCTCTGACCATTTCTCTTTCCCTGTCTGGTCGCCAAAGAATGTCTTTAATATGCCATTACTCTCAAGTTCGACCTTTATCCAGCGCAGATGCTCGATAGCTAATCCTTCCGACGCGGAGATAATACAAATATCGCTGTTCTTCCACAGCAGCGCGTCATGCAACGCTTTAAATCTCGAACACAAATAACTCTTAGCAAACCCGCGCGGTGCTTCACAAAAGTAATACTTCTGGTCGTTTATCTCTTTCGCCATCTGCCGGTGAAATTCAGGGATACCTTTGCCTGTCCACGCTGTCAACGTATCTTCCATAAAATACGCCAAGTTCTCGCGCCATAGCTTTAATATCTGTTCCTTCTCATGCGCGTCAAGCCCGTGACTGGCACATCCACGCTTGTACCTATAGTTCTTCGGTTCAGGCGGTCTACAACCTATAAATCCTTCAGGACTCATATCGTAGAGCCTCCCTTCGCCTGTTCCACTTTCTTCGGCACATCTACCACAACAGCATCGACCGCTATCGGCGCACTTTCCTTCTTCAACCGCCTGTCCTTTATGCTCATCAATGCCGACATAGCACTATCATCAACAGCCGCCACCCCTACCACCTTCGGTAACATACCACCCGCTATATCCAACGCTTTTAACCGCAACTCATTACTCACACTGTCACTCTCTATCAACTCCACTATCTTCCTCGCTAAATACGTCTTGTCTATCAGCGTGTCAACCCCTAACTCCTTACATATCTCGTTTATCCGTACCTGTACGTCCATACGCCTCAAAAGCCCATTCGCCTTCTTCCTCACGTCCTTGCCACTAAGCCCCTCCGCTTTCTCACTAAACACTTCCCGAAACGCCTTCTCACTATCTAACCCATACGCCAAATAACGTTCCACAAACTTCTCGTTGTTTATGCTAAGCCCCTTCTTCGCCACAACAGGCGCACCATAACCCTCTAAATCCTCGTATAACTTGTTAAATGTCACCACTCGCCGCTCGTGGGGAATGTTGTCAATTGGTAGGTTTTCCATACATCATGAAACAGCGTTTGTATCACTTTGAGAGATTTAAACGAGTGTTTTCAATACAACAAAACAAAAGAGCAATGTTTAAGGGCTAGGGGAAATTAAGCTTGGATTTTTATAAAAAATTTAGCACATGGCTTACTAGCCTAATCGACGGGGGACGGGGGCTCCCCACCCCACCCCTGCCCATAGGGTCCCCAGACATCATATCCAATGTCAACGCAGACGCACGTAAAGGGGTCTACGGTCAACGATTGCGTAGTGACCAATGGTATCA
>Ga0209609_10001500_pt1 | contig 13463 bp, 10 predicted proteins | sample LakKivw325mmetaG_FD_184136 | JGI IMG/M metagenome (GOLD analysis project Ga0209609, IMG submission 184136) | Anoxic lake water microbial communities from Lake Kivu, Rwanda to study Microbial Dark Matter (Phase II) - Lake Kivu water 325m metaG... | ecosystem: Environmental > Aquatic > Freshwater...
CCAGGAAATGGAAGAATGTTGTGGATGCAAGGTCCGCCCCGAACCAGACCATCTTCCCGTTGTTTTCCAGCAGTTTGCCGAAGGGGCTCCTGCGGCAGGTCGGCGGGTCGGAAGGCAGGTGTCCGGTCAGGCATTCCCCCGCAAGGGGTCCTGTGCCGGCAACCGAATGCGTGGGATGCAGGCTCCTGATGACGCCTTTTCTTTTCAGGAATACCGAGGGGATTCTTCCCACGTTTACAGTGGTATTGTTCCTGTCAAAGGGGCGGCATTTCATTGACGGGATACAGTCCCCGTTGAAATATATGTAAGAACTTGTGAACGTGGGGAGCAACAGGGTTCCTTCTTTTCCGAGAATTTCAAGGAATGCGTCAATTACCGTGTCCGCTCCGCCCTCAATATGCCCCAGGTGCGAGAGTCCGCTGTGCACCATGAGCAGGTTGCCGGGCTCAATCCCTGTTTTCTCCAGTGAAGCGATAATGTCTTTTTTCTTTATGGTAAGGGTATACCGGTTCTTTAAATACCCGTATTCCGAAAGGAATTCCACCGCTCCGAGGTATTCCCTGGCCTTTGACTCGGTTATCTCCTGCATTGCTTCTCTCTCTGCCTCAAGCATGAGAGACTTGAGATTTTTCTTGCCGTCCATGTTCGCCAGGACTCTGGCGAACTGCCCGTATATGCCGTTTTCAGGCAGTTTTCTTCTTTCTTCCTTCGGGACTTCTGTCAGGTCATGAGGAAGTCCTCTTGTCATCCTCTGCGGCGTGATGGTTTCCGCTATCTTCCACCAGGCTCCGGTTCTGCCGGCGTATTCTGCCGCAAGGGGCGGAGACTCCCGCACAGAGGACTTTTTCAGCGATTGCATCCCGTCGGGCCCTGCGGCAAGAATCCGGGCGGTGAATGCTGACTGAAAAGTCACGTACTGCCTGACAACCGGGATCTGTATCATATCCATTGTCTGGCAGGAATTGTGGTGCAGGGTGTGTTGCGTAAGCGGCCAGATTACAGGGACGCCTACCGTGGAATCAGCCGGAGTCATGTCATCAAAATATCCGCCTTCTTTTTTTATTTCAAGGTTGATGTCGGGAAGAATTTTTGCAGGAATATCTTTCGCCATCTCCTCAAAAATGGAGTTGCCGAAGAAAGGAGACCCCTGTGGACTCAACCAGCACTTCACGGGTTCTTTTTTCCTGCAGCCGAAACCGTCCAGATTTGTCGCACCTGTCACTTCGTCTTTAAGGTTCTTGCCGCGTCTATCCGTGTAAGCGGCAAAACCGTACATTTCAAGTCCGGAGACAAGGCGGAGCGTAAACCTGGGTTCCGGCAGAACGCCCGAATCAAATAGCGTCTTCAATGTTTTTGCGATACATATGCCTGCGACAACTCCGAGGGAATTATCGTCGGGCATCGGTTCATAGAGATGGCTCATCAGCCAGAACTCTTTCTTTTCCCTCCCCGGGACTATGCCTGTAACCACGTCCACCGTTCCCCTGTGGCGTCTGCCGTCGCACTCAACGTGCGCCTTCACTTCGCCTTTTCTCGCGGCTGACAGGAGGGCATCTCCCGTCCGCGGGCTGACGCAGAAGCCGATGAAAGGACGGTCCTTCAGGTGAACGTGCCAGTGGTTGCCTTCGGTACAGGCGTTCATCCAGCATATCCCGTCGGGCGTCAGGTGCCGTCCCGTAAGCGAGGTGTTCACCCATCCGAGAGCGCCGGCATCCAGTATGTACCTGACTGTCTCGTCTCTCGGCGGGGTATCCGGATCCAGGATTACCATGGTGTTGCACGCGTCCTGACCGTGGGTAACCTGTCCCCATGTAATGAGCCGGACGTTCATTCCTCCGGGAGGAGTGCTCACGGAACCTTTTATGAGATGGAAGGGGTGCCTTTTGTAGTCTGCGACAACGTTATCTTCCAGCGCAACCGGGGACTTGATGACGGTCAGCTTCCCGTGTGAGGCATCCCATGCAAGCGGGGATATTTTATCCTGGTAGCCTGTCTTGCCGTCTGCGGGGAAAGGGATTTTTTCAACGCTTTCAAGCCCCGCTTCCTTCATCAGGCGGGCGGTAAATTCCGCCGCGTTATGGTAGTCGGTGAAAGTCTGTCCGAGTTCTGTCTTCCACAGCTTTTCAATGCTGCCGGAGAGCCATTTTTCATCAATAAGCTCAAATATACTCCGGTATAATGTGTGATTGTCCAAGAAAGCCCCTTTCGTCATTATCCTGACTCCGACAGCAGTTATAATAAACCATCACTCTTTCATTTGTCAATCCGGGCGAAATATTCGCAAACAGTCAACTTTGTAAATACTTGCAGAACCGGGAGGAATGAAATATAATTCTTGGGATGAAAAGAGTATTTTATTACGGATTCAGCTTGCTGGAAATGCTGATAGTTCTCCTTGTCCTTTCTCTCCTTGCGCTTCCCACAATGTCCTATTTCCACAAATACCACCGTGCGTTGCTTCTTGATTCAACCGCGGAAAAGATTGTTGAGGCGGTCGGACTTGCAAGGGAATATGCGGTAAACGAGAGGAAGGAATTTTATGTGGTTTTCAGCGAGACCGGTTTTGCAGTTCTCCGGGAGAACAGGGAGCCGGTGGGCAAGGAACAGAGGTTTCCGGACCACGTGGAGATAACTGGGAAGTCTGCAGGTTTTGACCCCGTAATATTTTTGCCCGACGGTACTTCGCGAACAGCCGGTTACCTCAAGATCGGGGATACCGTGGAAAAGAAAGAGTTGAAGATAAATCTCTATAACATAACCGGAAGATGTTTCGTTTCGGATGACTCTTCGGGAACTTCTCTCCCGGAAGAAGATGACAAAGAGCAAGACGGAGAAGGTGAAAAAAAAGGAAAGAATGAATAAACGCGGCGTTACTCTCATGAGCGTGCTGGTTGCCTTGTTGATTCTTGCCGTGGGCATTGTGGCGCTCCTCCGTGTTTATCCGGTGATAGACAAGCTTTCGGGCAGGGCACAGACCTATGTTTCCCTCTCAATGATAGCGGATAAAGTTTTCACCGTCATTGAAAAGGTCTACGGAGACGCCGGCGGACCTCCGGTTCCGCAGTTTTTGTCCGGTGTTGACGAGGATTTTCCGCGTTACGGCTATTCAGTTCGGATGCGACAGGAAAAGCAGGGCTTGTATGAAACCGAGGTGGAGATCACAGGGAAAGAAGAGGGAAAAATTGAAAGAGAATATTTCTACGGAAGTTTCCGGCGGCAGTAAGGGTATTACATTGCTGGAGATGATAGTGGCTCTTGTCATCTTCACAGTGGTGATGCTTTCCGCCACGATGATTTTCAAGAACTCCCTTTACAGGTTCGGCAGGCAGGCGTCCGGGAAGAAAATCTATTCGGAGGCGGCGAGGGTCATGGCATACATGGAAAGGTACCTGCCTTCCGCCATGTGCAACGACATGGAAGGAAGGATGAGAATAGATTTTGCGGGGGCGAAAGACTCATTGAGATTCGTGTCGGCGTTTTCCGAGGGTCCGGAATCGGACCTTGCAAAGTTCGGCATATACTTTGACGGGGACGAGTCTGCCGTAAAAGCCGCCGTTCTGCGCGTGGACGGCAGGAAACCGGATTTTGTCTTTCCCGCCGGATTTGCCGGAGCGCAGGTGCTGGGCGAATGCATAGATTCGTTCCGACTCTCGTATTTCAACGGCTCGGACTGGCAGGATGAGTGGGATACCGGGCGGATGGCGGAGCCCTGCCTTCCGCGGATGATAAGGGTGGAACTAAAGGTCTTTTCAAGACAGAAAACGGAAGGAGAAAGAAGTGAGAAAACGTTTACCAGGATCATCGGGATTATTGAGTAACAGGAAGGGCGTATCCGTAATCTTCACCCTGATGATTCTTTTGGTACTCTTTATCTTCACCGGGATGATGCTTTTCATGTTTGATTTCTGGCAGAAGACCGCATACAAGATGCTCTCCGGCAAGACTGCCCAGAGGTTTGCAAAAATGGGGATGAACGCCGCCGTCTGGGAGATTGACAATGACAATCTTGAATACGACGATTTCACCGACCCGTGGCGTGCGAATTTCACCGGGGACGAGGTTGACCTTAACGAAGACGGCGTGCCTGACGGAAGGTGGAATTACGTCAGGGACCGGGAAGGAGATGTCATCGGCAGGTATGCCGTGCTTGTTGAGGACGAAAGCGGCAAGGTGAATGTGAACCATGCAGGCGGCGCCGGCAGGAAAGTGACTTATACCGTAACGGACATGGACCTGTTAAGTGACATCATAGGCGTACACGGGGCTGACGGTATTGCCGGGTACAGGAACAAGAGAAAATATGTTGACCCTTCGGACGTGAAACTGGCCCGGGGAGTTGATGAGGAAACATACGGAAAGATTAAGAACTATATTACCTGTTTCTCTTACGACCTGAACAGGGACCGTCGCGGAGAGCAGAGGGTAAACCTGAATGATGCGCGCTTTGAGGAGCTTTACGAAACCATGAAGGACATGGGCTATTCTGACGACGTTGCGGCACAGGTATCCCTTAACATAATCGCTTACAGGCAGTCCAGCCGTGTTCCGCCGGTATATGATTTCAAGGGGAGCAGGATGTTCGGCACGAACAAGACCCCTTATTTCAACGAGATAGACGCGGTCAAGCGCTGGCAGAAGATGATGATGGGAGAGGTCATAGTGTTCAAGGAAATAGGGGGACAGTTCATAGAGCTGTTTAACCCGTATCCGGAATCCCTGGATATCGGAGGATGGAAGATAACAGGCGTTGTGACGCTCGGTTCGGGACTGTGGAATGAAGTTCTGGATGAATCGCAGGATATTCTGGATGACGTCACGGAAGGCGAGACCGACATATCGCCCGCAAGGGTAAAGAGGATCATAGACAATATAGTTGCGGCCAGCATAGTTATACCGAAAGGGAAAAAGATACCCCCCCGTTCGTACTTCACCATCGGAGACCGGATAAGCATAATGGTACTGATAATCCCAGCGGAACCTCCGGTCGTTATACCGCTGTTTATCCCCATTACCGAGCCGGAAGGATGCGACCACTACGAGCCCATTCTCGCCGTAAACCCCGGCTCCCTGGGTTTCCTTGCGGATATCCTGGGGTCAATACCTTTTCTCAACAATCTCGGACTGGACTGCACGATGAGGCTTTTTGACGCAAAGGACAACCTGATAGAGGAGACCGAGTACATAATGGACCTGCCCGGGACCACGGTTCAGAAGAATGACCCCAGGATGTTCGGGGTCATGGACTGGCTGTTGGGCAGTCCCACACCCGGGAAACAGAATATAATCTTCCAGCCGTGGATCGGCATGGAATTCGGCAAGCTGGACTGGCTTCTAAACTGGCCCGCCTCTTTTAACGTCAAAAATAACAGGTTCGTCTCACTCTCGGAACTGTCGCTTATCCACAAGAAGGAGCACTGGAAGACGCTTGATTTCTGGAAATACGGATACGACCGTGCACTTCTGGACAGGTTTACGGCTGCCGACAATCCCGAAGAGCCAGCGTACGGCAGGCTGAACGTCAATACCGCCTCCGAGACCGTTTTGACCTGCCTGCCGCTGGTTGACCGGCGTGTGGCAAAGGCGATGGTTGACGCGGGCCCGTACAGGGACATTTCGGAAGTCCTGGGCAGGTACGGCGCCGGTGTTTCTCCGGTGGAAATCTTGAACCGGGAAATGGTAAAATACGGTTTTGACTTGAAGGACAGCGACGGTGACCGGTTCATAGATGCGGAAATGGAAAAGGAGTTGATTTTTTCCAGGATAATAGACCTTATAACGGTGAGGAGCAACGTCTTCAAAATAATAGCGCTGGGACAGAAGGTGCAAAATGTGGATAATAATGGTAAAATAGAGGAAGCGGTACTTTCCGAGAAGAGAATGGTTGTCTGGTACGACAGAAGGAAAAGAAAGGTTATACACAAGAGGGAAATCCAATGAAGAAAATTCTTCCGTTTTTAAAAAAGCACAAGAAGAAATTGCTTGCAGGCGGAGGCATACTTCTGGTCTGCCTGGTCATAACAGTTCTGATAATAAGAAGAAACAGGGATATTGTGGCGGTCGTCAACGGTTACGCCATCACGATAGACGACATTCTTGTAGAAGCCGATCTGTCTCCGGAGGTATACAAGGAGTCTCTGCAGACCAATCCCGACGCGGTCGTGGAGAACTACGTTAACCAGATACTGTTGTTCAAGGAGGCAAAGAAGTACGAAAGACAGCTGGATAGAAGAATCAAGAGCAGGATGAAGAATCATTATATAAAAGAACTTACCGCAGCCTACGTTGAGACGAAACTGGCGGAAAGGATAAAGATACCCGCGGAGGAGGTTGCCCAGTATTACAACGCACACCTGGAGGATTTTGTAATCCCAGAAAGGGTAAGGTTGTTTGAAATCGTGGTTTCGTCGCAGAGAGCCGCCGAGGATATACTAAGGCGTTTAAGCGCCGATGAGTCCTTTGAGCTTCTGGCGACGAAGGAATCCCTGACCGAAAGCAAGGCGAGGGGCGGCGACCTGGGGTGGATTGACGTAAGAAAGCTTGAGCCGGAGATAGCGGCGCTGGTGACCAATATAAGCCCCGGGGATATACTGGCAAATCCCATAAGGTCCGAAGTGGGATATCATATAATAAAACTGGCAGGAAAGACGCAGAGGCGGATGCTGACTCTCCAGGAGGCAACACCCGTCATAGAGAACATATTGAAATTCCAGGAAAAGAAAAAGACAGTGGATACTCTTGTGGGGAAATTGAGAGAAAAGAGCAAGATAAGAGTGTACATGGAGAAGATGGACAGGTTGAAGAAAAATCAAAATCTCTCACAATAAAATTGCACCTTGTTCGCCTCCCCCTTGAGGGGGGAGGCAGGTACACAGCCAAAGGCTGGGTGCGGTGGGGGTGCGGAGGCAAAATGAAAAAATGGAATTTACTTCTTTTTCTTATGTTTCTTGCATGGTCCGGCTACTGCAAGGATGTTACCGTGGTCATGGTGGGCAACAAGGCCGTAATGGAAAGTGACGTAATGGCAAAGATGCGGGACGAGAACAGGAATCACGACGAGGCGCTCCGGGATCTTGTCTCCGAGAAGTTGTTGCTGCTCCAGGCGGAGAGAGAAGGTATAACCGTGACGGATACAGAGACGAAAGCCGAGATAAACAGGATAATGAAAAGATTCCCGGACGAAAAGACATTCATGCAGCAGCTTGAAAAAGAAGGTATTCCTTATGAGTTGTTCAAGACGAGCATTGAAGAGAAACTGAAGGTGAGGAAGGTGATAAGAAAGAACGTGGTGGAGAAAATCGTGATAACCACTCCGGAGATTATGAAAAAAATGCAGGAGCTGGAAAAATCCGGCAGCTATTCCTACAACTTCAAGACGAAGTGGTTTGAGGACGAAGCGGCATCCGTGAATTTCATGAAGCAGTTCAGTTCTGAAAAAGAACAGCAGATGGATGATGCCGGCTGGCTCAACAGCGGGGAAATCCTTCCCGAAATCGTGAAGGCCATGGAAAAGACCGCCAGGGGACAACTCGGCGGTCCCGTCAAGATTGGCAATAAGTACCTCGTGCTTCTGCTCAAGGATGCCAGGGAAGAAAAACCGGATGTACAGGTCCTGTATACCGGGGCGAGGAACCTTCTGTACAATGCAAGGTTTTCCGAAAGGCTTGACGAGTATCTCCGCCAGTTGCAGGCTAAAACCCCGATGTTTTATAGTAACTAAATGAGAATAATAGGTGTTTCGCTGGGAGACCCCGCAGGAATAGGTCCGGAACTGCTTGTAAAATCTTTTCGCACGGTAGAAAGAGTCCGCAATGCCGTGCCGCTTGTCATAGGGGATATCCCTGTTATTGAGAAAAATTTCAAGTTTGCCCGCAAAACGTTCGGTATCAATCCCGTACGGGGAGCCCGGGACGTCAGGAAGGGATATCTCAACGTTTACAGCCCGGGGATCATAAAAAACAGGAATTTTCCCACCGGAAAAGATTTCGGGATAACCGGCAACGCATCCTTCTTGTACGTTTCACAGGCAATTGACCTGTGGAAGTCCGGGATTCTGGACGCACTGGTGACTCTTCCCATTTCAAAGAATGCGTGGCACATGGCGGGGCATCGTTATTCCGGGCATACGGAACTGCTGGCGGAAAGACTGGACGTGAAAAAGTACGCAATGATAATGGCCGCAGGCAGGGTGACGGTTCTGCTTGTAACCACCCATATACCGCTGAAGGACGTTCCCAAAAAACTCACTGCCCGTCTTATAGTTGACAAGGTAATCACAGGATATGAATTCCTCACCGCATCCGGTATAAAGAGCCCTGTCATAGGAATCGCGGCGCTTAATCCGCATGCGGGCGAGAGCGGCGTCATGGGCAGGGAAGAAGAAAGGGTGATAATGCCTGCAATGAGAATCCTGCGAAAAAAAGGGATAGACTGCGCCGGACCATTTCCCGCGGATTCAATATTCAAGAAGGCTTTTGATGCGGAACTGGACATGGTGGCGGCGATGTACCACGACCAGGGCATGATTCCGCTAAAAACCTTCTGCTTCAACAGGCTTGTGAATTGCACCGCGGGACTGGGCATGGTGCGCACAAGCCCCGGACACGGAACAGGTTTTGACATCGCATACAGAGGCAAGGCAGATCCTTCCGCTTTCATAGAGTCATACAGGACAGCCGTCCGGTTGTTAAGGAAGTAGCAGGGAGAATAATGGAATTCCTGACACTGCACAAATCTCTGGCGTTGCTCCAGGCAAATGACGTTAATATAAAAAAATACCTGGGACAGCATTTTCTCGTTGATCGGAACGGGCGGGACAAGGTGCTGACGTTTGCCGGGCTGGAAGAAGACGACGTTGTTGTTGAGATAGGGCCGGGGCTTGGCGGGATGACCGACGGTTTCGTGGAGAAGGTGAAGGATGTATACGCCTTTGAGATAGACCCGGAGTTCTGCGGCATCCTGCGTGAACGTTTTGCTCCCTTTGAGAATTTCCACCTCATGGAGAAGGATTTCCTTGAAGTGCCGGACGGGTGGTGGGACAAGCTGCCGTGCCGGGTCAAGGTCATCGGAAATACACCCTACTACATCAGCTCTCCCATCGCATTCCGCATACTCAAGTACCACGACAAAATAAAACTTGCCCTGCTTACCGTGCAGAAGGAAGTCGGGGAGCGGTTTACGGCAGGTCCCGGCAGCAAGGATTACGGGGCTATTTCGGTGCTGATGTCCATTTACACGGATGCGAAAATATGTTATTCTCTGAAAAGAGAAGTTTTCTTTCCAAAGCCGGAGGTCAGTTCGGTAGTGGTAAGGATAGTTCCTCTTGAAAAACCCAAGATTGAAATGGAGTTTGAAAAAAAATTCTGGGAGTTTTTGCCGCTCGTTTTCAGTTTCAGGAGGAAGAAACTCTCCAATGTTGTGAACAAAGTTTTCAAGGTGGAGAAGGCGGTTTTCAGGAAAGACGTGGAGAAAGAGGGTATTTCTCCGGACGCGAGGGTTGAAGACCTTGCTCCGGAGCAGATATACAGGGTTTTCAAAGTCGTAAACGCAAATTCTTTGTAGCAGGATGGGGGAAGCAGTAATGGTGGAGAAGAGAAAGGATATAATAGAGCACTCTCCTGCGGACGAGGTTGTCCTTGAGGAAAAACCGGCCTGGCTGAAAAAAAGACTTGAATGGTTCAGTGAACTGAAGTTCGGGTTTTTCATACACTGGGGGATATACTCGCAGTGGGATTGCGTGGAGTCCTGGCCCCTTGTCAAGGAAGATACATGGGCAAGGCCTGACAGCCTGAAGTGCTGGACGGAGCGGGGAAAGGATTTTGAGAGATTTACCAGGGACTACCGCGCGTTGAATGCCACCTTCAATCCAGTTGATTTCAATTCGGAGCTCTGGGCGGAAATCGCCGCAGCCGCCGGCATGAAATACGTGACCTTCACAACCAAGCACCACGACGGGTTCTGCATGTGGGATACAAAGACCACCGATTACAGGATCACCCATCCTTCCTGCCCCTTCCACAAAAACAGGAGGGCGGACATCGTGCGCGAGGTTTTTGACGCTTTTCGCGCAAGAGGTCTCGGCATCAGCTGTTATTTCTCCAAGTCCGACTGGCATACCCCATACTACTGGAAACCGGGGGTGCCTGCAAAGACCCGCAATCCCAATTATGACAGGTACGAAGAACCGAAAAGGTGGGAGAATTTCGTTCGGTACGTTCACAGCCAGATTCAGGAGCTGATGAGCGGGTACGGAAAGATTGACGCGCTCTGGCTGGACGGCGGGCAGGTGCGTCCGCCGGAGCAGGACATAAGGATGGATGAAATCGCCGCAATGGCGCGCTGTTACCAGCCGGGGCTCATCATGGCAGACCGCACGGTCGGCGGTGAATTTGAGGACATTATTACGCCGGAGCAGCTGATACCCGAAAAGTCGATGAACGCGGTGTGGGAATCCTGCCTGACCATGGGAAACAGCTGGAAATACGTGCCCGGTGACAGGTACAAGACAGTTGACCGATTGATAAGGATGCTTGTGGAAGTGGTATCAAAAGGAGGGAACCTGCTCCTGGGGACAGGCCCCGATTCCATGGGCAATTTTGCCGATGAGGCAGTGTCACGCCTGCGAGACATGGGAAAATGGATGGCAGTCAACGGTGAGGCGATATACTCTTCGTCGCCTGTCGCCCCGTACCGTGAAGGCGAGACGTTTTTTACGCAGAAAGACGGACATATCTACGCAATAGTCTTCTCTGAAGGCGGACTTCCCGCGGAAGTCACGCTGAAAGAGCTTCAGCCCGCCGGTAACGTTCCTGTTGCGATGCTGGGCTTGAAGGAATCCCTGAAAACAGAAAAGAAAGAAGGATACACCAGGATTTTCATTCCGGTAGCAGCAGCAAAAACTTTGCCGTCAGGACCCTGTACAATAAAATTTATGTGCGGGTGAAAAATAAAATCATCAACCCCTCACTATGCAAGAGATGCAGGAAGTGTTCGGGGTAAAGGAGAACGAACATGGCTATGTGGATAGGCATTAACAGGAAGGCAAGGATTTGTTACGGATTTGACGACATATCGCTGGTCCCGGGCGAGATCACGATCAACCCGGAAGATGTTGATATCTCCACCACCATAGGCGACGTTGAACTCAAGATACCGGTTCTGGCAGCCGCAATGGACGGCGTGGTGGACCCGAAGTTTGCCGTGGCATTTGCGAAACTTGGAGGACTGGCTGTTTTAAACCTTGTGGGCATCTACACAAGATACGAGAATCCCGGTGAAGTTCTGGAAAAAATCATAAACTGTCCTTACGAGAAATCAACCGCACTGATACAGGACATCTACAAGGAGCCGATAAAGGAGAAACTTGTCGGAGAGAGGGTTGAGTATATAAAGAAAGCCGGTGTAACCTGCTCGGTAAGCTGCATTCCCCAGTATGCGGACAAATTCATCGGAATCTGCCGGGAAGCGGGCGTTGATATTTTCATGGTGCAGTCTACGGTAACAACAGCGAGACACATATCAAGCAAGTATAAACCGCTGGACATCGCAAAATTCTGCAAGTCGGCAAAGGTTCCCGTCGTGGTGGGCAACTGCGTGACCTTTGACGTGACCACGGAATTGATAGAGACAGGGGTGGCAGGCGTTCTTGTGGGCATAGGTCCCGGGGCGGCATGTACATCAAGGGAGGTCCTGGGGCTGGGCGTTCCGCAGGTAACCGCAACGGCTGACTGCGCCTGTGCGCGGGATACCTATTACAAGAAGACCGGAAAATACGTTCCGATGATAACCGACGGGGGGATGGTGAGCAGCGGAGACATATGCAAGGCGTTCGCGGCTGGCGCGGATGCGGTTATGATAGGCTCTGCGTTCGTCAAGTCGGTTGAGTCCCCGGGCAAGGGGTATCACTGGGGTATGGCAACCTCAAACGAGAACCTGCCGCGCGGCACCAGGATTAACGTCGGGGTCTCCTGTACGCTGAAGGAAATCCTTTTCGGGCCTGCCCGGGTTGACGACGGATCCCAGAACCTCATGGGCGCCCTGAAGCTTTCCATGGGTTCCCTCGGAGTGAAAAACATAAAAGAGATGCAGCTGGTGGAAATGGCGGTGACGCCCTCCATCAAGACCGAAGGAAAGATATACCAGTCTCTCATCAAGCAGATGACGAGAAACAAAAAATAGTCAGGGAAAAGAGACAAATCGGAAATCCCTCACTGTGAGGGCGTAATAAGGGAGAGTTCGGGATAAATGAAAGAATTCGTACACCTCCATTTGCATACGGAGTACAGCCTGCTTGACGGCATGTGCAGGATAGGCAAGGTCACGCAGGCCGCCCATAAGTTCGGGATGAAGGCGCTTGCCATCACGGATCACGGAACGATGGGCGGAGTCATAAGGTTCTACGAGGAAGCTCTACAGCACGGTATAAAGCCCATCATAGGCTCCGAGATGTACATCGCTCCCGGAAGCAGGTTTGACCAGAAATATGAAAGCAAGAAAGAAGCGTATTTCCACGTGACGTTGCTTGCCAGGAATAACCAGGGTTACCAGAACCTCCTTAAGCTCTCAACGCTCTCCTATACCGAGGGTTATTACTACAAGCAGAGGATAGACAAGGAGCTCCTTGAAAAGAATTGCGAGGGGCTGATTATCCTGGGCGGCTGTCTCAAGGGCGAGGTCAGCTCCCATCTGCTCAACGGTGATCCGAAGAAAGCCGAAGAGGCGGTAGCTTTCTACCAGGAGATAGCGGGCAGGGAGAATTTCTTCCTGGAGCTGATGGATAACAAGCTGCCCGACCAGGACAAGGCGAACAAGATGATGATAGAGCTGGCGGGCAGGACCGGCGCCGGCCTTGTTGCCACCAACGACTGCCATTATATCAGGAAAGAAGATGCGTTTGCCCACGAAGTTCTCCTGTGCGTCCAGACCCTTTCCCACATGGAGGACAAAGACAGGATGCGGTTCCAGACCGACGAGTTCTATTTCAAGAGCCCGGAGGAGATGCACGAGGCGTTCAAGGAAGTTCCGGAGTCTCTCAAGAATACCGTGGAGATTGCCGAAAGGTGTAACACAAAGATAGGCATAGGGGAATACCACCTGCCGGTATTCTACCCCCCTGAAGGCAAGAAACCTGAAGCATACCTTGAGGAGCTCATATTACAGGGTCTCAAAGAGAAATTCGGCCTGGAGGTTTCAACGCTCGGCAAATCCGCCGGGAATAACGAGGTGATAGACAGAACAAGGTATGAATTTGACGTGATAAAGAAGATGGGGTTTGCCAGTTATTTCCTGATAATACAGGACTTTGTGAACAGGGCAAAACAGGAGAAGATCATGGTCGGGCCGGGCAGAGGGTCTGCCGCCGGCAGTATCATCTCGTTCCTTCTGGGCATCACCGACATAAACCCCCTGCCTTACAACCTAATCTTTGAGCGGTTCCTGAATCCCGAAAGAATCAGCCTGCCTGATAT
>Ga0209609_10001506_pt1 | contig 13441 bp, 19 predicted proteins | sample LakKivw325mmetaG_FD_184136 | JGI IMG/M metagenome (GOLD analysis project Ga0209609, IMG submission 184136) | Anoxic lake water microbial communities from Lake Kivu, Rwanda to study Microbial Dark Matter (Phase II) - Lake Kivu water 325m metaG... | ecosystem: Environmental > Aquatic > Freshwater...
AGCAAGAGGAGGTAGGGAGGTGAATTGCGAGCGAGCGTCACAGCGAACGAGCGAGCGAAGCGAGTGAGTGAGTGGGGGAGCCTGGCAATTCGCCCGCGCGCAGAGACCCAACCAATTCTACCCCCACCCCGCCCTCTCAAGGCGCGCGGGCTCATACGCTCGCCCCCGCGCGCCACGCGTTGCCGCTCGCGGAGGGACTGCCTGAGCTCGCCGGATGCGCGTGCGCGTGGCCGCGGGTCAGCATCGATGTTCGTTTTAGCCCCCCATCGCTCGCTCCGCTTGGTCGTCGCGCTCCGCCGCTCCTCCCACGCTCCGCTCGCTCCCCCCCAGGAGAGAGGACCCCGGCGAACGGTACCGTGTGCGGGATCCCGGAAAAGGAGGCAGCCAGCACTTTCTATGATCTGCAGCGCACAAACGCGTAGCCGCGCGCCAGAGGTAGTTCTTTTGACCTCGCCGCAGCGCGTTCGCGTCAGGGAGCGCGACAGTGGGCGCGGCTCCGAGCGCGCTGCCACGCGCCTCCCCTCGCCGCCGCGCGTGCGCGCCTCCACGCGCGTGGTGGGGGGAATGGTGGGGGATGTGGAAAGGGAATAATATTTAGGCGGAGGTGGTAACTGACAATTTTACTGACAATTTTACTGACAATTTTACAGACTGTCAATTTAAAATTTTGATGGGGCTAGCCCCGGGCATGCCCCCCAGCTACCACCCAAGCGGGCCCCCCCCGGCGAATGTTTTGGCGCTATAGCTCACGCTGAGTCGTTGCAGTAAGACGACCAGGAGACCCGGCACCCATCTAAGCAACAGAAGACTTGACAAGATCGAGCATCGGCGAGGTCAGTCCGCGGCCTGCCCACTTCGCGTACATCAGGCCGATCTCATCGTTGCAGGTCGGTGACCCGAAACGCTTTTTGATCCGCCAGCACTCGCGCCCGAAGTTCAGGTAGAAGGGCACCTGGATGGTCGGCACACCAGCGGCCTCGAGGGCCTCCTTGACGGCGTCCTCCATAGCGGTCAGCTGTGGGAACACACCGTCGATCTGGGTGTCCATGTTGCTCTTCTGGCCTGCAAATCGCTCGCGGATGACGTCCGCGTTGTTCTTGGCCTTGTACTTCGCCCGTCGTAACGCCTCGTTCCTAACAGGCATGTCTATCGATACGTATTTTTAACGTAGAGGCTATTAAAGATGGTGTGGTGACCTGCACGGCGCTGATTGACGACATCCTGCTCGACATCGAGACGCTCATGCGCGAGCTCGAGCTGCCGGAAGAGAAGATCATCCCCGACTTCGTCAGCGACCAGGCCCTCGCAGACACCATCAAGGGCTACACGAAGAAGTACGCGGTAGACCCGGTCGTCCGCAGGGTCCTGAGGAAACGGTACCGCACGTGGATCCCCGAGCCGGAGTCCGCGTTCGAGTACGAGCGTCGCGAGCTCATCGACCGCGGCAAGCTCAACCGCATCTTCGCGCAGTCGGGCATCGAGGGCGAGGTCGACGCCGGGCTTAAGCCGGACTGGTGTGACATCTACTACCGCTCGTTGTTCAAGGTCCCTGACTACCGCACGATCCTCGACTTCGCCACGGCGAGCGAGCCTGACCGCACGTGGCTCGAAGGCGTCATCAAGCAGAACCTCTACCACGACGATGATTTAAAGCACCTGTCGCGCGCGGCAAGGAATCTCGCGATCAAGGACCAGGTCGAGGAGTACATCTACGCGAAGTTCACCGAGATAGACCTGGGCATCCTGGGCGAGTCAGAGTTTGACGCGGTCTCTTCTTTTTTGGACCTCGGCAGCCAGCAGTCAAAGGTAGTCGAGGGCAGGCTGAGCTCGCAGCTCGCGGCTCGAGACGTGAAGATCCGCAAGGACGTCGAGGCGACGAGGCTGACGAACGGCCTGATCGAGCCGGAGGACTACGTCGACCGCGTGATCGCAGTTGGAGTCGACCCGAAGCTCGCCAACACCGAGGCAGAATTAATTATGGCTCAGCGAGGCATCATCTGGGAACCTCCCCCGTGATCAGCTATGACTACGAAGTTCTATCAAAAGTGGGACCCGGCCGTGTTCGGGTACCGTCTCAAGTACAACCGCGCGCTCTCGGGCGGGAAGTGGGGGCTGAGCGAGAACATCGAGCAGGAGCTCATCCGCCTCGCCGATCGTGAGCTCACCAGGCGCGGGATCCCGGGCGACAAGTGGCCGCTGTACGAGGGGCTGGCGGCGCGCGGTGTCCAGCGGCACCTCATGTACTCAGGCAGGACGCTGTCTGACGCCCTAGATCTACTCGTCGACGAGCATGTCAGACGCGGCCAGGACCGCGACGTGTGCGGCGCGATGGTCGGGATCTCGGGCTGGATCAGGAACTTCTTCTACGGCTACGCCTGGGCTGACTTCTGCAAGGCCGACCACGCGCGGACCAACTACGCCAAGGCGTACCGCTTCTACACAACAGCGAGCGCGGTCAACTACGCGTTCTGCGAGGCTGAGGAGTGACGATACGATGGCGTACGTGTGGCAACCCGGAGATCAGATCACGGCGGAGCGTCTTAACTCGATGCAGATGAACCTCGGGGCGCACCGCGAGGCGTCCCCGATCGACCACCCCGACCTGAGCATCCCGCAGGAGAAGCTGTCGTTCGGCGTCTGGGAAAAGATCAGAGATCTCAAGCTAGTGTCCGGTTGTGCAGAAGTCTTCCTGTCAGGGCTGGACATCAGCTTGGATAGGATGTACATGCTCGACATCGACACTTGCTGCAACACAGACTGGGCGGACTACGTCGTGCTGATCAACAACGACACGTCATACCCCCACTACTACACACAGCTTTTAGAGGCGAGCGGCAGCGCAGTCTCAGCATCGCGCAACAACAACCCCACGTTCTGTTTCATGACCGGCGCCTACCCGCTCTCTGCACGGTTCACTTTCTTTCCTGGTGTCGGTGCGCCCCCGCGATGGATTTTTGATCTTATTCGGAACACTTCGGATGGACCCTGTAGGACTTCAGGGTGCACGCACTACTACACCGCCGCGAACCTCACGCACATCATATTGTCAGGTGGGCGCGCGAACTCGTTTAAAACGGGGACACACATTGCCCTCTATAGAATGAGTCCGAAGCACGGCTCATCAAGTTTCCCGTGATCACACATGGCTCGATACTTCCAAACCCCATGGCTCTGGACGCCCGGCGACACGATCACGAGCGCGCGCCTCAACAAGTACACGAACAACGACCTCTACTTCAAAGAGAAGATCGAAGAGCTCGGCGTCCCGGTCGGCGAGCACCGCACCATGATTCCGATCGACCACCCCGACCAGTCAGTCTCGCCGCCGAAGCTGCGCTCGGTCAACGAGTTGCAGGACAACTACGTGCCGGTCTACGACGGGGGGTCGAAGAAGTTCAAGTGGAGGCCGTACGGCTACGTTCCGTCCGCCGACGTCGGCTACGAGCTCTGGAGGCTCAACGGGATCTACTACGAGCAGGACAACTGGCTGCCCGAGGGATGCGTTGAAAATGAGTCGCAGCTTGACGGCAAGATAATCTGGAACACAGACTACGCTCTGTTCTCGACAGGTCTGCACATTGGCGCCGGCAGCTGGCTGAGAAAAGCGATCACAGTGACACCGGAAGCGATCGCGTCCTGGGATGTACGAAGGTACCTGACGTTTGCAGTACGCTCCGACGGCTGGCAGGACGCGCGCGTGTGGCTGCAGACAGGCATCATCTTCGACATAGAACAGATTAGCAACAAGAACGAACACGTTGGGTTCTTCATCTCAGACGGCAACGTTTACGCGAGCTGCGCCGATGGGGAGTATCAGACGACCCTGCTGATCGCAGAAGGTCTTGAGGATTTCAAGTACTACAAGTTCGGAATTTCGCTGTACCCCGGTCACGCGCGCTTCTACATAAACGACGAGCTCAAAGGTGAGATCACGACAAACGTTCCCTTCGGGTACAACTATGCACAGATGCTCTTCGGCGCGAGTCTGTACACGGTAACAGCTGCAGAGCACTTCTTCTATCTCTACAACACCCGCTTCTACCAGGACGGCACGCCGGAGGAAATCTGGGAGGAGCACACGCCAGGCATCAAGGAGCTCAAGGTCTGGGAGATGCAGATATACCCGGCCTACGGCACGTTCTCAGAAATGCCCGAGAACCTGAACGACAAAGATACGTACACGCTCGCCGGCGCCCGTTACGTCGACGACTACGCGGAGATCAAGCTGAAGGGGTGGCGGAAGTTTAAGCAGTTCCGCATGTTCGGGTGCGACATGAACGCAGGCGACGGGCGCTGGAAGCTGCAGTACTACGACGGCACCTGGCACGACTGGATCACAGACATACCCGTACGCAAGGAGGAGAGCTGGTCTGACTGGGTCGAGGGCGACGAGGTGGTTGGTACGCACATCAGGCTTGTGAACACGCAGACGGACACCGGCGTCGGAATGAGCTACATAGGCGAGCTCGAGGTCAAGTACTGACGGTGAGAGCGTGGTAACCCTTCTGAACCTGAACAAGCTGGCACGTGCACACGCGCGCCGCCACGCGCTGCTCGGCGAGGACCCCATCACATGGCCGCTCGACCCGCGCACGATCGGCATCGGTACCGTTTCACCGATCAAGCTCCAGGCGATCAACACACCAGTCGGCGGCTACTTGCCGGCATATGACGCTGCGACAGGCAAGTTCGTGTGGACGCCCTACGCTGTAGTAACGAAGCACACCGAGCTCACGGACAAAGAAGTTGAAGGGGTAATCGACCACGCCGATTTCAGCGTCACCATGGCCAAGCTCGAACAGGAAGTTCAGAACCTCATCATCAACGCATTTCCAAAAACCGGCGGCGAGATCACGGGCGACGTGACACTGTTTGCAACCTACCCCATGCTGACCCTGTTCGACCTCACCACGATGGACTACCTGGTGATCACGGTCGGGGCCGGCGAGGCGCATTTCGACACGACCGCGGAGCGTCACCGGTTTTACGTACCTGTGAACCTGACCGCGTCAGAGCCCGCGTCGCCGGCGGAAGGAGACGTGATGTACGACAGCGCCGAGAAGCGCATCAAGGTGTACGTGCCATGAAGGAAGTTTTTAAAGCTCGCGGAACAAACGTGAAGGAGGTGAACAGAATATGCCGACTTGGAAGAAGCTAGCCTACTACGACGAGGTAGCCATCCTATCGGATGCAACGCCGCAGCCAGTAGATGGGACAGCCGGTGCAGCGGGGACAGGCACAGAGGCAAGCCGCGCGGACCACATCCACGCGCTCGGTCCTCTGGTGGCGAACCTGGCCTGCAACAAGAAGGAGCTGACCAACGCCGCCCTGGACAACCAGGCCGCGGATCCGGAGACGCCTGTTGTGGGGCAGATCTACTTCAAGACCGGAGACACGCATCCGTACGTCTGTACTGTGGTGTAGGCATGGTGAAGGAAGGGTGCATAGAGCTGCACAACGCGATCGCTGAGCTGATCGTGACGAAGAAGGTCAACGCCCAGGACGCGGTCTACACGCTCGAGCTGCTCGTGCACGAGATCATCAGCGGCGAGCTCGCGTCCGTGGCCCCGGCGAAGCTCAGCGACAAGGCGCCGCCTGCGATGGGGTAGACGATGGCTACTTGGAAGAAGTTCCTGCTCAACGGCGACGTTGACCTCGACGCGCACAAGACCGCGATCCCGCTCGATCATCCAGATCTCAGCGTCACCATAGCTAAGCTCGCACAGGAAGTTCAGGATCTCATCAACGGCGCGCTGCAGAAGAGCGGCGGCACGATGACTGGGGACTTGACAATTAAAAAGAATCTTCCCATACTCTCACTTGACGCTTCTAATGAAACATCAAACCCCCAAATTTCGTTTATCCATACTGACACAAGCGAATTTACTATTCGACTCACTCCAAATGGGCAATTTATGTTCATGGGTGACCTCCTTCCCGAAGATACGGAGGAGAAAAATATTGGTCATTCCGACTTTAGATGGCTGAACGGTTATTTTGGGGGAAATCTAATAGTAGATGGCACGGTTGACGGTGTCGATGTCTCAGAGCGCCATCTCGTTCATGAGCAGGACAGCGAGCCAACCGTCGCCGCAGGCAAAGAGGCGATTTGGCACGACACGGCAAACGCTAAATGGTACCATATCTGGGGCACGAGTGTCGGGAACAAGAAGGTTGAGTTAGCTTGAGGCGTCGAAGGGTGAGTGAGTGGTCTGGAAGATCTCCGGCATCTGCACGGTCGAGGACGTCCCGACGGCCGGCGTGAAGGTCTACGCGTTCGAGGAGCACGAGTGGGTTAAGCTAGGCGAGGCGACGTCGGCGGAAGATGGCAAGTACGAGATGGAGGTGCCGCCGAATTGGGGCCCGCACCTCGCACACTACACAGTGGTAGCTGAGTTCGAGGCCGGCGGGATCAAGTACACCGCCAAGGCGTGCTGGTTCGTGTTTCCGTACGAGGTGCTGTGAGTGACAGACACCTACTTCGATCTGGAGAAGTACGACGAGGTGCCGGGCAACGCTGTCGACTTCAACCTCGTCGAGTTCTACGTTCCGCCCGGCCGGACCGCAGCAGCCGAGTACATGAACAAGACCCAGTGGGAGAAGGCCGAGCTCGCGTTCAGACGGGCGACGCCGGTGTCTCGGGACCGCGGCGAGGCGGGGCACCAGGTACAGAAGGCGTGGCACGATCGCGTGCAGGCTGTCCTGGACTACGCCGGCGTCAAGACGATCGACCAGTTCAACTACATCGCGTACGCGGACGCGCTGCGCTACAAGGTGATCACGTACGAGTGGCTGACCGACCGCATCCGCGAGCACGACATCCAGCGTCACAAGTGGGAGTCGGGGGGGCTGCGCCCGGACGTGCTTGACATGATCGACTCCCTGATCGTCTGGCGGGTGGGGAAGACATGACTGACAAGGAAGAGGACCCGCGCATCGTGAGGGTGGAGCGCGCGAAGGAGGGCCACGCGCTCACCTACATAGAGGGCGAGAAGGCGCCGATCGTCGGGTTCCCCCACGGCGGGCTGCTGCGCGCCCTCGACCCCGCGAAGTGGCTGGCGAAGCAGTTCATCAACCGGCTGCACGGCGCGTACAAGAAGGCGCTGCCGCCGCCGGACACGCTGACCCCGCAGGTGAAGGAGATCTACCGCGTGCTCACGATCGTCGCGGAGCGTTGGGTGGATCCAAAGCAGCGCGAGCTCACGGAGAAGGTGAGGGACATCTTGTGCGCGGGCCTTGAGCGAGATCTCGTCTACCGCAGCGTCCTCGAGTACGCAGCCACGCAGGTCGACATCGAGAAGCTCAAGCCGCTGCCGCTAGACGTCGAGTTCTTCAAGACCAGGAAAGACTTTAACTACGGCGTGAATGAGGAGAATTTGAGGTAGATGCGCGTGGAGGATGCGGCGGAGTTGAGGGCAATCGCGATCGTGTGCCTGACGGTCGCGCTCATCTGCTCGTGGATCTTCGGGATCGACCGCGGCGTTACGGTTACAATCATCGCGATCATCGCGGGGCTGGCAGGTTACGAGCTCGGGAGGAACAAGGACAGCATAGTTAAAAAGCTCAAGGAAGTCGCTCGGGCTGGTTGAGATTGTTTCAACTGGGCAGGGGCGTTTGGTGAGATAGGTGAAGTGGAGGCCCAAGTGGAGGTGCCCTGACTGCGATCTCGCGTTCGAGCACCCCGGGCGCGACGATGACGGCGGGTTGGTCTGTCCTGGATGCGGCTCCAAGAAGATAGCCAGGATCTAGGTTTATGGTGCCGTTGTTTAGATCTACGCAACGGTACCAGTGGGTTTGAATCCCACCCCCCTTCGTTTCGACTGCAGCTACAATTCCAGCCGGCTGGAACGAAAAATCCCCCCAAACCCCCCTAAGAAGCAAGCCTCACTAGCCCCACCACTACGGCCGCTCGCGTCCGGCAACTGTGAGTGAGGCGCAGCTGGGGCCCCAAAAAAACCGCGTGGTCTCGGCAGCCCCGGCTGTGTTGTAGCGCTCACTCGCGCAGCGCGCACGAGCTACCCCGCGCACGTACAGGCATGCATCCGGCGCTGTCCGACTGTCCTTTCCCCCCGTCCTTTCGCTCAGTGGTTTGGTTACCACCGGGGCTCCCGGCCAGGCCCCCCCGGTCCTGGCGAGGCGACACGTGCGCGTCCTGCCCTGCTTCTCGCTGCGCTGAACCCACGAGCTCTTTTTTTGCGGCGTGAGCCCGGGGCATGACACCTGGCTCGTCGTTGTGGGGTTCTCGCGCGCTTTCACCGCAGCTACTCGCGGCGCGTTTTCCTTCTGCGAGCCTGGTGAGCTTGATGTGACGCGGCATCGAGAAACGGTCCAGATCGCCGGCCTCGTGAGGTAGGAGCTCACGATTGGGGCGGCCGTGAAGGCGCGGGATCAAGTTATGGAGCTTTTGTACGTAGTCAGATGTGGCGAGAGCCCGGACATCGCATAGCCAGATCTGCTTGGAGCAGCGAGGACACCGGGACGTGCGCTGCCCCCTCATCACGATTAGGAAGTAGTCGCAGCCGACCGATGGGCACTGCACGAGCCCGAACTGCCGGCGTAAAACGGCACCATTTTGTCGATCGGCGACGGATTGAGGGAGCGGTCGCGGAGGTTTGACGATTGAGTGTCCAAATTCGAGCTCGATGATGCGGTCGAGCTCTAGCGCCCGCTCGTTCCTCCCGTCTATGACCTCGGGTTTCTCGCCTTCTTCCCGGCCATCAGAGACCTGCCACGTGTGGAAAGGTTTCAGCATCATCGGCACCTGGTTGTGCACACCAGGCTAACAGAGGGTGCCTCAGCTTAAATACCCTTTCGCCGGCTGGCTTATTAATTTTTGTTACACGTGTAACAAACAGCAGCCACGGTACCTTTATAAGCGAACGGCACCATAACAGGAGTCCGAGGTGGTCGAATGGGAGAGGAGTATAGGATCAGACTCGACGACGCAGATCGGCACACGATTGTCGTCGCGCTCGCTGAGCATCTAAGACGCAGGGTTCGGGCCGCGAAGCGCACGACTAACATTCAGAGCGAGGCCGCGCTGCTCGAGCGGCTAGCCCAGCCATTCGCCAGGCGCCCCCACAGTGCCTGGTGGGCGTGGGGCTGGTCGAAGGGAGACAAGCGCGACGTCTACAAGCGCATCGAGGAGCTCACGCTCGAGTCAAAGGGTACCGTTAAACCAGGCAAGGAAAACATCATCTGAGTCGTGAGCATGAGGTCAAAAAAGAACAGGAGGAGGTGTGTGTAATGACGACGGTTGGAGACTATTTGAGGAGGCTGGCGAGCGACTACGGCACGGACCCAGATACGCTCGTTGATGTGTACGAGAGACACCGCAAAGAGGGCATGAGCACCGAGGAGGCCCTTAAACGCGTTGAGGCGCACGTTAGGGGAAAGCCGGCGAAGGAGGGACTCGCAAAGTATCTTCCGGCAGAGCCGGTCGCGTATGACAAGCAGTACGAGGAGCTGGGAGAGGAGTTCACGTTCGGCGACGCGGAGGAGTTCGTTAGGCACGCGAGGGAAGAGCTCGGAGTGTGGATCAAGACGAGCGAGCTGAAAGAGGGCGACGAGATGACGGTGACCGGGCCGGGCGAGATCGACTCGGAGACGTTCGACCGCAGCTATCTCTGTGTGCCGGTGCGCTTTAACGGCGTCGAGCGCAAGATCAGGCTCGGCCCGAAGAACGTGGAGCGCATCATCAAGGCCCTCGGGAACAGCACGATGGGCTGGGTTGGCTCTCGGCTGTGCGTGACGCTGGTCGAGGTCGTGCCGGGACTGTCGAAGAAACGCGGCGTCGAGACAAAGCGCGCGGTGCTGGATGGGGTGAAGTGATTGGAGCCATGTCCAGATCAGGACGAAGAGCCGGAGCCCGAGTACCTGAAAGACAAGTTGTGCCCGGAGTGCGGCTCTCGGCTGCGCGTCGACCGGGTGGCCGGGATCGCCTGGTGCTCGTCGGTGCTCTGCGACCACTGGGAAGAGCTCGTGTGATCGTGGGGGAAAGCGGCGGTCGGATCGAGGGGGAGTGAGTTCGGCTTGAGCTCGGGGCCTTTCTCGGCGCACCGGCCGCCGCCCCCAGTCCTTCTTTTGACGTGTGTGTCGTGCAACAAAAAATTTGTTTGACGCTCAGTTACCCCCTCCGCTTATCAAAAATTACCACCATCTCCCCCAATCCTTACCTTTCTTCTCGCACCCGGGAGAACGCGCCGCAACGCGCGACCAGCCCCTGGCGCGTGGCGTGGAGTTCCTCCCCCCCCTGACGCGCGCAGCTACGCGTTCCGCGCCCCGCCCGCGGCCTTAGGGTTTCACCCTTCACGTCGGGGGGGACCCAGCTCGTAGCACTGGGGGGGCCCGAGGCCCTGCAAGCTGCTCCTGAGATCTCTTTTTCGGTACCGTTGGTAGATCCGCTTCGCTCGAGGCGCACGGTACCGTTTCCCAGGACGAGCTGCACCGCGCACGCGTGGCCGCCCGCTCAAGAAATATCCTGACCCGCCCGAGGCGCGTGCGCGTGGCGAAGAGGCCCACTAGTGGTAGATCCTGGCGCGCTTCTGGGTGGATATGCAATGAGATTCTTCGCCTAGGGATACGGTTCAGCCAGAAGAGGATGATCAGATGTGAGAATCCCTCCAGGCCATCCAGTGCCGGTGCCCATTTCTCAGCGACGGCAATTTGGGAGAGAGTACTCTCCCAACCGTCCGGCACTGTTTCCACAAACTCGTTTTTGACCATGCCTACAGGTTCTAATCGGATGCGCATGTCTGCTCTCCAGAACACCTTATAGGTTCGTAGAGGGCGCTTCAGCGCCTTACTCACTGAAGTTTGCACTACGAACAAAGCAGAGAATTATTTCATTATTTTGCCATGGGCAAGGCACGTTGTCTGGCAAAAAATGGGTACAAATCGCGCGAGTTGTGCACGCGCGATAGGTCCCAGTTTAACTGACGTGGATAAAGGATAAAGGGATAGTCCTGTGGACCGCCCAAGCCACCGTGCGATGCCCATTGCCTTTCGAAGCAGATGACCATGTCCTTCTCCCGATCATAGGCCCCGAAAAGCACCAGGTCACCACTCTGGGGGAAACAAGCGATGCGACGTATTTGCTCTGCAGCATGCCAGGGCTCTGGCAGCCTCAGCAGGGGATTCTCTCCTTCCGTGTGGGGCTGCCCATCGGCGTCAAAGGTGACAATGGCATCTCTGGCCATGATCAGTACTTGCTGCCCTTCCCGCGCGGCAACCAGCCAGATGCCCTCGTGAGCTAGCAAGTTGACGACCAGTCTAGGGAAGACGGTGGAGATCTCGCTTAGATCCATACGTCGGCTAGCGATGTTGAAATAGACGTGGGCCAGGGAACCAGAGCTTTTGACCACCACGTCGTGCTTGCGTTGTACGTTCCATTCGGGCCGTTCGTTGTTGTCGAGGGTCAGACGCCGCTGTACCAGGATGCGGACGCGGCGTGCGACCCTGGCTGCTCTGGGCGGCAGATTCTTCTCGATCATCCGCAATTCATCAAACAAAAAGTGGGTCTGGGAAAAGTATCGTTCCTGGTCATCCGCGTGCTCCACGAGGAGCGCACTGTCGCCGAGTTGTTGTGCGATGTATTGCCCAAGGCTCTGCGCGTACCGCTGTGCAAAGGGTTCAGACGGCGTGAGGCCGTGGTCGCTGAGTACGACAAGTACGTAGGGACGACCAAGGTTGGCGCGCCGCAGGCGGTCTATCTGTCTTATACAATGGTCAATGTCGCGTAGGGCCTGGTGGGCGGCCATTGAGTGGATCCCAAAGTGATGAGCTATCTCGTCATAACCGTAGTAGGTGGCATAGATGGCGGGCACGTTACGATAGATATCTACGAGCACGGCGAAAGTCTCTATTTCGCGAAAGATGACGTTGCTGAAGATACGTAGCAGAGGGGAAATGCCGAGGAAAGGTGGGTATGGCTGACCTTTCATGCGTGATGAGAGCTTCTGCAAGCCATCGGTGATGTATTCCTTTACTATCAGGTAGACAATGCGCAACGTGCGCAGCGGATTGAGCGCGAAAAGAACGACGAACCCGATTCCACGTACACCTTCGAAAAAGCGTCGGGGTTGCAGGGCGCTGAGCGTGAACAAAGAGCTGGCAGCACCGCCGTCGAACAAGTTCATATAGCTTGCGCCATCGGTGAGAATGCCTGGGTTTTCACGGGACATACGGCCTTGCAGAAAAGCTGCTGTTCCAGGCAATTTGCAGACCAGAGACGCCCCTTGTGACTTGTCATACCAGCGGAAGGCAGGGATCTCGTCGTTCTCACCAAACATGATGCCAGCTTGGCAAGCCGGGGTAGTGCTGGGGAGGCCACAGCGCCAGTCCGAAAGGACAAAGTTGTCTCTCCTGAGCATCCTTTTGATGTAGGGCAGGCGACCCTTGTCCAGGGCCCCCAGCAGATGCTGGTGAGACAAACCATCGATCTGGATGATGATCAGCCCTGAGTGCTCTATGTCATTTAACGCTTGCTGACGCAACCCAAGCCGTTTGACGATGGCGGCATACTTCTTGGAGTAGTAGAAACCGGTGATGGCAGCGAAGATGTCCAATAGAGTGGCAACGATCTGCGCTGCCCAATGACGTACGATGCTTATCGCGTCTCGGCTTCGATGGGCAAGATTCTGGTCTGTTTTGTCTGGCATATTGGCACATTATACTTGCCCACTTTGCCTTTTCCAAGTCTGTTCGCCAGGCTGGTAGCGAGCTGTCCAGTCCAGCTACTGCGCCTTATGACCTATTTGGACCTGACCTCTCCATCCAGAGCAATACGCTGCGGGGAAGACATCCAACGCTAGTTCATGCCAAAGCCGACCTTCCACCGAATGTCGGTTACGGATGGCATCGAAGGTGTTGGTGTCTGCCATGGCCACATGGCGTAGTTCAATGTCCTTGCCTTCCTCGCTTGGCACCAGCGGCGAGGCCTGTACGCCTTTGTGAGAACGAGGCGTATGGACGACTGGACAAGGAAGAAATCTTACATAATCTACCATTTCTTGGCAAAAGACATCATTTATGCTATACTGATTTTGTTAACCCTGGTCACTTTTGCTGTTAGAAGAGCTTGGAATTGAAGTGATTACAGTAGAGCTGGCCACCGATATACCGTTGGTCACACATGCGTCTGTATCTGCAGTTCAAGTACTGATGGGAACCAAAGCGAGTTTTCGATAGTATGGGCAGAGATTTCTAAAGGAAGGTCATGTAAGCGATGGCGACAATGATGGCGGCCATGTTTTATGGCCAGGGTGATATTCGCGTGGAGCAGGTGCCTCGACCTGTTCCTACGCCAGGCGAAGTGCTTATGCACATATTCTGCTGTGGCATTTGTGGTTCGGACCTGCGCAGTTATCAAAAGGGTTCGCCACCCGGGAACTTGCCAGTGCCGCGAGTTCTGGGCCACGAGTTTGCTGGCCAGGTGGCAGGG
>Ga0209609_10001508_pt1 | contig 13436 bp, 15 predicted proteins | sample LakKivw325mmetaG_FD_184136 | JGI IMG/M metagenome (GOLD analysis project Ga0209609, IMG submission 184136) | Anoxic lake water microbial communities from Lake Kivu, Rwanda to study Microbial Dark Matter (Phase II) - Lake Kivu water 325m metaG... | ecosystem: Environmental > Aquatic > Freshwater...
ACGGCGCCGGCCGGAGCCCTCGACCTTCCGCAGGCGCGCCTGGACGTGTCCGGGGATCGGGTCGCGATCCGGGGTGAGGTGCAGGCTCCCGCACCCAGAGCCTCCTGGTCGGTGGCGCTCCCGCTTGGACACAGCGTGCTTTCCGAGCAGCGGCTGACGGTCGATGTCTGCGTGGAGCCGCTCGCCCGACGGGGGGAGGTCCCCGAGACGGACGAGTGGACCGAGCTCGCCGACGCTGAGCGGATCGCGTTTCCGCTCACCCTCCGCACTCGACGGGAGGGAGATCGCTTTTCGCCGCTCGGAATGAGTCACGATGTCCGGCTGAAGGACTTCCTCATCAACCAGCGGATACCGCGCGCGGAGCGGGAGCGGCTTCCCCTCCTGTGCGATCAGGAGAAGGTGGTCTGGGTGGTGGGACTCCGGCTGAGCGAGCGCGCGAAAGTGACTCGTTCGACCACCCGCGTGCTGCGCATGCGCGTCGTAAGGAGCGAGGAATGACCGTTCTGATCTTTCTTGTCACGATCCTCGTTCTCGTGGGGGTGCACGAGACGGGCCACTTCCTCGTTGCGCGGGCTTGCGGCGTCTACGTTCGCGAGTTCGCCATCGGCATCGGCCCCGTCCTCGTCTCGACGAAGCGCCGCTCGACGAAGTACTCCCTGCGCTTGATCCCGATCGGCGGCTACGTTCTGATGGCCGGCGAGGACCGACGCGAGACGGGAGGCGAGGTGCCCGCGGACCAGATCCTCTACAACAAGCCGCCCTACGTCCGCGCCGCCATCAGCCTGTCCGGAGCGTTCGGGAACATCCTCCTCGCCCTGGTCGTGACACTGATCGCGGTCTGGGCGTCGACGCTTCCGGTGCTCCAGGTGGCTCATGTGCTCCCGGGGTCGCCGGCGGCCGCGGCCCTCGAGCCGGGCGACCGCATCGTCGCGATCGACGGGAGAACCATCTACACGGTGGACCAGATCACGGCGGCGATCCGGCGATCCGGCGGCGGAACGATCGAGCTGTCGATCGTTCGCGGCGGGAACTCAGAGCGAGTGAACGCCACGCCTCGGTACTCCGAGGAGGACGGGCGGTACGAGATCGGGGCGTACTTCCTGGCGGTTGCCCCGACGAGCGAGGTCAAGGATCTCGATTCTGCCTCGCCGCTCTACGCCGCGGGCGTGCGGAGCGGAGACCGGATCACAGCGGTCAACGACAAGCTCGTGGAGACCGAAGTCGGACTCCTCGTCGTTCTCGACGAGGTGTTCGCCTCCCCCGATCCCGCCACGCTGGTCGTCGCGCGTGGGGACGAGCGCCTGTCTCTTCCGCTCGATCCCGAGGTGCGCTCCGCCGATGCGATCGTGACGGGCTCGACGTTCGCCGACCTCGGGATTGACGTCCATCGGCCCGGGTTTGCGGACGGGCTGTCGCTTGCAGCACGGCAATTCGCTTCGTACGTCACACTCCTCGGGCAGACAGTCCGCGGCATCCTCGGCGGATCGATTCCCGTGCGCGACGCGATCCAGGGCCCTGTCGGCATCGCCAAGGTCGTGCGCCAAGGGTTCGACCTCGGGTTCCTCTACTTCCTGCAGATCCTCGGACTCCTGAGCCTGAACCTCGGACTAATCAACCTCATCCCGTTCCCCGCTCTGGATGGAAGTCGGGCGGCGTTCGCTCTCTACGAGTGGGTTCGCGGAAAGCCGATTGCGGTGGAGAGGGAAGGGGTCATCCACGCCATCGGGTTCGTGATCCTGATCGGGCTGATGGTGCTGATCACGTACCAGGACATCGTGCGGCTGTTTCAATGAGGGCGACCGCCCAAGCGGCGATCCCCTCTCCCCGGCCTGCCGCGTCCATCCCCTCGCTCGTCGTCGCCTTGACGTTGACTCGGGAGGGATTGACTCCGAGGACCTCGGCGAGTCGGCGCCTCATCGCGGGGACGTACGAAGCGAGCCTCGGACGCTCGGCGATGACCGTAGCATCCACGTTCTCTGTCCGGTAGCCCGCGGCCTCCAGCTTGGCGCGTACGTCGGCGAGGAGCTTCAGGCTCGAAATCCCATGGTACGCGGGATCGGTGTCCGGGAAGTGGACGCCGATGTCGCCAAGGCCGGCGGCCCCAAGCAAGGCGTCGCACACCGCATGGGTGAGGACGTCGGCGTCGGAGTGGCCGAGCAACCCCTTCTCGTGGGGGATCGCTTCCCCTCCGAGGATGAGAGGGCGTCCCTCGACCAGGCGATGGAAGTCTATGCCGATCCCCACTCGGACGTCAGCCACGGGATCCCTCCTCGCGTTCCACGCGTCGAACGGCGTCGGCCGCCAGCCCCGTCGGGAACCCCCGCCGTAGGAGATGGTCCATCACCCGTCGTCGGCGGGCCTCCGGCTCGCTCGACGAGAGCCGTGCCCACCGCGCGGCGGCGAGTTCATGCGCGAGTTCGCCCTCCCGCGCCGAGGGGTACGAAGCGTCGAGGGCGGCCACGATGTGCTCGCGTGGGACCCCCTTCAGAGCGAGCTCCTGTTCCACGGCGCGCCGAGAGAGCGGGTGGTAGAGCAGCCGATCGTCGACCCACAGCTTTGCGAACACGCGGTCGTCGACAAGCTCTTCCTCGATCGCCCGGCGAACGGCGGCGTGGACTTCCTCGGAGGGGAACCCCGCCTGTCGCAGGCGGTTCGACGCTTCCCGCTCCGTGAGCGGCCTACGTCGCAGGAGCTGCGAGAGTTTCACCCACGCGTTACTCGTCGTCGCCGTCGTCCGCCCCCGTGGCTGGCAGCGTCGCTCCGAGCGCCGCCTTCTCGCGGATCGCCGCCTCGAGCCGGTCGGCGAGTTCCGCGTCCTCTTCGAGCGCCTGGGCGCTGTTGCCGATCCCTTGTCCGAGACGCTCGCCCTCGAACGAGTACCACGAGCCGCTGCGCGCGATCAGGCCAAGCGCCTCGCCGGTGTTGATGAGGTCGCGCGAGCGAACGATTCCCTTGCCGTAGATGACGTCGAAGGTCGCCTCTTTGAACGGGGGCGCCACCTTGTTCTTCACCACACGAACATTGACGTGGACGCCGATCCGTTCCGTGCCCTCTTCGATCTTCCCCGCGCCCCACATCTGCAGCCGCAGCGAAGCGTAGAACTTGAGGGCCCATCCTCCCGCGGTCGTCGTGGAGGGGCCGAAGCGCGAGGCGCTGATCATCGACCGCATCTGATTGGTGAACACGACGATCGTCTTCGACTGCGAGATCGCCCCGGACAGCTTGCGCATCGCCTGGCTCATGAGCCGCGCTTGGAGGCCGACCTGGGAATCTCCCATCTGCCCTTCGATCTCCGCCGTGGGGACCAGAGCTGCGACCGAGTCGATGACGATGATGTCGATGGCTCCGCTCCGCGTCAGCTGCTCCGTGATCTCGAGGGCTTGCTCGCCGGAGTTCGGCTGCGAGATCAGGATGTGGTCGAGGTCGACGCCGAGGGCGCGGCTGTACGTCGGATCGAGCGCGTGCTCGGCGTCGATGAACGCGGCCGTGCCGCCGCGTCTCTGCACCTCGGCGATCATGTGCAGGGCGAGCGTCGTCTTTCCGCTCGACTCCATGCCGAAGATCTCGATGATGCGTCCGCGCGGTATTCCCCCGACTCCGAGAGCGATGTCGAGCGCCAGCGAGCCCGAGGGCACGGTCTCGACCTGCATGACCTGGGCTCCGTCGCCGAGCCACATGATCGAGCCTTCGCCGTACGCCTTCTTGATCTGTTTGAGCGTACTCTCAAGCACTTCCCGCTTCCCCATGGTCCCCCCTGCGTGGAATCTTCCCCGTATTCTAGGACAACGCTCGAATCCCTTCAAAGCGCGCCGCCTCGTCACGCTGCCGCATCCCGTCCCGTCGCTCTCGCGTCCTGCATCTCCCGCACGGCGCGCACGAACTCCGCTTCGGCCGCCGGCTCGACTCCTCGAAGACGCAGAACCCCGGCCGGCGCTCGCACGGCGAGTTCGCCGCGGCGGTGCGACACGCGAAGATCGGCGACGTCCAGCTCCCGGCCGACGTTCGGCACCGCTTCGGATCGACGCAGCACACGAAGCGCCATGCCTGCCGCGAGCTTCTGCATCGACGCCGCGACGAGCCCGGCGTCGCGGCGATCGACATCGGCCAAGCGGAGGAGCGCCTCCCGGGCCTCCTGACGCGTGTCGCGGGCCCGTTCGACCACCACGGTCCCGCGCTCGGTGAGGATCAGGGTGACGAGATCCCGCGCGTCCGAGACGCGGGCGCGCTCAGGAAGCCATGCGACTTCGACGATGGTCTCGGTGCCGATTCCCCGAAGAACCCGCTCGCCCAGAGGGACGAACCGGAGACCCTCGGGAAGCGGAGTGCTGTCATACGCGCGCCCCGTGGACAGGATCTGCCCGCCTTTGGCAAGGCCCGACAGCCGTTGGGCGAGGTTCACGGCGTGGCCGATGAAGTCGATGTCCGTCATCACCGGCGTCCCCGTCGAGATGCCGATCCCCACGTCGATCGGCTCCGCGGACGCGTTCTCCTCTCGAAGGGTCCGCTGGATCGAGGCCGCGGCGAGGATTGCCGACAGCGGGGCCTCGAACGCCGCCATCACCCCGTCGCCGAGCGACTTCACGACGATTCCGTACTCGCTCACCCGGGCCCGCACGATGTCGTCGTGCAGCTGGGCGAGACGGAAGGCCGCCTGATCTCCCTGCCGCATCGCGTAGCTCGAAAAGCCGCGGAGGTCACTGAACAGGAGAGCGATCTCTTCGCCTGCCTCGATCTGACCCCGCAGCATTTGTCGAATCTTGAGGGTGCGGCTCCACGACAAGGGCGTTCCTTTCGATCGGCTGGAAAACGGAATCGGCGCATTATATCATGGATTCTCGCATTCGCGTGCTCAAAAGGAGCGTGGAATGGACAGCGCAAAGATCATTGACGCCCTCAAGAAGACCCCCATCTTCGCCAAGACGAGTGAGGAGAGCCTGAACTCCCTGCTCAAGTCCGCGATCCAGAAGACCGTTCCCGCGGGGACCAAGATCGTCGAGAAGGGCCAGTCGGGGCTTGGCTTCTACCTCGTCCTGTCGGGCAAGGCCGACGTCGTGTCGGGAGCGAAGAAGCTGGCGGAGGTCGGCGAGGGCGGCTTCTTCGGCGAGCTGTCTGTCATCGACGGAGCGCCGAGAACGGCCGACGTCGTCGCGAAAACCGACGTCACATGCCTCGTGGTCTCCCAGTGGGCGATGCGAAGCTTGATCGACACGCACCCCGAGATTGCACTGTCGATGCTGGATGAACTCGTCCACAGGCTCCGCTCGACGAATGAGAAACAGGCGATCGCCTCGTAGAGGAGACCGCGTCGCCTCACCCGTCTCGATCTTCTGTCTCGGGTCGTCCGCCGCGTTGACCAACGGGGGCCCGTGGAGTTCCCTCCTGATCGACGGGCGGATCCTGCTCGAGATCCCCCCCACGGCGGTCCCTGAGCTGTATCGCCACGGACTCGACCTCGCACGGATCGACTGCGTCTTCATCAGCCACTTCCACGCGGACCACACCTTCGGCCTTCCGTTCCTGCTCCTCGAATACCGCCTTCGGCACCCGCGGGCAACGGCCCTGACCCTCGTGGGTCCGCCGGGGTTGGAGCGGTTCGTCGAGACCCTCTGCGACACGGCGTGGCCCGACCTCCGCGCGGCCGGCCAAGGGCTTCACGTGCCGCTTACCTTCGTCGAAGCAGAGGCCGAGCGCGAGACCGCGATCGGAGACGTGCGGTTCGTGGCCGTCCCGGTGGAGCACTTCGACCTTGCGGCGTTCGGCTATCGCATCGTCTACCGCGGCCGAACCATCGCCTACACCGGCGACACGGGGCCGTGCGCCGCGTTGGAGTCTCTCCTCGAGGGCGCCGACGTCGCGATCCTCGAGCTCACGCACCCGCGCCCGACCGAAGACCGCGGACACCTCGACGTCGAGGAAGTTGCGCAGCTCGTCGCGCCGCTGGTCGCGCGCGGAGCGACGGTGCTTGCGACGCACATGACGGAGACACCGCGACCGATCGCGGGCGTTACCTTCTGCGAGCCGGGCAAGACCTACCGCGTGTAGAAGCGGACTCCCGCCTCGCCGTGGGCCAGCGGGCTCCCGCTTCGCCGTGGGTGAGCGGGCCCCGCTTCTGCGTGCGGCAGCGGGCCCCTACCGCTCGTAGCAGTCGCGGCAGCGGGCCTCATACGTCCCGAGTCCGCCGACCTGGATCACGGGACCGTTCGACGACGCGGGCTTCCCGTCGATCAAGCGTTGCGACCGGGTCGCGCCGCCGCCGCACTTGACGCAGACGGCCTGCAGCTTGTCGACGCGGTCGGCGAGCGACAACAAGGTCGCCATCGGGCCGAACGGCTCTTCGGCAAACGTGAGGTCGAGCCCGGCGACGATGACCCGCTTTCCGAGCGCGACGAGGGTTTGACAAAGGTCGGGAAGCCTGTCGGAGAAGAAGTTCCCCTCGTCGAACGCGATCACGGCGGCGGTGTCGATCGCCGAGCGGCCGACGATCCGCTCCAGCTCTTCGAGCGATTCCTTGCCGGGCGCGAGAAGGTGCGCCGCGAACTCACGCCCATAGTGGGTCATGATCGACGTCGTGCTGTAGCGGTTGTCGATCGTGGGCTTGAACAGGAGGATCGATCCGTGCGCGATCCGCACCCGTTCGAGTCGCCGGATGAGCTCCTCCGTCTTCCCGGAGAACATACACCCCGTGATCACTTCGAGTTGGCGCGTCTTCGTCGTCACGTCTCCCCCTCCTCCAAGAGCGGCAAGAAGTCGGTACGGCATAGCGATTCCATCGACCCTATGGCGGCCGTGATTCCGTGTTCGAAGAGAAACGACTGAAGGGCGTCCCAGACCGTGCCGTCGTCGTGCCTCGCTCCCTCCGCGTAGAGCGGGAGAGTTGCGGCGAACGATCGGCGGTCGAGCTCGTCGTCGAGATCGGGGTTCGCACGCAGGAACGCGGCGAACGCCGCGCCCGGGTCGGCCCGCGTCACCGCCACAGCCCCCGCGACGGCCGCGAGGAACGCGCGCAGGTCGTCGGGTCTCTCCGCTGCGACGTTCGGGTGGACGGCGAACAGGAGCTCGTAGGTCTCGGGAATGCAGTACGCCTCCTGTGGGAAGAAGACTCCCGGTCGACCGACCAGATCGACCTCGATCGGCTCGAAGTTGCGGAACGCACCGATCGCGTCGACGCTTCCGGCGAGGAGCGAGGCGACCGTGCTGTACCCGATCGGATAGAACTCCACCGCGTCCGGATCGACGCCAGCGCACTGGAGCATCGTGCGCCACAGCACAGGTTCGAGCGGCTCGAGCGAGTACCCAATTCGTCGTCCGACAAGATCGGAGAGCGACTCGATCGAGCCTCCCGCGAGGGCGAGCAGCCCGCCGAGACCGTGATCGATCAGCGCTCCGACCGCGACGAGCGGCAATCCCTCCGAGCGAGCGATCAGGTAGTTCATCTGGGGAGTCAGGCAGACGTCGACGGCGCGGGACGCCGCGAGCTTGACGGGATCGCTCGGGTCTCCGGGGACGATGATCTCGACGTCGAGGCTCCCCCCCAACGCTTCGAGCGCGACGTAGAGCGGAACGTGATTCGGATTCGGGAAGAAGTCGAGACAGACTCGGAGCGGCGCCGCCTTGGCGGCCCCGGCGAGGGCGAACAGAAACACCGCGACCAGGACCGACCTCGCCCGCACCGCCTCGCCCCCTCTCTCACTCCGACCGGCGATCGTGCGCTGTCCAGTGAAGAACGCGCCGCTCGATTATCCGGAACCCGGCGAACAGGAACAACCCGATGCCGGTCAGGGCCAGAATCGCCGCGAAGACGAGATCGACCCGCAGCCGGGCGTTCGACTGCAGCATCAGGTAGCCCAGGCCGCGGCGGGCCCCCACCCACTCGCCGATCGTCGCTCCGACCACGGAGAGCGTCGCCGCGACCTTGAGCCCGGAGAACAGGGACGGAAGCGCCGTCGGCAGGAGGAGCTTGGCGAGCGTCTGGCGGCGGGACGCGCCCATCGTTCGGAACAAGTCGAGCATGTCCGCTCGGGTCGACCGCAGGCCGTCGAGGGTGTTGACGGCCACGGGGAAGAATCCGATCAGCGCCGCCACGGCGACCTTCGGCCACACGCTGTAGCCGAGCCACAGGATGAGCAAGGGAGCAATCGCAAACACCGGCACCATCTGCGACGCGATGATGAACGGGTGCAGCGCCTGCTCGAGGCTGCGCGAGGAATAGAGGAGAACGGCGAGTCCTAGGCCGCCAGCGCCGCCGAAAAGGAGGCCGAGCAGGATCTCCCCTAGAGTGACTCCGGCGTGAGCGGCGAGAAGCGGAAGGTGGACGAAGAACGCGGCCAGGATTCGCGTGGGCGGGGGGAGGATGTAGGCGGGAACGGCGAACGCCCGAACGGCGATCTCCCACACGACGAGGACCGCCACGAAGAAAAGGATCGGGGAGAGGATCCGTCGCGCCGTCATGTGGTTCCTTCCAGAAGTAGGTTCATGACCTCGGCCCGCCTGTGCATGAACGTCAAGTCGGTGCGCGATCTCGGGCGCGGAAGATCGTCGAAGCTCCACGTGGCGAGCACCCGAGCCGGGCGCGGAGTCAGCGCAAGGAGGCGATCGGACAGGTACACGGCCTCGTCCACGTCGTGCGTCACGAGGACGATCGTCTTTCCAAGCTCGCTCCACACGGCCAAGAGCCACTCTTGGAGCGACGCGCGGGTCAAGGGGTCGAGCGCGCCGAGCGGCTCATCGAGCAGGAGGACCGAGCGCCCCGAGAGAAATGTCCGCATCAGGGCGACGCGCTGCCGCATCCCGCCCGAGAGCTGCCAGGGATAGGTCGTCTCGAATCCGGAGAGCCCGAAGTGCTCGAACAGCCCGGTCGCCTCGGCGAGCGCCCGGCTCTTGGGGACGCCGGCGATCTCCGAGGCGAGAACGGCGTTGTCGATGGCGGTCCTCCACGGCAGGAGTGTGTCGGACTGCGGCAGGAGAGCGGCGACGCCGAGGCGGCGCTCACGCGCGCCGTCCACAACGGCGCTCCCCGCGTCCGGCTCGAGGAGTCCGGCGATGACGCGCAGGAGAGTGGTCTTGCCGCACCCCGACGGGCCGATGGCGGTGACCCAGTCGCCCTCGCTCACGGAGAACGACACGGAGTCAAGAACGTCGAGCCGAACGCCGCGGACGTCGAACGCCTTGCCGAGCGAGTTGACCTCCAGGATCGTCCGCGAGCCCATAGGCACCCTCCCTGCGTTGCCGTACCGTTCTCGATTGTAGCGACTTCCGATACGTCTTGGCCGAGGGCGGGGGGCGCCGCTATACTAGCTGCCCCATGGGCGGCCCCAATCGTGAGCAATCGCTGACAACGACGCGAACGGAGGCGTACTACGTCGCGCGACGTCGGGCCTATCGGGTTCTCCTGTACGTTCTTATGTTCGTCGGTTGCGCGATCATGCTCCTTCCGTTCTTCTGGATGGTCACCACGTCGTTCAAAACGGAACTGGAAGCGATGCGGATGCCGCCGCAGTGGATTCCGCGAACGTGGCTGTGGCAGAACTACCCCGCGGCGCTCGCGAGGGCGCCCTTCGGCCGCTACTTCTTCAACAGCTTCTTCGTGTCGATCCTCTCGACGGCCGGCGAGGTGTTCACCACCATCCTCGCGGCGTATGCGTTCGCCAAGATGCGGTTCTTCGGCAAGAACGTTCTGTTCGCGCTCCTCCTCGGCACGATGATGATCCCCGGGGAGATGCTTCTCATTCCGAACTACGTCTCGCTCGTGCGGCTGAACTGGTTCGACCACTACGAGGGGCTGATCATCCCGTGGCTCGCCTCGGTGTTCGGGATCTTCCTCCTCCGACAGTTCTTCCGCTCTCTGCCCGACGAGCTGTGGGACTCGGCACGCATCGACGGCTGCCGGCGGTTCCGCTACCTGTGGAAGGTGGTCGTCCCGCTCTCCAAGCCGGCCATCCTAACCGTGGCGCTGCTCAAGTTCCTTGGCAGTTGGAACGCTTACCAGTGGGTTCTTCTGATGACGAACAGCCAACGAATGCGGACGATCCCGGTTGGGCTAACGATGTTCAGCTCGGACATCGGCACGGAATATCAGCTTCTCATGGCGGCGTCCGTCGTGGCGATTCTGCCGATTCTGATTCTCTTCTTCTTCACCCAGAAGCAGTTCATCCAGGGCGTCGCGCGGACAGGGATCAAGTGATGACATGTCATCGAGGGAGGTGATTGGCCTTCGGAGAGACAAGGCATCTTCATCGTAAGGCTGATCCAGGGGGAACCACGAAGCAACAAGGAGGCAACATGCTGCGCAGGATGATGTTGGTTGGGCTCGCGGCGCTCGTCGTGTTCGGAATGGCGGCCGTCGCACAGGAGCCCGTGACGATCGAGTTCTGGCACGCGATGAGCTCGGGGCATCAACCGAACCTTCAGAAGCTCGTCGACGACTTCACCGCGGAGTACCCGTACATCACCGTCACCCTCGTGTACCAGGGCGGCTACGGCACGCTGCAGGGCAAGATCGACGCCGCCGTGGTCGCCGGAAACCTGCCGGCGATCGCCCAGGTCTACGAGAACTGGGTGACGCCGATCGCGCCCATCCTGTACCCGATCGGCAACTTCATGACCGACGCGGAGAAGGCCGACATCCTCGACGGTCTCGTCGCGAGCAACACGTACAACGGAGTCCTGACGACGGTCCCGTTCAACAAGTCGATCATGGTCCTCTACTACAACAAGAGCCTAGTCACCACCCCGCCGACGACGTGGGCCGAGTTCTTCGAGATGTCGAAGGCGCTCACCGTGGACCTCGATGGCGACGGCAAGGTCGACCGCTACGGTACGGCGTTCCGCCCGGCGGCGAACCCCGAGCAGTTCCTGATCTTCCTCGAGCAGGCGGGCGGTTCGATCCTGAACGCCGACTGGACCGAGGTTGCGCTGAACAACGACGCCGGCAAGACGGCGGTGGAGTTCGTCGGCAGCCTCATCCCGTACTCCTACATCACCAGTGAGTACATGAGCGACCACATCAAGGACGCGGCGATGTTCGTCGACACGTCGGCCGGCATTGGGTACAACCAGAAGGCCGCGACGAACGCCGGATTCGAGCTTGGCGCTGCCACGCTGCCCGCCGGTCCCGCGAACTTCAACTCGATGATCCAGGGCACGAACCTCGCCGTGTTCAACACGGACAACCTGACGCAGGCGCAGAAGGATGCGGCCGTTCTCTTGGCCCGCTTCCTCCTCCGCGCCGAGAACACCGTGTTCTGGGCCGAGAAGAGCGGCTACCAGCCGGTCACGAAGTCGGCGTACGGCACGGAGGCATGGCTGACCTACGTCGGCTCGCACGACTTCCAGGTGCCGATGTCGGAGCAGATGCTGAATGCGTTCGCGCAGATTCTCCACCCGAACTACGGCGACATGCGCAACGTGCTGTCGACCGGGTTCGAGGAGATCATGCGCGGCGTCGTCCCGCCGCTCGAAGGACTCGAGAACATGGCGGCGGAGATCGAGGCGCTGCTCGAGTAGACTAGATCGCTAGCGCGGGAGGGGCTCGGCCGAGTCCCTCCCGCATCGTCTTGAGTTCGCGAACCGCGGCTGAGGGTGCTTGCCATGGGGAGGAGAGAGAAGGGCAACGTCAACCAGGGGCAGAAGCCGGTCCGCTCGCTCCGGCTGCCACGGGACCGCGTCTTCTGGCGCGAGTCGATGGCCGCCTACTGGTACCTCTTCCCCGCGTTCCTGATCCTCGGCGCGTTTGTCTTCTACCCGTTCTTCTCCGCGTTCCGGCTCAGCCTGTTCAAGTGGAGCTCGCTCAATCCGCCAGGGGCGTTCATCGGGCTCGACAACTACCGCTACATCTTCGCCGACAGGTACTTCTGGAAGGCAATGGGCCACACCTTCTACTACGTCGGGATCACCGTGCCGGTAACCCTGTTCCTCGCGATCCTCATCGCGACGCTCTTGAACAAGGGACTGAAGCTCCTCTCGTTCGCGCGGACGTCGTTCTTCCTGTCGTACATCAGCCCGATCGTCGCCATGGTCATGGTGTGGCGGTGGATGTACAACACCGACTACGGGCTGATCAACTACTTCCTGTCGCTCTTCCACGTCGACGCCGTCGCTTGGCTCAATGACCCTCGCTGGACGCTTCCCGCCGTGATCATCCTCAGCATCTGGCACTACGTCGGCTACCAGGCCATCATCCTGCTTGCCGGAATGCAGGGCATCGAGCAGCAGTACTACGACGCGGCCAAAGTCGATGGGGCGTCGGGATTCCAGACCTGGTGGCAGGTGACGGTCCCGCTGCTCTCCCCTCAGATCTTCTTCGTCTTCGTCATGTCGCTGATCGGATCTTTCAAGGTGTTCACCGAGGTGAACGTCCTGTTCAACGGGCCCGGTCCGCTCCGCAGCGCAGAGACGCTCGTCTACTACATCATTCGCTCCGCGGGGCGCATCGACAACGCGACAAACCACACCGGCCGTGCTGCTGCTGCCTCCGTCGTCCTGTTCGGCATCATCTTCATCTTCACGATCGTCCAGCTCACGCTGACGCAGAAGCGCGTCCACTACGAGTGATGCGTCGCTCGGTTGTCTTCCTCTTGGCTGGGCTCGCCATCGCTTCGGCCCTCGTCTCGTGTCGGGGGCAGGTCGCCGATCCCACCACGCTCGCTCTCGGGGGTCGGGTGTACAAGATCGTCGACGGCGACACCGTGGTCCTCAAAGGCGGCGAGACGGTCCGCTACCTGAACATCGACACCCCGGAAGTCAATCGTCCGTACGCCGCAGAGGCGACGGCGCTCAACCGGAAGCTCGTGAGATTCAAGGACGTCCGCCTCGAGCTTGACGTCAAGGACCGCGACACGTACGGGCGGCTCCTTGCCTACGTCTACGTCGAAACCGATGAGGGTTGGGTCATGGTCAACCTCGAGCTTGTCCGCGCGGGGCTGGCCCGTCTCTTGTTCATCCCGCCGAACGGCAGGTACCGCGGCGCCTTCGAGGCGGCACTGCAGGACGCGATGGTTCACCGCCGCGGGATGTGGGGATCGGTTGGCGGAGTCCTCTCGGTCGCGGATCTCGAGGCGAAGCTGGTTGAGTACACAAACGAGGTCGTCACCGTACGGTTCGTGGCATCGTCCGTCGTTTCAAACGAGGATGGCGAGACCCGGGCTGGCGCAGCGGGGAGCCGCTACAGCTTCCACGCCATCTTCTCTCCGACGTGCGAGTCGTTCTCGCTCGCCGTTGGGGACGAGCTGACGGTCACGGGGCTCCTCTGGTGCACGCTGCGCGAGGGTCCGCACATCGAGGTCACGAGCCTCGATCAGGTGCAGACAGGTTCCAGAACCCTCACCCCGACCGGCTGACCCCAAAGAGAAACGGTGCGGGCGTTCCCGCACCGAAGCCTTCAAGCGGTCCCGACGGGATTCGAACCCGTGTCTCCGGGATGAGAGCCCGACATCCTAGGC